>Ga0208618_1000860_pt1 | contig 12985 bp, 8 predicted proteins | sample CryBogCBE18Jul08_FD_184585 | JGI IMG/M metagenome (GOLD analysis project Ga0208618, IMG submission 184585) | Freshwater microbial communities from Crystal Bog, Wisconsin, USA - CBE18Jul08 (SPAdes) | ecosystem: Environmental > Aquatic > Freshwater > Lake | place: Crystal Bog, Wisconsin, USA...
GACCGATACGGTTCTCAGTTCGCATAAAAAGGAAGTCATTATCGGCTTCGAGCGCCGCTTCGTCATGATTGGCGAGCGCATTAATCCAACAGGGCGCAAATTGCTCGCCGCCGAAATGGCTGCGGGGGATTATACCCGCGTGATTGCCGATGCTTTGGCGCAGGTTGAAGCGGGCGCACAAATGCTCGACGTGAATGCTGGTATTCCTCTTGCGGACGAGCCTGCTATTTTGGCCGAAGCCATTAAGCGTGTGCAGGAAGTAACAGACGTGCCTTTATCGATCGACAGCTCAATTGTTGCAGCGCTAGAAGCTGGCCTCGCTGTTTATAAGGGCAAGGCGCTAGTCAACTCGGTGACAGGTGAAGAAGATCGTCTTGAGACCGTTCTCCCGCTGGTTAAGAAATATGGTGCAGCTGTTGTTGCGATTTCGAATGATGAAACAGGCATTTCGGAAGATCCGGACGAGCGCTATAAGATTGCCAAGAAGATTGTCGAGCGTGCCGCCGATTATGGCATTCCGCGCTCAGACGTTGTGGTTGATCCGCTCGTAATGCCCGTTGGCGCGTTAAACGATGCAGGTGCCAAGCTGATGCATCTTCTCCGCCGCCTTCGCGAAGAGTTGAAGGTCAACACAACGTGTGGCGCATCGAACTTCTCCTTCGGCCTTCCTAACCGCCGCGGCTTGGCTGCGGCCTTCATGCCGATGGCGATTGGCGCTGGTATGACATCAGCGATCATGAACCCTCTGCATGCCGAAGATATTCAGGCGATTTTGGGTGCGGACGTCATGATGGGTCATGATCCAAACTGCGCCTCGTGGATTCGCAAATATCGTGAACCTGTGCCAGAAGGCCAAGAAGGTGGTGCCGCTGACCGTCGTGGTCGCGAAGGACGTCGCCGTAACCGCGAATAGGATTATCAGTGACCGAACAACATCGTATCGTCTTCACGCCTTCGGGTAAGCGCGGCGATTTTGCTGAAGGTACGAGCGTGCTCGAAGCCGCCCGTGCACTTGGTGTTGATGTTGATAGTGTTTGCGGCGGCCGTGGCATTTGTGGTCGTTGTCAGGTGCTGGTGGCGGAAGGTGATTTTGCCAAGCATGGTATTCAATCGACCGCTGATCATCTCACCGAATGGAATTTGGTAGAAGAGCGTTATACCTCCAAGCGCGGCGCATTGGGTGAACATCGTCGCCTAGGCTGTCAGGCGAAGCTTTGCGGGGATGTCGTCATCGATGTCCCGCCCGAAAGCCAAGTGCATCGTCAGGTGGTTCGTAAAAAGGCCGAAACGCGGGCAATTACACTTGAGCCCGTTGTGCGACTCTATTTCATTGAAGTAGCGGAGCCCGATATTGATAGCCCGTCATCGGATTACACCCGACTTGTCGAAGCGTTAAAGACACAATGGAACATTGACGCGTCGATGCCCGATTTGGCTGTGTTGCGGGGCTTGCAAAAGACGCTTCGTAAAGGCGAATGGAAAGTCACGGTCGCCGTTCGCAAAGGCCATGATATTGTTGCGATTTATCCGGGTCTGATTGAAACAGCCTATGGCGTTGCGGTTGATGTGGGTTCTACCACCATCGCGGCGCATCTTTCTGATCTTTATAATGGCGAGACTTTAGCGTCTGCCGGTTTGATGAATCCACAAATTCGCTTCGGCGAAGATCTAATGAGCCGCGTCTCCTATGTGATGATGAATCCGGGTGGCGAGGTGGAGATGACGGATGCCGTGCGTGCGGCATTGGATGATCTTGTCGGCGAGGTTGTTAAAGAAGCGGGCATCACCCGCGAAGCGATTGTCGAAATGACTGTGGTTGGTAACCCAATCATGCATCATCTTTTTCTAGGTCTTGATCCGACGGAGCTTGGCGGCGCACCTTTTGCGCTAACGCTCGATAAGGGTCAGGATGTGAAGGCACGTGAGGTAGGCGTGTCGATCGCGCCAGGAGCCTTTGTGTATCTGCTGCCTTGTATTGCTGGCCATGTCGGTGCCGATACCGCTGGTGTAGTGTTGTCAGAAGCACCGCATTTGAACGACGATGTAACGCTTGTCGTTGATGTTGGTACGAACGCTGAAATCGTACTCGGGAATAAAAAGCGCTTACTTGCTTGCTCTTCACCTACGGGTCCAGCGTTCGAAGGCGCGCAACTCTCCTCTGGCCAACGTGCGGCACCCGGTGCGATTGAGCGCGTGCGGATTGATCATGAAACGCTAGAGCCCAAATTCAAAATCATCGGATCTGATCTTTGGTCCAATGAAGAAGGCTTCTGGGAAGAAGCTGCGAAGACAGGTGTGAATGGTATTTGCGGTTCTGGCATTATCGAAGCCATTGCGGAAATGTATCTTGCAGGCGTTATCACGCAGGACGGCGTGATTGATGGCGATTTACAGGCGCGTACGCCACGCATTGTGGGTGAAGGCCGTACGTTTACCTATGTGCTAAATGATGGTGAGCCGCGTATTACGATCACGCAGGCCGATGTACGAGCCATCCAACTCGGCAAGGCTGCGCTTTATGCAGGCGTGAAATTATTGCTCGATCATTATGGCGTTGATCATGTGGACCGTATCACGCTGGCCGGTGCCTTTGGCAGCCACATTGATGTTAAATATGCGATGGTCTTGGGCCTTATTCCCGATTGTGATTTGACCAAAGTAGGCTCAGCAGGCAATGCTGCAGGAACGGGCGCACGCATCGCATTGTTGAATGAAACAGCACGCGGTGAAATCGAAAGCGTTGTTGGCAAGATCGAAAAGATCGAAACCGCGATGGAGCCTAAATTCCAAGCCCATTTCGTGAGTGCAATGGCCATCCCTAACAAGGTCGATGTGTTTAGCAATTTGGCACAAGTTGTAACGCTGCCGCCCCCAAAGGTGCATGCCGAACCTGCTGAGGGCGAAGGTGGACGGCGCAGGCGGCGTGGATGATCAGTGTCTTTGACCTTTTCAAAATCGGTATCGGGCCTTCAAGCTCGCATACGGTTGGTCCGATGGTTGCGGCCCATCGCTTTGTTGATTTGCTGAATCAAAGCATAGGTCTTGGACGTGTTGGCCGTATCAAGACGGAATTGTTTGGCTCATTGGCTTGGACCGCGAAGGGGCATGGCACAGAGACTGCTATTCTCCTAGGCCTTTCCGGTTTTTTGCCTGCTGAAGTTGATCCTGATTTGGTCGAAGACATGATCGCTGCGATTACGCGGAATGGTTCTCTCGATCTTGGTGGCGTTCGCGCGATTCCGTTTACGCTAGATGACGATTTGATTCCGAATAAAAAGGAACTGATGAAGCGGCATTCCAACGCGATGCGGTTTCAGGCCTTTAGTGCTGAAGGTGGGCTTATCATAGAGAAAGCCTACTACTCCATTGGTGGTGGCTTTGTTGTTACCGATGAAGAAGAAGCGGCGGGCGGAGCAGGCGGGCCTGATTTACCCTATAAATTTACTAATGCAGTAGAGTTATTGGAACTCTGCAATCGCACTGGAAAAAGTTTTGCCCAGTTGCAACGCGACAATGAGCGCGCCACGAGAAGCGATGTCGAGATTGATGCGACGCTAGATAAAATCCGCGAGGTGATGTTTGCGTGTATTGATCGCGGCTGTCGGCAAGAGGGGATCTTGCCCGGTGGGTTAAAAGTAAAACGCCGCGCGAAATCAATCCATATGCAGCTTGAAGCGGGTAAGAGTGCTAACCGTCGTCCGGCGCATGAAATTATGGATTGGGTGAGCCTTTATGCCATTGCAGTTAATGAAGAGAATGCTGCTGGTGGCCGCGTCGTAACTGCACCTACCAATGGTGCTGCCGGCATCATTCCAGCCGTGTTGCGCTATGCGAAAGATTTTTGTCCTGAATATTCGATGGAAGCGAGCCGCGATTATTTACTGACGGCAGCGGCTGTTGGTTCGTTGATTAAACAGAATGCGTCCATCTCGGGAGCTGAAGTTGGCTGTCAGGGGGAAGTAGGTTCCGCATCCGCGATGGCCGCAGGTGGGCTGTGTGCCTTATTAGGTGGCACACCGGAGCAGGTTGAAAACGCAGCCGAGATTGCGCTCGAGCATCATCTCGGCATGACGTGTGACCCTATTGGCGGCTTAGTGCAAATCCCTTGTATCGAGCGCAACGCTTTTGGCGCAAACAAGGCAATTGTCGCTGCGTCTCTATCGTTGCGCGGTGATGGCACTCATCGCGTTTCACTTGACGAAGTGATTGAAACCATGCGCCAGACGGGAATTGATATGCTCGTGAAATATAAAGAAACCGCTCAAGGTGGTTTGGCCGTAAATGTTGCGGATTGCTAACTAGCCGTCAAAATTAAACGGCGAAATCCCTCGTACACTCTCATCGACGCGTAATTTACGTGTGATCGGCGGAGCTGCACGTTGAGCGCAATTATCCCTCTCGCACAGCCTGCAATTGACGCCGATGGGTGTTGCGGGCCCATTTTTTAAGTCGAATTTACGCGCATAAATTATGCGATTTGCATATTTTATTTCACAGCCCAACCCTATAGCAAATTGCCCTTCCGCACCGCCATAGGCTGCGGCTGCGCGGCGTACAGTACGCGCGACGGAAAACCATTTTCCGCCATCGGGTAGTTCAACAATCTCGGTCATAAATGCGCCGGGACTTGAGAAGGTTTCGTGTAAGCTCCAGAGCGGACACGTGCCGCCAAAACGCGAGAATGGAAAATTGCCTGCGGCAAAGCGTTTGGAGACATTCCCTGCCGTATCAATGCGAATGAGAAAAAAAGGCACGCCGCGCGCATTTTGTCGGTTCAGCGTTGTGAGCCGATGAGCCACTTGTTCAAAGCTCGCTTGAAAGCGCGCGCCTAATACATCGATATCATAATTTAACGCTTCTGCTGCATCGAGAAAGCGTTGATAGGGCATCATCAAAGCAGCAGCCGCATAATTGGCGAGGCTTACTCTTAAGAGCGATTTGGCTGGTCCGGTTTCAGGCTCTAGGCGATTGGTGATTGCATCGATGGTATCCCGCCATTCAATCAAAGCGAGTTGAAAGGCTGCTTGGAAACTTCGGCCTGATGCATCGACCAATTCCGAAATCATCAAGCGACGCCGATGGTGATCGAAACGTCGGAGCGATGAGGGCATTACGTCGACGGGTAAGATTTGCACGCGAATGCCATGTATCTCCTTAAGCCGATACGTGAGGGCTGATAAAAGATCGCTGCCAGATTTCGAAAGCTCCTCGGCGAGCGCTTCGGCTCGGGCTTCTAATTCAGGAAAATGATTGGCGGCGGATTGAATAAGATCACGCACACGATCAACGGGATTATTGGCCGATGGCCCCTCTCCACGATCACCATCAAGCGCTTCAGGCAGGCCAGCTCCACCCTCTTTTAAATCAAGATAGGCTGCATAAAGACGTTGTACCGCTTCGGCGATGGAGGGCGCGAGGCTTGTCAGTTCTCGTAACTCGTCTTTAGCGACCGGCTGGCTACGAAAGAGCGGATCGGTGAACACCTCGTCCAGCTCACTTTGAAGACGGGCCTCTTCTTCGCGCGCAAAAGATCGTGGGTCCACATTGAAGGCTTCCGCCATGCGAATTAGCACTTGCGCGGTAACGGGACGCTGGTTGCGTTCCATAAGGTTAAGATAGCTTGCTGAAATGCCGAGCTCGCTGGCCATCCCTGATTGGGACAGGCCCAATTCGCGACGAAGTCTGCGTACCCGTGCGCCAGCTAAAATTTTGCGTCCAGCTTCGATCATGCCAGCCTCAAAGAGTTAATTCATACAAATATTTACAATATAACAACTTTACAATTGTAAATAATAAACTATCTGACCTTTGGCGTCAATTGTCCGTCTGGTGCAGTGCACCATGCTTAAGATAATTTGTTTTCAAGACTAAATAAGACGTCGTCATTCGATGTTTCATTTAAGCCGATTTTGTAAAGACCTGTCATATTTAAAAAGAAACATGTGGAGACCGCCATGACAAAGATAAATTTTAACGACCTCGTGCCGAATGCGCCAAAAGGCCGCTTCGACGGTATCAACCGTCCCTATTCGTCGGAAGAAGTCGTCCGTCTGCGCGGTTCCTTCCCGATTGCCCAAACGCTCGCAGAGCGGGGTGCCAACAAGCTCTGGGAATTGTTGAAGAGTGAAGATTATATCAACGCGCTCGGAGCTGTTACCGGCAATCAGGCGATGCAAATGGCGCGCGCTGGCTTGAAAGCCATCTATCTTTCCGGCTGGCAGGTGGCGGCGGATGCCAATACCGCCGGCGCGATGTATCCGGATCAGTCGCTTTATCCAGCTAATGCTGGGCCCGAACTCTGCCGCCGTATCAACCGAACATTAAAGCGTGCGGATGAGGTCGAGCATTCCGAAGGTGGTGCAAAGCGCGATTGGTTTTTGCCGATTGTTGCCGACGCCGAGGCGGGTTTCGGCGGCCCGCTTAATTCTTATGAGATCATGAAGGCCTATATTGAAGCAGGTGCTGCTGGTGTACATTTCGAGGATCAGCTCGCATCCGAGAAGAAATGCGGCCATCTTGGCGGTAAGGTTCTGATCCCCACTGCTGCGCATGAGCGCAATTTGGTGGCAGCGCGTCTGGCCGCGGATGTGATGGGCGTTCCCACAATTACGGTGGCCCGCACCGATGCCGAATCGGCCCGCCTGATTACCTCTGATGTTGATGAACGGGATCGTCCGTTCATTGAGGAAAATAGCCGCACGCCGGAAGGTTTCTATCGTTTGAAGGAAGGCACGGGGCTTGACCACTGCATTTCACGCGGGCTGGCCTTTGCCGAGATTGCTGATTTGATCTGGTGGGAAACATCGCACCCGGATTTGGCGGACGCGAAGAAATTTGCCGAAGCGCTGCAAAAGAAGCATCCGGGCAAGATGATGGCGTATAATTGCTCGCCAAGCTTCAACTGGAAGGCCAAGCTGGACGAGGCCACGATTGCCAAGTTCCAACGTGAATTGGGCGCGATGGGCTACAAGTTCCAATTCGTGACGCTTGCCGGATTCCACGCTCTCAACCACGGCATGTTCGAATTGGCGCTGGGTTATAAGGATCGCGGCATGGCGGCCTATTCCGAGCTGCAGCAGGCGGAGTTTGCCTCGGAAGCGGCAGGGTACACTGCCACCCGCCATCAACGCGAAGTCGGTACCGGCTATTTCGATATGGTCGCGACCACGATTTCGTCCGGCAAATCGTCGACCACCGCTATGGGTGAGTCTACAGAAAGCGCCCAATTCCACGCCATCGCCGCCGAGTAAATGCATTCGGTCACTGAGGAAACGCCCACATAATCCAGAGCCCTAAGGAGGCCAAAATGACCAGAACACGCGTAAAAGAACGGACCGAAGAACTCACGACCGAGATGGATGAGCAACAAAAGAGCGCAATCCGTATTCTCGCCAACGATCTTCATCGGCTCAACCAGGCCGTTATGAAGGCGGTTGAAACCGGATTGTCGGTCGAATTACAGAGAACAGCACGGCATCATACGGATGGCGGCTATTGGGGCGACCTTCTGATGCCTATCATTGTCAAGCAGAAGCAGGCTTAAGCCACAATTTCTTAGACGAGCATCAAAAGGCGGCCGCAAGGTCGCCTTTTTGGCTTTTTCTCTAGGTTCCGCGACATTTTGCTGCAGCTGCACATTGACTTGGTTTAGTGAGGTGTTATCAGTCCCGAACATTCGACAAAAGGATAGTATAATGGGTTCGAGCGATCTTGCACGCCGCATGGCTAATGCCATTCGTGGACTTTCGATGGATGGGGTCGAAAAGGCCAAATCCGGCCATCCAGGCCTGCCAATGGGCGCTGCCGATATTGCCACCGTTATCTATACGCGGTTTTTGAAGTTTGACCCTACGGATCCCCATTGGGCGGATCGGGATCGCTTTATCCTATCGGCCGGACACGGTTCGATGTTGCTTTATTCGATACTCTATCTCACCGGTACGACCGGTATGACGATGGATGAGCTTAAGAATTTTCGTCAATGGGGTTCAAAAACGCCTGGGCACCCGGAAGTGGGCCACACGCCAGGTGTTGAAATGACAACCGGTCCGTTGGGGCAGGGGCTTGCGACATCGGTTGGCTTTGCGCTGGCCGAGCGGCATTTGAACGCCGAGTTCTCCTCCGATCTCGTTGATCACTATACTTATGTACTCGCTTCTGATGGCGATCTCATGGAAGGCATTTCGCAGGAGGCCATCGCCCTTGCAGGCCATTTGAAGCTTAATCGCTTGATCGTGCTGTGGGACGATAATGGCATTTCGATTGATGGTCCGCTATCGATTGCCGACTCGGTTGATCAGCGCAAGCGCTTTGAAGCGGCCGGTTGGGCAACATCCGCTGTTGACGGTCATGATCAAGATGCCATTGCGGCAGCTATTGAAGCTGCGCACAAGTCCGATCGTCCAACCATGATCGCATGCAAGACCGTGATTGGGTTTGGTGCACCTAAGCGCGCTGGCACATCGAAGGCGCATGGCGAGCCGCTTGGTGCAGAAGAGCTCGCAGGTGCAAAGGCAGCCCTCGGTCTATCGCCAGAGCCATTTGATGTTCCTGCTGATATATTGGACGCATGGCGCCATTCTGCACAACGCTCGCAGGGCGCGCATGCGGATTGGAAGAAGCGGGTAGCAGCTTCGCCTAAGGGTGAAGAGTTCACACGCCGCATGGCGGGTACGGTTTCTCCGAAACTTGATGCAGCGATTGCTGCTTTTAAAGCCAAGCTTGCCGCAGAGCCCCAAACGGTTGCTACACGTAAAGCATCCGAATTGGTATTGGAAGTTATCACGGAAGCGGTGCCAGAATTGGTGTTGGGTTCGGCCGATTTAACGCCGTCGAATAATACCAAGACCAAGAATTTAATAGCGATGTCGCCGGGTAATTTTGCTGGCCGTTATATTCATTACGGCATTCGCGAACACGGCATGGCTGCCGCCATGAATGGCATGGCATTGCATGGCGGAATTATCCCGTCCGGTGCAACCTTTATGGTGTTTACCGATTATTGCCGTCCATCGATCCGCTTGGCCGCATTGATGGGTATTCGTACCATCCAAGTTATGACGCATGACTCGATTGGTTTGGGTGAAGATGGGCCGACCCATCAGCCGATAGAGCATTTGGCGGCTCTGCGTGCGATGCCGAATTTAAATGTATTCCGTCCAGCCGATGTGGTTGAAACCGCAGAGTGTTGGGAACTGGCGCTGAAGGAAACTTGCACGCCGAGCATTCTGGCGCTCACCCGCCAGAACTTGCCTCAGCTTCGATTAGGTACAGCAGGTGAGAATAAGTCTTCCCGCGGTGCATATGAATTGGTTGCTTCAACTGGTGACGCGCAAGTATCTATTTTTGCCACCGGTTCAGAAGTTGAAATTGCGGTTGCCGCCCAAAAGGCCCTTTCTGATAAGGGTGTTAAGGCGCGTGTCGTATCCGTGCCGAGCTTTGAAATGTTTGCCCGTCAGGATGATGCCTATCGTGCATCTGTGATTGGGAACGCCAAGGTCAAGATTGCCGTTGAAGCAGCGGTTCGCCAAGGTTGGGATTCCCTCATTGGCAATGACGGCATTTTCGTTGGCATGAATGGCTTTGGTGCGAGTGCGCCTTACAAAGAGCTATATGCCCATTTTGGTATCACGGCGGAAGCAATTGTCGAGAAGGCACTCAGCCGTCTCGGCTAAATGGTTTTGATTTGTCATTTGAAGTTTGGATTGAAAGACAGGAGACTAGCATGGCAGTTCGCGTTGCAATCAATGGATTTGGTCGTATCGGCCGTAACGTCCTTCGCGCTATTATTGAGTCAGGTCGCACCGATATTGAAGTCGTAGCCATTAATGATCTTGGTCCCGTTGAGACCAATGCGCATTTGATGCGCTTTGACTCGGTTCATGGTCGCTTTCCTGGCACCGTGACGGTGGAAGGTGATACGATTAATGTGGGCCGTGGTCCGATTAAGGTAACGGCAGTGCGTGACCCTGCGCAATTGCCTCATAAGGACCTCGGCGTTGATATCGCCTTGGAATGCACGGGTATCTTTACGGCTAAAGACAAGGCTTCGGCTCATTTGGCAGCTGGTGCCAAGCGCGTTCTCGTTTCAGCGCCTGCCGATGGCGCCGATCTCACCGTTGTTTATGGTGTTAATCATCAAAAGCTCACGAAAGACCATCTCGTTGTTTCGAATGCTTCGTGCACGACCAATTGCCTTTCGCCCGTGGCTCAAGTGCTCAACGAGCTCGTTGGCATTGAGAAGGGTATGATGACGACCATCCATTCTTATACGGGTGATCAGCCAACGCTGGATACGATGCATAAGGATCTGTATCGCGGCCGTGCGGCAGCCCTTTCGATGATCCCGACTTCCACGGGTGCGGCGAAGGCTGTTGGCCTCGTTCTTCCAGAATTGAACGGCAAGCTCGACGGCGCTGCCATTCGTGTACCGACGCCAAATGTTTCGGTCGTTGATTTGAAGTTCATTGCCAAGCGCTCGACAACGAAGGACGAAATTAACGCTGCCATCAAAGCCGCTGCCGAAGGTCGCTTGAAGGGTATTCTTGGTTATACGAATGCGGCGAATGTCTCGATCGACTTCAACCATGATCCGCATTCGTCAATTTTCCATATGGATCAGACCAAGGTTATGGATGGCAACTTCGTCTCGATCCTGACCTGGTACGACAATGAGTGGGGCTTCTCGAACCGCATGGCAGACACGGCAGTTGCTATGGGCAAGCTCATCTAAGGAAATCGAACCATGACCCTCTTCAATACACTCGATGATGCATCCGTCTCGGGCAAGCGCGTGCTGGTCCGTGTTGATCTCAACGTGCCGATGGAAGAGGGTCGGGTTTCTGATACCACCCGTATTGATCGCATTTTACCAACGCTTCGCGAAATTGCGGATAAAGGCGGTAAGGTAATCTTGCTCGCGCATTTTGGTCGTCCAAAAGGCGTTGATCCAAAAGAGTCTTTAGCGCCTGTTGCTGTTGAGCTTTCGAAGCGTTTGGGTCGTCCTGTTGGCTTTGCTTCGGATTGTGTTGGTGACGCGGCTAAACATGCTGTTGATGGCATGAAAAACGGCGACATCGTTTGCCTGGAAAATACACGCTTCCACAAAGAGGAAGAGAAAAATGATCCAGCCTTTGTCGCCGCACTCGCAGCCAATGGCGATCTTTATGTAAACGATGCCTTCTCAGCGGCTCACCGCGCGCATGCTTCAACGGAAGGTCTCGCTAAAGTTCTGCCGGCTTATGCGGGCCGCACGATGCAGGCGGAGATTGAAGCCCTTGCCAAGGCTCTTGAGCAGCCGGAACGGCCAGTACTCGCAGTGGTGGGTGGAGCGAAGGTTTCTTCCAAGCTCGAATTGCTCGGTAATTTAGTGAAAAAAGTCGATATTCTGGTGATCGGCGGTGGCATGGCCAATACGTTTTTGGCAGCGCTTGGTAAAGCCGTTGGCAAATCACTCTGCGAACATGATTTGCTTGATACCGCGCGCGGTGTAATGGAAACGGCTAAGGCTTCTGGTTGTGAAATCGTGTTACCTGTCGACGCGACAGTTGCATCGGAATTCAAAGCGCACGCAACCAATAAAGTCGTCTCGGTTGATGCCGTGGGCGCTGACGACATGATGCTGGATATCGGTCCTGCATCGGTTAAGACCGTTTCTGCAAAGCTCGCCACCGCAAAGACGCTCGTATGGAATGGCCCCTTCGGCGCATTCGAATTGGAGCCTTTTGATGCCGGCACCAATGCGGTTGCACAAGAGGCCGCTCGTCTGACCAAGGCAGGTAAGCTGCTCTCTGTCGCAGGTGGAGGCGATACGGTATCTGCCTTAAATCATGCGGGCGCGGCGGATGATTTTACCTATGTTTCAACCGCAGGCGGCGCCTTCCTCGAATGGCTCGAAGGCAAGCCGTTGCCTGGTGTGGATGCCTTGCGGCGCAAATAAGCGAAATAAATGATCGTGACGAAAACGGACTAAAGGAGATGAGACCATGCCACGCATAACCATGAGACAGTTGCTCGATCACGCAGCCGAGCATAGCTATGGCGTCCCAGCCTTTAACATCAACAATATGGAAGGTGCGCTGGCCGTTATGGCTGCGGCAGTTGCTGCTGATGCGCCCGTTATTATCCAAGCCTCACGGGGCGCTCGCGCTTATGCCAATGACATTATGCTCAAGCATATGATGGATGCGTTGACTGAAATTTATCCACAGATTCCGATCTGCGTGCATTTAGATCATGGCAATAATGCTGCTACCTGCATGACGGCCATACAAGCTGGATTCACTTCGGTGATGATGGATGGTTCGTTGAAAGATGATGGAAAAACGCCAGGTGATTGGGATTATAATGTCGGGATCACGAAGACAGTTACCGATATGGCCCATCTTGGTGGTATTTCGGTTGAAGGCGAATTGGGTGTCTTAGGTTCGCTGGAAACGGGACAAGGTGAGAAGGAAGATGGTCACGGCTTTGAGGGTACGCTCTCGCATGATCAATTGCTGACTAATCCGAAGGAAGCCGTTGATTTCGTACGCGCAACCAAGGTGGATGCACTCGCAATAGCGATGGGTACGTCGCATGGTGCCTATAAATTTACACGTAAGCCTGATGGTGCGATCCTTGCGATGCATGTCATAGAGGAAATTCATCGGTTATTGCCGAATACGCATCTGGTGATGCATGGCTCATCTTCCGTACCACAGGATTTGCAGGACATTATCAATGCCTATGGTGGAGAGATGCCGCAGACGTGGGGCGTGCCTGTCGAAGAGATCCAACGCGGTATCAAAAACGGCGTGCGTAAGGTTAATATCGATACCGATAACCGGATGGCGATGACGGGACAAATCCGCAAAGTACTTGCGGAGAGCCCTGGTGAGTTCGATCCGCGTAAATATTTAAAGCCTGCTATGGATGCGATGACCAAACTCGTGAAGCAACGGTTTGAAGAATTTGGCACCGCTGGTAAGGCGTCCAAGATCGGCAA
>Ga0208618_1000861_pt1 | contig 12967 bp, 21 predicted proteins | sample CryBogCBE18Jul08_FD_184585 | JGI IMG/M metagenome (GOLD analysis project Ga0208618, IMG submission 184585) | Freshwater microbial communities from Crystal Bog, Wisconsin, USA - CBE18Jul08 (SPAdes) | ecosystem: Environmental > Aquatic > Freshwater > Lake | place: Crystal Bog, Wisconsin, USA...
GAGAATAATGGCCTGCTACTGTAAAAATGGCGTAGATGCACAAAAATATCATAATTTAAAAGCGACCCGAAGGGTCGCCCTTCGGGCAAGCTATGCTTGCTTTTAAATTATGATATTTTTGTGCATCTACGCCATTTTTACAGTAGCAGGCCATTATTCTCATAATGTATCTGAGAAAATAATGCCGCCTGGAGAAAAGTGGCCGGCATGTGCACAGAACCCTGTGAGCTAATAGGGCTGCTTAACCCTATGGTTAATTTACGGTTGTTTATCGGTTCGGCCGGAAACGAGGGGCGAAGCCCCGAGTCTGTATTGGATTCTATGGGACCTGGGACTACGATGTTCAGAAAATATTGAGTTTCTATTTTCATGAAACATATGTGATCACATATGTGAAGCTATTTCATGAGAAGAGTAGTTATGTTACACTGTTCACTCTAGATCCTCCTCACTCTCATACTCTGCATCCTCCTCCTCACCCGCTGCAATCCCTGCGGCAATCTCCGCTGCAATCTCCGCCTCAAGCTCCTCGTCTATATCCTCCTGCGTCTCATCATCATCCAGCATCCGCCGGATACTCGTGCGCGAGACCTCGGCAACCTCAAACTCCTGCTCGCCAGCCATTGGGTTGCCGTGGGTCTCGCACAGCTCGCAGTCGCTGCCAGCCAGCTCATCCATCTTGTGGCTGTGCTCAGGCTCCTTGCTCTTCGACTTGCGCTTTGAAGCCTTGCGCTTGGGCTTGTCCGTGTCACTCAGCTCACCCTCCTCCTTGTCCTTGGGGGTGTGGACTCGGCAGGTGCACCCGCCTCCAAAGGCTTTGTTCTTGCACAGGGTACCCTTCGCAGTGGTCGCTGTGCACTTGCCCTCGCGGTCATCATCAGACTCGCTCTTAGCCTCCTTGCGCCCACGCTTCGGCTTGTCCTCAGCCACCTCAGTCACCTTCACCTTTGCAGCCTTGCGCTTGGGCTTTGGGGCTTCAGCCTCCACTGAACCCTCAGAGGCTGCGTAGATGAACTGCGGCGGGGGGCTCTTGCCGCGAGGCTGCACCAGGTACTTGTCCACCAGCAGACCGTGGTCCAGACTGTAGTCGCTCGCTATCTGACCTAGCAACTTGTGCATCTGGTCATACAGCACGCTCTCAATCTCAGACGCAATCATCTGGGGGAGGGTGGACATCTTGAGTTCAACTCTGACCTCTATGAAACCCCCGACCTGGGCCTTCAAGAGACACCCTTTTTGGGTCTCATAAAGACAAGACTCAACTATTTATGAATGGAGTTTATAAATAACCTAAAAGACTCGGCATTCTCAAAACTTGATGTTTATGGGTATTCACCTGATCTTTCCGGGTGGATGGATCCTCATTTTGAAGTTGTCATAAGAGAGAAACTTGCTGAACGTGATCGTTCTGAACCATTACTTGTGATTGAGGTTGGTTCATGGAAAGGATTGTCCGCAGTGACACTGGCTTCAGTTTTGAAGAGCATGGGGTTTACTCAATTCAACATCATATGTATTGATACATGGCTTGGAGCTCCTGAGTTTTGGACTTGGGGTTTGAATGATCCAACAAGAGGTGGATCTCTTAACCGTATTGATGGGTACCCGTCCGTCTTCAGAACCTTTACCAAGAATGTGAAAACCATGGGATACAGTGATGTCATCGCTCCTTTTCCCATCTCAAGTCAACAAGCTCTTGAAGTTGTCAAGTTCTACAAACTTGAAGCTGATCTAATATATGTTGATGCATCTCACGAATATGAAGCTGTCAAAGATGATATCGAATGGTGGTGGACAGTTCTGAAACCTGGAGGGATTCTGATGGGTGACGACTATATGAGCAACTGGCCGGGCGTTGTTAGAGCTGTAAACGAAAAGGGGACTCCTGAACTCAGAGGCGTTGTATGGACTTTTAAAAAGTAGAATATAAATTACACTTCTGACCTATGAGATCATGTGTTACACATGCATGTACTTCTATTAATGGACGAGTCTGAGTTGGCTCATAAATCTGATTCAACTTGTAGTCTCGAGTCCATCGGTTCATATCACTAAAGTTGTCAAAGGTTTTGATAGGAACCTTGTTGTTGCTGATGATGTAGACAATCGCTGCAAACAGAAAGCGACCCATGATTCTCTGATTCTTGTGATCCCTGCAACCTCAGCTCCTCAGAGACACCCTTTCTGACGAGATGAGTTTTTTAAAAAGGACGGAGCCACTTGGGGATCTCCTTGAGTTTAGGCTTTACAAAGGGTTTGTACGCCTGGACCCACTCATCATAGTTTTTGGCCCACAGCTCTCGTGCAGAGAGTTCAGGACTCTCCCGTCGCCACTTGATCCAGAGCAACTCCTGAGCTTGTTTCCACGACATTGCCCCTAGTTTTTCTTTTCACCTGCGTTTTCTGGTGCTTCGCTTTTGTGAATCCTCACGAGCTCGTCACGCTCCCGGACCCAAGCGTCGTAGATGGCAAGCTGCTTAAAGTTGGGGGTTCGACAGAGACCCTGAGAGTTGCCTTCGTAGTACTGGGTGAAGGCGTTGATCTTTTTGTTCAGGTCGTAAATGTACTGATCCATCTTTGCCCATGGGGTCTTGCAAAACCTGGGTTGTCTTCAGACACCCTTTTCAATCTCAACCATATTAGTCACAAAGTCTGGTAACTGAGGTGAGATGATGTACCACAACTTTCTGATGTATGGAGTTGTTCCTATAATCTTAATTTTTGAAACAATATGATCATCATATGTTTCTTCATGAAGTTGCCAGATGATCCTGATGAAACTGAAGATGTTAACATCATATATGCTAATACATGAAAGATCGATTAGGGCGTTGTACTCATGACCTCTGATGTCATCAATAAAGTATTCAATGTCTGAATACTTTACAGGCTGTGAATCTATATACTTTTGAGCATCTACTACTATAATTCCGTCTTGTACATGCAAAAACATTCTATTGTTACATGATAAATGAAACTCAGCACTCCAGCAAAGGTTGGCATAGGTCTTTTCCTTGTCTGCATGTTGCTCCGGCTGCCAATGAAGCAGACGCTCATAATTGTTGGCACACATTACATGTTACATCAGATACTCTAGTTGAGTCCGTAAAAATATAACTCGGATGTGAATATCACAAAAGTGATATTAAAGTAAATAAGATCAATAGCCCTCAATTGAATGTTCTGTCCATATGTTGTGTTATATGATAACAAAAACGTGAGATTGTCAGGAGTTGCGAGCGTCAAATTATTTAAAACTATTGGAACCTCACCACCTATACTAATAACAGGTGATGATGATGTGTATTCAAAACTTTGTCCCTGATATTGAAAGTATTGTGTAAATCCAATGTCTGGGCATTGAAGCTGATATGTCGCGATAGGTAAACTTGAAACATTGTGTTTCAGCTGTATAGATTCGACAATTATATTTCTGGGGGTTGCTACCATGTCAAGCGATGTGATAGGAACTAATATATTCGTAGGTTGATTTGGCATTAATGTAAATCTTGCGTTCATAGCCAAACCTGATGTAGTTACACTATCAAGTATATCAATTGGATCATTGCCATTAATTGAAAGACTTATATTATATTTAGTCATTGGCTGAAGACCAGTGATTACTGCAAATGGATTATTTACATCCACTGAATCATATTGTCTTCCCGAATCTGTATTCGTAACTCTGTATGTATAACTATTACTTGGTGTTAGATCTTGCCAATTGAGACCAATAGTTGTCGAATTGATCAAGAATGGCTGTGCAAAGTTTGGAGGAAGCGTCAATGGAAGAATTGACGAATATCCATCTGGAGAGGAATAATTTAGACTTGTAATGGTCCAAGTCGATCCATTTTGTGGAGATATAAAGATATATGCATATGTCATAGCAGCTCCGATACCTAATTGAGGTGTTTGGAAAAGGGTATCTGAAATAGTACCATCAACTATCAATCTAATATTAAAAAAGTCTCCACTTAAGTCAAGACGACCTTCAATACCAATTGAATTTCTTTGTGTCGGATCCCATGCTAAAACGTTCCCAACTTGGGAGCCGCCAGAATAGACATTTCCATCACTTTTAAATGCAAGACAATCTGGACTTGTTGAAGGATCCTGAGCTGGATTAGGTGGGCTCATTGGAGATGGTTGACTTGCAGAACTAACAATACCTATGTAAGCGTTTCCACCTAATGAACTTGCGCCAGCATCAAAGCAAGCTGCAAAGCCGTTTTGAATTTCGTACAAATTCACATTGACTCTCTGAATACCAAGTGTATTTTTGTCATTTTGGACTCGAATATCTGTTTGATTGATATCATGTGGTACTATTGTATAGCCATTTCCGAGTGATGTCTGCGTCTGTTGGGTATCCTCAGCTATAAAGACAGAATAGATATTAGACATGTTATTACTCGATATTATTTTCAAACTTTATATTTCCAATTGGCTTATCTGAATTGAAAACCTGAGCATCTCTCCGAGCATAAGTCATCAGACCCTTCAGATAGTCAATTTTAGCCGCAGTCAACTTTCCATATTCACCTGGTGCCTCAAAGTGACAAAACACATGAGGAAGTTTCTTGCAGACTGACTCGTAATATGGAAAGCTGGCTATGAGCTGATCCATAAGAGGACAAGGCTCATCTATATCCAACTGATATACAACTGATGTATCTATAAATATAAAGTCACCCTCGAGAGTTGAATCACCCTTTGGTATGACTTTTGCGGGACGCCATTTGATGCCGTGAAGATCAAGGAATTCAGTAATCAACATTACACTAGAACAACATATTATCATCCGGAATCGGATGCACATACTCAGACACTGCTATAATCACCTCCTCCAACTCCCGCTTCAGACTACCCCCTGGCCAAAACTTCATCTTGTACAGCTCAAACATCTCAATATTATTTTTCACTTTTCGCATATCAAACCCAGTCTTGGAGAGTTTCTTCATAAGATGTAGAAACTCATCACAGTCAATCACCTCCTTTTCATCCAGAGTAAACAGGTGCCCTAGGACTGGGTGAGCGTCCATATCTCAAGCTTATCCTGGAGCTCTGGGTGTGTCTCGAGGATAAGCTTCAGTAGTCGCTGAGCGTATTCGAATGTGCTCGCGTGCCACGGCTGATAGTGGGGATCAGTCTTGTGGACTATGTTGTAGTAATTCATCTGTGCTCTTGGTCCGGGGGCTGACTTGGGGGCTGAGAGGTCACGCTTTTTAGAATGAGACGAGCAGCCCGCTGGTTATACATTGGTTTCGTTTTGCGAGCAGAATCGCGTTTGCGTTGGCGATCATTGTCCATAGCGTTCTATTTCTAGAAGCGAACGAAACTTTTTACCCGATGGAGAATAATAGTATTTATCAACTCGTCCAGCCGTTGCACCAGACTGTCGAACAACTTCTTTTATAGTCCAGCCTTCAGGAAGCTTCTGATTCTTGGGTTCCTTTGAAGGCTTTGCGTCAAATTTTCTGTGGCACGGTTCGCACAATATCTTTACAGGTTCCTTGAGATGAAGAGCTACAAAGTTGATCATAATCTGTCCATGATTCTTTGACTTTGTCATCTCAATTGCTTCGTAACCAATCTCAGGGCGAGTTTTGCCTGCATGACACCGATTGAGCTTAGTTGTTGTTTTACAATGTTCGCAACACTTATCTTTCAAAATAGGCTTGTACATATTTTGAAACATATTTCTGAACGACGCCTCCATTATGTGGTAAATCTCTTGTGTAGTTCCATTGACTGTGGCTGTTGAGTTTTCATATTTTTTAGTCAGAAACTTGATCTTGTTCTTCACAAGAGTCTCCATTGTATAGTTAGTCCTCCTCATCTTTAGGCTTGAAATGATCGTAGGCCAGCTTCAGAGCCTGAGTCTTTGCGGACTTGGTCGAGACATTCAGACCCTCCATCTCAATAAGAGACTCGTACGTCGCCTTGTACTCTTTCGTCTCTTCTAGAAGTGCATTGATATTCTTGCGCAGATCGCGCAGCTCAGCCTTCTTGTTCAGCTCCTCATCGATAAGCTCAGTAATCTCAGCCATTTATATATAGTGGGCATTTTGTCTTTATGATATTCAGCTCTGGTGTAATGCGTGGCGTAACACACTGATAGCGCAGTGAAATCTTAGCCATCAGATCGTTTGTGTACTTGCGAATCTCATGAAACTCTGGAGTGATTGCATCAATATCCTCCTTTGTCACAGCCGCCAAGACTCGCTGCATCACCTCAGCCGTCACAACCTGATAGGTATTCAGGACATTTGTAATCGCCTGGCGCTTTTCTGAATCCTTTTCACGAGCCTGAATCTTTTGCTTAAACTGTTCCTCAGTGATATCCTTCATCATGTATTTCATTCTGATGTCCTGGTTGTCTTGAGCACGCTGGTTGTAATCATACTGAGTCACTGCGACTATGTGAGTGTGCCATCGAATAACACTCAAAAGAAACATTGGATGAACTCCAAGCGCATAACACTTGGTTCGAATCTCCACGGCATCAGGCATTCCGCCACAAGGAATATCACCAATTTCTCGCTGAGCTCGGCCGCGGTTTCGGTTGTACTCGTAATAATGAGGATTGTGGATACGCCCAGTCTCAACCTTGCCGGTACGCCAACTGAAGGCGGTTGCGCACTGAGTACAAAACATCTGATCACACCCATCAATCTTGAATATCAGAGCCGCGCAACTCGGACACGTCTTGCTATCCTTGTCAAGCATCTTGGCCGTCTCGATACATTCAGGTTTGCACTCGTGACCATCATCCTTGGGCTCGTGACACGTAGGACAGGCCCAGTGTTCGCAGACGCCACACTTCCACGCAGTACTCAGAAAGCCTGAACACCCATTCTGCGGACAGGCTCGAATAAACTTGCGCGCCTCACGCTTCGTATCAACCACTTGGACATTCAGAAAGTTGATCTGGTTCTGATACTTGTTCTTTTCATTGCCCAGTAGGACGCACTCGTTGTAGGCATCATGAGCACGCGCGATCCTCTCGAGACCAGCGTCTATTGTTGACTCGGTCTGTAGCTCGTCCGCAATCTGCTGCAGAGGAATTCGCATCATGTTTCCATAGGCTGCCAGGTATTTATGAATTTCAGCGTCGATATCCGCAATCAACAGTTCGAGACGACGAATCTTGAGCGCCTTTTCAACCAGAGGCTGAGTCGCAGGCATCAGACTACGCTCGCGCTCAAAGAGAACATCTTCACGCCGCTTTTTAAATGTCGATCGGACAAACTTTTTGCTGAGACCACACGTCTCGAGCATATCTCGGTTCCAAGCAGCTCTGCAGCTCATACAATGGGCATTTTCAGTTGTGGAACAAAGGTAACGTTCCGTACACCCTGAGCAAATGACAATTGTACACGCCTGACAAGTTACTTTGGACCTGTTTGATTTGTTGAAGTACTCGGTACATATAGAACAGTTTGCCATTATTACATGAGCAAGTGTATTTTCTAAGCGTCATACTCTCTCTTTTCAATCTGAGCATCCTTGATCATATCATCAATCCGACACTGCTCATCATATCGAATCTCGAGCTGAAGCAGTTTCTGCTGAGCTTTCTTGCAAGATTCAGTCGTCTCAAAGTCCAGACACACAAGACGCGCATGCTCCCTCGCACGAAACATCTGACGCGGAGTCAGTCTGGGGCGGTGATGCACTGAACACATGGCGACAAACATTGTTTTTTGTATGATTCTAAACTTTATGTCTTGTTATAAAGAATAATCTCGAGTATAAAGTATGGAGGGCTGGATTGCAGTGACCCGTACGACGACGCTCGGACAACAGCCACGTCGTGTGAGTCTCCTCAACAAGAACTATGTCGTCTGGCGCGACAAAAATTACACTCCCCGGATACAATCTGACGTTTGCAAGCACCGTGGAGCTTCATTATCCAGAGGGAAGATTCGCGACGGTCAAATAGAGTGTCCATATCACGGCTGGAGGTACACTGACAACTCGTTCACTCAGGCTTGGTCAGATGTTCCAGAATATTTCATAAATGACTTTAACACTTGGGAAAAGGATGGTCTCTTGTGGGTCAGGCCTATTGGGCTTCAAGGTCCTGAACCCCCGGGCGTTCCGCACTCAACCGATCCAGGATTTAACACAGCCTGGTTTGAAACAACAATCAAACAAGCTGCTCAGCTCATTATCGAAAATGGTATCGATCCCTGCCACGCCTCTTGGGTCCATGCGAACCCTCTTGGGTTTGGAAGCGAGGCTGAGAAACCAAGCAATGTAATTCATGTGGGAAATACAATCGAGTTTGATTACGTCCCAAATAAGGATGGGGTTTCAACCAAGCTCTTTGGTCTCGAGACGACCAAAAACTACCACAAGTTTGTCCTGCCTTACACAACTTGGTCAGATGTAGTTATTCAGGGTGGAAAGATTCTCACAACATATGTAACCCTGTGCCCTCTGAGTGACACCGAGACGAAGATGTTTGTTGGATTTTCACAAAACTTTGGTCTTCCTTCGGAGTTGTTCATTCTGATGGGTAAGGCTATTGTCGAACAGGACCGGGCAATCCTAGAAAACATAGATACCTCATATAGGTACAGAGGACTTGTAGGTGAATATGATGATCTTATAGAGACATATCGCAAGTCTCTGCATAATTTAATGTTCTTTTAATATATGAAGTTGCTTCTCCTTTTGATTGTTGTTCTTTTGATCGTGGGATCTAGATCTGGATATTCATCCAACGTCACATGTCTCAGTCCTGAAGAGACGAATGCATTCTTGGCTGCTGATGCAGATGGCTTTGTTGCATCTCTGAACCGCTGGGACTTGTTTGCGCGCAAGGTTTCAAGCACCCAAGAATATCTTGACAAAATCTCAAAATCAGGTGTTGCATGTCATGTGTCTTCCGAACTGACTTCGAGGGCTGACGCCATCTTCAGATCCAAGGGGGATGACGCAATTGCTGATCAACCATGGATTATCGCAATGACTGATGGCTCGTATGAAGAGGGATATCCTCATACCAGACGTAACATTATCTTTCTCAGTGGACCTGTCGATGTCGATACTCTTGTGCATGAAAAGTTGCACATCTGGCACCGGTACAGTCCACCAGACCTTGCATCTATGGGCTTTAAGTACCTTGGTCCTCGGAAAGGAACTCTGAGGCTTAGATCCAACCCGGATGTGGATCCGTATATATACGAAGGGTTTGGTAAGCCTATGGTTGCCTTGTACAACTCGGACCGGCCTATGAATATAAGCGACGTTGATAGTGAGCCGAAGTTTGAGCACCCGCTGGAGTATTTGGCGTATTCATACTTGCACTAACCCCTGGCGGCATTTGTTTACTAATTTGACTCAGGACTTCCTGATCTGATTCGTAAGTATATCTGATAAATGCATAAATTTGAAGAGTTTCACCGCAACTGGTTCCAATATTTGTATAAGTGTATACTGAATTTCCTGGATCTAGATTTATAAAATCAAATGATGTCGCATTTACATCTCCAACACTAATCACATATTGAGCGTCCGATGGAAGGGGATCGCCATCAACATTGAGAGAAAACTTCATGTCTGTGCCATTGGCTGCAAGACTACTATCAACGGTTGGTGGAGGATAATTGGTTGTAGTAACTGCTTGTGTTGCAGTGCAGTTGTTTCCGTTTGCTGTAATATTATAGTCAGCATTTGGCTGAAGACCTGTGAAGGTTGCTTCTGTGTCTTTTATAACACTTGCATATTCAGACATGTCATTATATGTTGGATCTGTTATTACGAATTCAAAAACCTTCGTTTGGCCACTGGGATCATTGGCTGCGACTGATATTGTTGTCTGCGTTCTTTTTGTGACAAATAGGGTTGCAGATTGTTGACCTGAATATACACCGGAAATGTAGTGTTCACCTAACATTTCTTTGTTATTAGGTAATATAATAGTATTATCAGCACTATACCCATCAGCATCATAGGAAAGTTGTTATTCCAACCATCACTGTCATTGACATCAACTATATTGATTGATGGCAAATCTGGAATCTTACGGACATTTAGAGGACCAGACCCATCACAAGCATCAGTCATGACCGATGTATATCCTGTGTTATTCGGTGTAGAGGCTGGACCATTGGGTGCAGCTTCGTAGTATGAAAGTTTCTTGTATCCAGAATAGATACCGTTTGTACCTGAAGCTGTTGTGCCTGAAGCTGTTATAGCGGTCACGGTATTAATTTGACCAATTACACTTGCATTCGTTTCGTGTGGGTATGCCATTACTGCGAATATATTGTATATAGTTTCACATGTAAGACCACCAAACGTAAGATTTCCTATGCTCCAAGTACATGAACCTGATTTTGTCAGAGTACCATAATACCATGTGTTTGTAACCAATGTTGTACCTGTACCTAATGTCCCGCCTCCTCCGTTTGCTAGTGAATCGCCGGATTTTTTAACCAAAAAGTACATCCTGTAATTAGAAGCTGTACCAGATGTATTTGTTAGTCCATTTGTATTCGTCTGAGTTGAGCCTCCAGTTACTTTCTGTGGGGATGCAGATGATACGGGAAGAGTGCCTGAATATGCAGTCACGCAGTCATTAAAGCAAGAGCTGTTTGCTGTCGGGGTAAATGTCAAATTATTGTTGCCAGTTGCACCCGAAGTAATTTGTGGGTTTGAAATGATTGGCTGATCATAATCATTCTGTCTCCATTGAATCGTGGTCACATTGTTTCCAGATATAGTTGGTCCGTTTACGGTTGGCCTAACTGTCGAAGCTGGCGACGGAGTGACTGATAGACAAGATGCGCCAATATCAGTATCTGAATTAACAGTACAAGCGGAGTACTTTACAAATACCGGTTGGTTCACACCTGTCAAAGGAACCACCTGAGTTGCTGACAATGTAAGTGAAACATTTGCACCCGGTGAAAGGCCCGCAATTGTGTAATTAATGATATTATTGTCACCACTTGGCCCGCCTGCTGCGTTATTCTGAATATAGATTGATGGCCAGGTTGAACCGTTGAACTGTTGATTACCGGATCCATCTAATGTTATTGAGCCATCGGCCCCAATCACAAGGCCATTATTATCTGTATGTGAAATGTCAAGCTTGTAGATGATATTATTGTTGCCGCCTACGACAGAAAGTGCAGTTTCTGTAATTTGAATAGTTGCCGTTGTCGTTGTAACCTTTTTCAGACAGAAGGAGGATTGACAATTCACTTCCTGCTGGACGAGAGCCACTCGCGAAATATACGCCTCTTGTTTAAGTACTCCTCTTTGGCTCATTTATTCTAAGACGATATTTTTATTGACACGGTATACAATCCTTACACTCGAGACATTTGATCTTTGCATATGATGGCTGGAATGGCTGGACTGGCTGGACTGGCTGAGTATCCGCAGGGCACTCGTTACATGGTATACACTCTTTACACTGGAGTGGTGCATGGATTGAACGTACCGGTTGCGCGGGCTGTACCGGCTGTGTTGCGACAGTACCTGAATGGAATGTTGGCATTTTTACGGGGGCAGGCTGTGTACCGACAACATCATATGATAGACCTGCAGGTGATACATCGTAACTTTGTCGCTGGGACCATAGTATCAGAACGACAATCAGAATCATTATGATGTGTTTTCTTTTCATTTATAATACCCAAGAATATTATATGCTCACCACCATCCCTAGGTCTTTCTACACCATACATAGTTCATCTAATACAGTCTACGCTACTAAACCGCCCACTACAAAAATCTCCGTCGTTAGTTTTGCTCATAAGAGTCACGCTGAACTCATTGCCTGTATGCTCGAGGACTACAAGTTAAAGACGCTTGAGTGGCCTCAGTTGGAGACGGAGAACCACATGATTCTCCCATTGGCAACAAGAGAACTCAGTGAGCTAAGCATTATAGGATGGACAAAGGATGAATTAGATATGTATTGTGTACAAAACTTTTTAGATCTCATTACAGTAAACGATATCAAGAAATCAAAGTCGAGCTTTTCTCTGCTCGGCGAGACCTATGCTTATGAAGTCCCTGATGACACGTGCAAGAATATACTCGAAACTAAATATCTTCTACCCAGCCAAGTTCCTCCCGAGTCTTGATCCGAAAGTCGAGCCGTCGATCTGAAATCCTCTGCAAAACCCTGAACCGCTTCTGCTTTGTGAGCACCATCAGCTCATTCATCGGGTCCGGACTAAACTCGTAATCATCAGGGACGTAACGGATACCGCACTGCATCTTTGATTTGTAAAAGAGGTTGCACGTCATATCGCACGAGTGATCATCCTGCCACTCACTGAATGACTTGACAACCACCAGATCAATCAAGAGATCCTCGCCGATCCGAATCTTGAAGACGCGCAGGATCGAGCTGTGGATATAGCCACTCAGCATATCCTCATACACATGAACATCAGGACTCAGACTCTTGATCGACTTGATCAAAGTCTCATAGTCGTTGTACTCAGCGATTGCTATGTCAATGTCGTGGTAATGACTGCCCTTGCAAATCAAAATGTCCCTGACATAGCCACCGTAAATCCATCCATTGAAGGACAGGGCCAGGTTGATGACTGTTGTATCCATCTTATTGTACTAGTGCTCCTTGGCTTTAGGTATCCATGCGGTTCCCTCCAGTACCCCGCGTGCATACTTCATACCGAGCATACAGTGCGTCTGAGGCCAGTCGAGCGTCTTTTCCAGCTTCAGCTTCATGGGATTCTTGTTCACCTCATCCATAAGGTTGTACGCCTGGTAGTCACCTGCAGCCTTGATCATCGTCTTGAACCAAAGCACATGCTCACTGTTGCTGGGGTCAAAGTGCTTAATGAAAGAATCCATTAATACGAAAGACTCACTTTTCTTTACATACCACATGCTGCGCAAGGTGCATACTTTCTTTTGTGGTATCTCTGCTTAGCGTAAGAACCCATCTGGTTCTGGATAATCAGGAAGG
>Ga0208618_1000862_pt1 | contig 12964 bp, 12 predicted proteins | sample CryBogCBE18Jul08_FD_184585 | JGI IMG/M metagenome (GOLD analysis project Ga0208618, IMG submission 184585) | Freshwater microbial communities from Crystal Bog, Wisconsin, USA - CBE18Jul08 (SPAdes) | ecosystem: Environmental > Aquatic > Freshwater > Lake | place: Crystal Bog, Wisconsin, USA...
GTGTAATATTATCTACTGATAGTGAATATATTAATTGGTTAAAATTAAGATTAGGTTATTTTGAAAATTTTACTAACAATGAATTTTTTGAGAAATTTAAATCAGATGGAATTTATGGTGAAATCAACGAAAATGAGGTATCTGAAAATTTACTTTTTGAAACAAAAAAATTAAATATTCATCCCAAAATATTAATTGAAACTTACGCACAATCTTTTGAAGTTTTTTTAAATATGAATTAAATTTTTTTATAGAAAAAATATAGAATTTCGAGTTTTAGTGAAATATATACTTAATTAAAACTTGAAATTCTATATTTGAAAATACAATTAATTATTGATTCGGAATGCTTTTTTTAATTAAAAAGAAGATATTATATAAAGCCCATGAAGCCGCAATTAAAACAGGAGTAAAAGTTAAAAATATTTTCATAAAGTTAATATTGAAATTTTTTATAATTACCTAGATTATTATAAGAAATTTCAAAAATTAAAGACATTCATTCTCAAATTTTTTTAATTCATTTTCCCAATTAATACGATTTTCGACTTTTTTTTCAAACTCTTGCTTTAATAATTTTGCCATAAATAACCACTCTTCATCTGAAGAGGCTTGTTCTTCTCCAAATTCAAGAAAAGCATCTCTTATTTTTTCAAATTTTGAATAATCCTCATTCAATATTTGATCTTGATACTTTAATTGCTTCCCTGTATTAATACAATATTCTACTTTCTCAATTCTTTCTTTGGTTTCTAAAATATCATCCAATAGTTGATTTGATTCAATAGATATTCTTAATGATTCGTCAATATTTATCGATTCAATTTCCATTGAATTATTAATAACTGAATTAGGTAATTCTTTTTCTAATGAGTCATTAATAATTGGATCTGTTACTTCAATTTCAGAAATAGTTGAATCTATTTCTCTGTTTAGTATTCCTTCATTTGACCCTTTAGTACCAGATGGATTTTGATATGGATTATTCTGAGCATTGAGCTCATTTGAACTATTAATTTCAGTTCCCTTTATTGGGAAAGGTTCTGGTGGGCGAGTAAAATACCCTTTGAAGGCTTTTACACCATAGAAAAAAGCCAGTGAGCAAGCTAGTGATCCAATAATAATAACAAGTATTATTAATCGGTTTTTTTTCACCCAAGCCACTATGACTTTTAATTTCCTACTAAAAGCTGTATTTTTCTCCTCACTAATAATACAATGTTGTCTTGTATTACTAGGAGTAGGAGGTAAAATACCTTCTTGAACCCTTTGACCAACGATTTTGAGCCTATCGGCTCCCAATACGCTTAACTTGGGATTCACCTCAAGAGCGTGTTGGACCGATTCGCCCGTGTCGTCGGGTCCTGCTTCCGACCCTGAAAAATCAAACTCATACATTTTTGTATGAGGTTGAGAAATCTCGGTCTCTTGTCCCCTACTTTTTAGCCCTTTCGCATAGCTAAAGTTTGGAGAACTAAAGAGAATTAGAAAAGCCACTAACGTTGGCTTTCCATTGAATCCATTGAAAATATTCTCAGGATACCAGGTTTTTTCACCTGGTACCTTTTCAGGGAATCCGCCTAGAGGAGTTTCCCAATCCGTTCTCCAAGCCGCCTTATTTATAAAATTTCTTCTTCTATTTTTTTCCTTCATTTTTTTTTTTTTATATAGGTAATTTTAAAGAATCAAAATCGAAACGGTTTTATTTTATTATAAAAAACCTAAAAACGTTTTCCAATTAAAAGTAAGCATAATAATATAAAAAAAATTCTGTCATTGAAGACAGAATTTTTTTTAAAAAATTAACCAACGATAATTGGTGCAGTAACGGCTAAATCAAGAGGGAAGTTATGAGCATTACGTTCATGCATTACTTCCATACCTAAGTTAGCACGGTTTAAGATGTCAGCCCAAGTGTTGATTACACGACCTTGGCTATCAACGATAGATTGGTTGAAGTTGAAACCATTTAAGTTGAATGCCATTGTAGAAACACCTAAAGAAGTTAACCAGATACCGATAACTGGCCAAGCAGCTAAGAAGAAGTGTAAAGCACGAGAGTTGTTGAAACTTGCGTATTGGAAGATTAAACGTCCAAAGTAACCATGAGCAGCTACGATGTTATAAGTTTCTTCTTCTTGACCAAATTTGTAACCATAGTTTGTAGATTCACCTTCAGCTGTTTCACGGATTAAAGAAGAAGTTACTAAAGAACCGTGCATTGCAGAGAATAATGATCCACCAAATACACCAGCAACACCAGCCATATGGAATGGGTGCATTAAGATGTTATGTTCAGCTTGGAATACTAACATGAAGTTAAATGTTCCAGAAATTCCTAAAGGCATACCATCAGAGAAGCTTCCTTGACCGATTGGGTAAACTAAGAATACTGCACTAGCAGCTGCTACTGGAGCAGAGAATGCAACGAAAATCCAAGGACGCATACCAAGACGGAAGCTAAGTTCCCATTCACGTCCCATATAGCAAGCAACTCCTGGTAAGAAGTGTAATACAATTAGTTGGTAAGGACCACCATTGTATAACCATTCATCTACAGATGCAGCTTCCCAAATTGGGTAGAAATGAACACCAATAGCATTTGAACTTGGAATAACAGCACCACTGATGATGTTGTTTCCATACATTAAAGAACCAGCTACTGGTTCACGGATACCATCGATATCAACTGGCGGAGCAGCGATAAATGCAATGATAAAACAAGATGTAGCAGTTAAAAGTAATGGAATCATTGTAACACCGAACCAACCAATATATAAACGGTTGTCTAAACTAGTAATCCAAGAACAAAAACGTTCCCAGATATTTTGGCTTTCATATCTTTCTAAAGTTGCTGTCATAGTCGTCTCCTCTTCCAAAAGAAAATAGAATTCATGGAATCTTTTTCTTTGAATTCCCAAGGAAAAAATAGTTTGTTTTGATACGCAGTATCAAAACACAGGAATTCCCATTCTCACAAAGTGCAGGAATTCCATTCTATTCTGATGGACTACGTGCATTAAAGTTTTTTAACTAATTAATATTCTTATTTCTCCTCATTTCTTTCTTATCCAAAGTTCCAATGGACTTAGTGCAAGAAAGAAATGAGGAGAAATAAGGTTGGTTATTATTAATAATTAATATGCTAATCCCATACTACGAGTTGTTTCTCCGCCTAAGTATACTCGTACACTTAAAAAATCTGTAGGGCAAGCACTTTCACAACGTTTACAACCTACACAATCTTCTGTTCGAGGAGCCGAAGCTATTTGGCCTGCTCGACAGTCTTCCCATACTACCATTTCAAGAACATCTGTAGGACATGCTCGAACACATTGAGTGCATCCAATGCAAGTATCATAAATTTTTACTGTATGACTCATAAATTTTTTCTAAATTTTTTTCTTTAATACCCTTCTATTATAATCGGAACTTTGTGCAGGAAAATTGAATTTTAGAATACCCAACCATAACTATGAAGGCCTTTTCCTAAAAAATTAACGCCTAAATAACATATCCAAATGACAAAAAATCCACAAGAACCCAAAATAGCAGCTTGTTTTCCTTGCCATCCTTTTATTAGACGGGCATGTAGATAAATGGCAAAAACTAACCAAGTAATTAATGCCCATGTTTCTTTTGGATCCCAACTCCAATATGAACCCCATGCTTCGTTTGCCCAAACCGCTCCAGATATAATTCCAATTGTTAAAAAAGGAAATCCTAAGCCAATAATTCTATAACTCCAAAGATCTACAATTTGAAGAAGAGCCTGTTTAGAAGAAGAAAATATTTTCTTTGTATTTTGTTCTTCTTGAACAACTTCTTCACGAAGTCCATTTTGTTTTTCTTCAAGAAGCGGAGCGACTTCCCTCGGAAGTGCATGATTGGAATTTTGGAAATCTGCTAAATGATTAATTTGAATAAAAACTTTTTCACGAAGTGCAGGCACTTCCTTCGGAAGTCCATCTTGATTTGGTAACGGAAGTGATTGATGAGAAAAAGTAGAAACTGAAGCGACAGAATCGACTTCCTTCGGAAGTCCATCATCCTCAACTATTGGGTTTGTCCTTACATCTCGATGCATCTCGGAGTCGGACTTTAGGGGAACATACACTCCCTGATGGACTTCTTTCGGAAGTGATCCATTAGAAGTGCTCGGAAGACTTGATTTTCTGTTGGAAGAATCAAAAGTCAAAAAAGCTAAATACAACAGGGAAAGAAGAGAACCTACTATTAAGGTAGCATAACTAATCATCATCATTGTCACATGCATCATAAGCCAATTGGATTGTAACGATGGTACAAGGGGTAAAGCTTTTTGCATATCCGTAGGTAAAGTTAAACTCGAAAATCCAGCTATAAAAAACAAAATTGGACTTACAATACAACCAATTAATCTACTTTTTGTCTGGAACTCAATAAACAAGTGAATAGTAGAAATTCCCCAACTTAAAAAAATTAAAGATTCATAAAGATTACTTAACGGAAAATAATTTTCTCCTATCCATCGAAGCAATAATGTAAGAGCAAACAGAAGATTACTAAAAAGAACAAAGATTTTTCCTCCTTGGAAAAAGAACATATTTTTTGGAGTTATTAAACTAATCCAATAGGAAAGCATGGCAAAAAAAAGAAAGAGACAAGCGACTGCAGGGAGTTGATAATCGGAAACCATTAATATTTTCATAAAATTAAAAGAATTTTGTTAGTTTAAGAACAAAAAGTTATTATAATTAATCACTTGTGCATCGTGCCTGCCTACAGATGCATTAACTAGAAATTCCGATCTTTAAGCCACTTCGTGATGAAGTTTATTCTCCCCAAGTTGGGATTGAACCAACGACCTATCGGTTAACAGCCGACCGCTCTACCGCTGAGCTATTAGGGATTTTCTCTATCTCTAGATATTTCCAAAAATAGAAGATTTTCACAACCTGCACTTGGTGAACAAATGCTAACTAGCAATTCTTGCACTTCGTGAGAATAGGAATTCCTGTGTTTTGATACTGCGTATCAAAACAAACTATTAAAATAATGGACTTCGTGCACAAAGTCCATCAATGGAAAGATTTTGAAAAGTTATTTTTTTAAGAAAAAAGTATTTTTTGAAAAAGATTTTTCAAGAGAACGAATAAAATTTTCAAATTCAATTTCTAATTTCATTTTTCCTCGATTTGTAGAACCTCCTATCCATGAATTCGTAGATTGATTAAAAATCCAAATTTGTGTGTAAGGAAGATAGCTTAAACAAGCTGTAATCATTAATAATCCAAATCCAAAATAGATAATAGTAATACTAGGATCATATTTTATTTGTAAACCCGTAGACGGTAAGATATCAAGAAGGATTTCTCCCGTGAATCTCGAAGAGCCCAGTCTGTTTTCAGAAAAAGAATCCCCAATATTATTGACACTTAAAAAATTTCCATTCGTATCGTACACAAAAAAATTATTTTGTAACTGATCAAAAACAAGAGTGAAATTCGCCTCTTTAGTTTGGATCCATGTAATCCATGATTTTGAAGAATTTTCAAGAGCAAAAACAGGAGCCTCATAGATGTTTTTTCCTTGTTGAAATCGAATTCCTAAAAGATTCCAATCGCTTTGATAGAAATCTATATTTTGATAACGTAAAGGATTATTGACAGAAATGGTTTGCTGTTTGATTTCATTTCCAAAATTATCTAAGATCGATAAATTTGAATAAAATTGATGAATTCGATTATTCTCATATTCTACCCAAAAATCATTAACTCTTGTTGAAACAGTAGGAAGATTGGTTAACCATCCAATTTGAATTGGATTTTGAATATGAAAAATCTCTCCTTTGGGTAAAATTTCTTGGGCTTTAAAATTATTGAAGGCACTAAAAAAAGAACCTAATAAAACAATAATTAAGCTGAAATGGACTAAAATAGGACTAAGTCTTCCAATTAAACCTTTATAACCATAAAGAAAATTCCCTTTTTGATAAATATAAAAATTTAAATTTTGAATTTTAAAAAGAATAGTTTCATTCAGATAAGATATATTTTTAATTTGAATACAAAATGGTAATTCTAGAAATGATTTTTTTTTCTTTCGAAAAAAGTAATCTTTCGAATTTGAAAAAATCGGAAATTGACGTGTAATTGTACAACTTATTAGACTGATTACTAAAAAGAATAATAAGCAAAAAAACCACCATGTTCGATAGACATGATCTAATCCTAATTGAAGAATAAATTTCCACGTAATGATTCCAAAAATAGGTTTTTCAAGAGGATAATTTTCTTGATAAAAATTAATTCCTTCTTCTTGTTCAAGAAAAGAACCTAACGAACTTGCAATGGCAATCAAGCTTAAAATTACTAAAGCAAATTTGACTCCGGTAAAAATTTTTAGAGATTTTTGAATTGAAAATAACTTCATATACAAATAATTGAGTGTAATAGACTCAGCCTTGCACGTAGTCCATCATGTGAATTGATTTCTTTTGGAAGTACATGGGCTTCGCGCACGTAGTCCATCATGCACTTTGTGATGAAGTGCAAGTCCATTCTTATAGAAAATCGGCTTCGCACATCCATGCACAGTTGTAATCCTATCAGAAATTAGCTTAGAATCGCTAATTTCCAAATCAGAAATTAGCTTAGAGTAGCTAATTTTCAAATCAAAAATTAGCTTAGAATAGCTAATTTCCAACGTCCTTTATTTCTTCTTTTTTTTAAAACTTTTCTTCCTGTTTTAGAAGCTGTTCTTGCTCGAAATCCTGAGGTTTTAATTACTTTTCTTCGTGTTCCATTTAAAGTATGTTTTGTCATCTTATTTTGTCTCTACTAACGCATTATTTAAAAAATAGTATATCATAGATGAACGAATTTCGTTTAACATTAATTTAAAAGAGGTAAAAGCTTCTAGATTATATTCGGTTAAGGGATTTTGTTGTCCATAAGAACGCCAATTAATTGTTTCCCGAATATAACTCATTCTCTCAATATGTTCTGTCCAATAAAAATCTAAAATGGTTAAAATTAAAATATTTCTAGTTATTTTGAAAAAATTTTCTTGGTAAAGATTGGCCTGAGAAAATTGAAGATCATTGGAAATCCATATTTCATTCCAAAAAGATTTGTTTTTTGAAAGGTTGGAGCTTCGTGAAGGAAGTCTAGACTGCGTATCAAAAGAATTAATTAAATAAGTGGAGTAAGAATCTAACCATTTTTCATTTTTGAAAAGAAATCGTTTTTTTCCTAATTTTTTACGAAATTCTTCATCAAAAAAAGATTCTCGATAACGTAAAAAGAAATCTTGAGAAATATTTTCACATAAAATTTGTTTTCTGGCTTGGAAAATTACATTTCGTTGAATATTTAAAATTTCATCATATTGAAACACATTTTTTCGTAAATCATAATTATATAATTCTACTTTTTTTTGTGCATTTTCTAAACTGTTTGTTAATAATTTAGATTCTAAAGGTGTTTCTTCATCTTGAATCAAATATTCTACCCAACGTTTAATACTATCTCCTCCAAAAAGTTTTATTAATTCATCATCTAAGGAAATATAAAATTGAGAATTTCCTGGATCTCCTTGACGACCAGCACGCCCACGTAATTGATTATCAATTCTTCTAGTTTCATGACGTTCCGTTCCTAATACAAATAAGCCTCCAAGGGATTTGACTTTTTCATTCTCCTTTTTCCACTCTTTTGAAACTTCATTAAAAAGAAACTGATAAAAGTTTTTGAAGTTCTCTTTGCTTGTTTCTAGAGAATAAGGAAGATTTTCTATATCTTTTTTTAATTCTTCCAAATTTCCATATTCTTCTTTTATTGAATTAAGAACAAATAGAAATTTTTCTTCGTGTCCATCGTTTAATTCAATCTCCAACGATTCCGTTTCTAACAGAAGATCACTTAATTTTTGTTTTACAAGAAACAAGGGATTTCCCCCTAAAATAATATCAGTTCCTCGGCCTGCCATATTTGTTGCAATAGTAATTGCGTAGGCTTCTCCGGCTTGAGCGATAATTTCACTTTCGCGCGTAACATTTTCAGGTTTTGCGTTTAAAACTTGATGAGGAAGTTTTGAAATTCGAAACAGTTCAGAAAGAAATTCTGATTTTTCGACACTTGCAGTTCCAATTAAAATCGGTTGACCTTTGCTATAACATTCTTTTGATTTAGTTAATACAGCTTTCCATTTTCCTAATTCAGTTTGATAAACAAAATCCGAAAGATCTTTTCGAATCATTGGTTTTGCCGTAGGTAAAACCACTACTTTTAAATTGTAAATATCTTGAAATTCTTTTTCAGCGGTTTTCGCAGTTCCTGTCATTCCTGCTAATTTTCGATACAAAGGGAAAAAATTTTGGTAAGTAATTCCATTTTTTGTTTTTGTGCCCCCTCCAATTTTCACTTTTTCTTTGATTTCTATTGCCTCATGGATTCCAAAACTCCAACGTCGATCTTCCATTACACGACCTGTAAATTCATCCACAATTAAAATCTTGTTGTTTAAAACAATATAATCTTTATTTAATTTAAATAAATATTTTGCTTTTAATGCATTTAAAATTTCTAATATCCAGGCATCTTCCGGATCATATAAATTCTTTTTCCCTAATCTTTTTTGAGCCTCATTATATCCTTCCTCTGTTAAATTAATCTCTTTTCTCTTTTCATCTACTTCAAAATGAACAACTTTTTCAAGACAATCCGCTAAATTTTTTGCTAAATTGAGTTTATTAACATCTACATTTCCTTTAAAAGTAGATAGAATTAAAGGAGTTCTTGCTTCATCAATTAAAATGGAATCAATTTCATCAATCACACAATAATCAAAAGATCTTTGAACAACTTCATTTAAATTAGAAGCGGAACTATCACGTAAAAAATCAAATACTAATTCTGAATTTGTTACGTATGTAATATCACAACCATAGCTTTCTCGTTTTTCAAAGGAAGTACTCGTACCTTTTACTAATCCTATACTTAAGCCCAATCCTTTATAAACTTTTCCCATCCATTTTTGATCTCTTTCCGCTAAATAATCATTTACTGTGACTACATGAACTCCTTTTTTTAACAAAGCATTTAAGGAGACTGGAAGAGTTGACGCAAGAGTTTTTCCTTCTCCTGTTTTCATTTCGACGATTTTTCCTTGATGCAGATGGATTCCTGCTAATAATTGCGTATCAAAATGTTTTAAACCAATTTTTCGTAATGAAATTTCTTGAACCATTGCAAACCATTCGGGAAGAATTTTTTCTAATGAATCATATTCACTACGTTTTTTTAATTTCAAAATTTGGATTTCTAATTCTTCGTCTGTTTTTGTATGTAAATTGTCAAATTCTATTTTAATATCAGAAAGAAATTTTTTGCACATAGTCCATTATCTGTTTTGTTTTTTCATTTTCAATTAATTTTATAATCATTTTTGAGGAGGTCCAGCAACATTTTTAATTGGAGAAGTCTACTCTTTGGATTTTAACGATAATAATAGTTTAATATTTTAATCAAATCAGACGCAGAAGAAAAATACAACTGCCAATTTTTGCACGATTGTAGGCAGTCCATTTTCAGGAATTCCCATTCTCACGAAGTGAGGGAATTTCATTCGGAATTGTGCACTTCCTTCGGAAGTCCTGTATACTTCTAACATTGGGAGAAATTTCAACCCAATATCCATTATTTTTGAAACAAAATAGAAAAGAATTAATATGATTTCTATCGTTACGCTTTTGCAAAAATTTTTTAAATCGGTCAATCAGTATTTTCAAAAAATACGACAAAATTTTCATGAATTTAGTGTTAATTCCCCAACTATTTTGCAAAATATTCAATTAACCTTTATCTATTTTTTCGCTTTGGTTGATCTTTTACATAACATATTAAATAATGTTTTTTCTTTGGAATATTTTCCAGAAATCCTGACTCCTTTTCTTCCTTTTATTAAAGGAATAATTTTCTCTCCTTTCTTTCAAATTTGGGCAAGTCCTGAAAAAGTTTTCTTTCTTTCGTATATTGTCATTGAATTAATGATTATTCGATCTGTTTTTCAATTTTCAAAATTAATTAAATATAATATTCTTTTGATTTTTGCTTTACTTATGTTACAAAGTTTAGCTATAAGTTATTGGGATATTTTCTTTCATCGTGAAGTTGTAATAGGTGTTTCTCGTTGGGCAGCAGATCAAGGCGCTCTAATCTATACAGATAAAGATTTAGCCATTAATTTCTTTTTTACTACTTTTCTTTTTTTTATTTTTCTCTATATTTATAGTTTTATACGCGGACTTCAAGGAAAATTTGTTACGATTCCAACGATGGAATGGTTAACTGATTCTATTGCCTTTTGGTTACGAGTGAAAACGCCTACTATGAGAGTTGGAAAACGAAAAAAACAAAACAATGGAATTCTTGAACCTGACGATGGACTTCCGAAGGAAGAAGAACAGGAAAAAGAAGAAATTGATTTTTCTTTTGAAGAAGATAGCGATCTTTTCAATCTTAAGGCAGATGAGCTTTTTGATTTAGATGATGATGCACTTCGTGATGGTGATTCCATGAACGAGAGCGACTATGATGATTCCGATAGTGGAGGTGATGAACTTCCAAAGGAAGTGGATGATGAGGAAAAAGGAGAATAATTTTATTCTCCTTTTTCAATAATGATATTCACAAATCCTGTTGTCGTAAAATTAACAATTCCTTCACTTAAAGCGTATAAAGTATGATCTCTTCCGCAGCCTACATTTTGACCTGGTTTAAATTTTGTTCCTCTTTGACGAACTAAAATAGACCCATTTTTCACTTTTTGATATCCTGTACATTTGACTCCTAATCTTTTTGCTTGTGAATCACGAGTATTTCGTGTACTCCCAGCCCCCATTTTATGTGCCATTTCTTCTCCTCTTAACTGATAATATCGATTTGAACACGAGTATAAGGTTGTCTATGACCTCGAGTACGTGTATATTTTTTTTTCGGTTTTGTTTTTAAAACAATTATTTTCTGACCTTTTACTTGTTGAATAATTTTTGCTGGGATTTCCGTTTTTCCTAAAAAAGGTTTTCCTATTTGAATTTCGTTGGTTTTACGAAAAAATAACACTTTATTCAATGAAATAAAATCTCCTAAATCCACATTTTTTATTAAATCTACATCATACCATTGACCTGGTTTTAGCCAAAATTGCTTTCCTGAGGTCTGAGCAATCGCATATTTCATATTTTCTTTTTTCTCTTCTAATTGTAGCATTTTTGCGTGAAGTTTTCCTTCATTAATCTTTTCAATTATAAACCATTCTTCCAGACTTTCAAAATTTCTTGCACGCACGTAGTCCATGCATTAAAGTCTCAGTTGACAGATTTCCCTAATTTCATTTACAATACCATTATTGAGAATATTCATGCACAGCAGATATGGCGTAATTGGTAGACGCGCTAGACTTAGAATCTAGTGAAAAACTTCGTGAGAGTTCAAGTCTCTCTATCTGCATTTAATCATCATCACGAAGTGCATCATCAAGTTCTGGATATGAAAGGAGAAATCGCTCGAATTGTTCTTCCCGCCAAGTTTTTTTTAAACTTGGAATTTCTATATCGTCTTTCAGTGGCTCAAATAATGAATCTTTTGATAATTTTATTGATCTAACGATATTTTTCTTTTTTAATTTTTGTAGCCATGCGACTTGCTTTTCGAAGCGTCTCTTTTCCATGAATTCAGGTGATAACTCGAGTTGTCTTTTGAAACGTCGGTCTCTTAAAGTCTGATAATCTTTAAGAATCTCAGCATCAGTCTTTTTTTTTGGAGCAACTTTCTCCTGTTTAATTACGCTAGATTCTTTTTTGTTCTGTATTACATTTTTCTCTAATTTAAATGTAATTGTAACAGTCTCTTCAGCGAATTTTAAACGGAATAAGGAGTCTGACTCGACAATCGGGAACTCAAAAACTTGCTTGCTTTCTTTCATGACAATTAGATCATAATTAGGCTTTTCAGATTTTGTATACTTAATTGAACCAAAATTCAGCGAAAAAGAGCTTCCGATAGTTGCTAAGAAAAGACGTAACTTTTTCCCCAGTTTTTTCCTCACTGTATTAAAGAAGTTTTGTTTGTCCACCATAAAATTGAGAGTAAGATTAAATTTATTATATTAATATAATTTTTTTTGACTAATCAAAATATAGTAATTCGTTTTTTAACTACCAGATGGCCTACGTGCACGATTCATAGTAAAGATAATCGACTTGTATTCGTGTGTTGAAATATGTTTCAAAGGCGGGAGGGAATAGGCTGCGTGTAGCAAATCTATTTCGAGACCCCTGCGCATGCATTTCACTTCCATTATCATTTTTTTTTTGCGAGAAAAATTTCGGCATCGCGCTATTTTCCCAAAGGACTCCTCCTGAAGTATTTTCGCCGCAATAACGTTTCACAGTTATGTTCGAGATGGAATAACGTGGTTCCATTATGCTAGAAACACCGAAATTAAAAAGTTGAAAAAACTAAAGATTGCTTAAGAATATGGTTAATTAGTAGATCTAGGCTGAATATATTACTATACGTACACCGGATCCCTATTAAGCGGCTGGTCTTGCCGCAACCTGAGAGTACTCATCTTGAGGACGGCTTCCCACTTAGATGCCTTCAGCGGTTATCCTAACTGTACTTAGCTACCCAGCATTTCCTGTTGGCACAAGAACTGGTACACCAGCGGTACATCTTTCTCGGTCCTCTCGTACTAGAGAAAGGTCACTCTCAATACTCTAACGCCCACGCCGGATATGGACCGAACTGTCTCGCGACGTTCTGAACCCAGCTCACGTACCGCTTTAATGGGCGAACAGCCCAACCCTTGGGACGTACTTCCGCCCCAGGATGCGATGAGCCGACATCGAGGTGCCAAACCTCCCCGTCGATAGGAACTCTTGGGGGAGATCAGCCTGTTATCCCTAGAGTAACTTTTA
>Ga0208618_1000863_pt1 | contig 12960 bp, 6 predicted proteins | sample CryBogCBE18Jul08_FD_184585 | JGI IMG/M metagenome (GOLD analysis project Ga0208618, IMG submission 184585) | Freshwater microbial communities from Crystal Bog, Wisconsin, USA - CBE18Jul08 (SPAdes) | ecosystem: Environmental > Aquatic > Freshwater > Lake | place: Crystal Bog, Wisconsin, USA...
CTCCTGGAATAGACGCAAGTCCTCGATGTTTATTCAATTCTTTATTCAGACTTTTTAAATTTATGACAATGTTTCCAGAAACTGGAAAGGTTGCAGCAATATTCCTAATTAATTTTTCATTCAATTGAGGATACCTCTTCTTCAAACCATTTATTCCACCAACAGATTGAAGGGTCAAATTACGGTTTTTGTTCATTTACTATAACTTGAGATTTTTAAATTTGTTGAGGGGATCCTTCGGTGTTATTGACATTTGACCCATAAGTTCATTTAAAGAGATGCCAGCGGGTAACTTTTTAACTGGTTTCTTCTTTTTTGAACGTGTCTTCAAGGAAAGAAGTTGGTAGAGTTTTCGGATGTTTGTGCTATTTGATTCGCTTAGAGTCCTGACTGCTCGCTTAATTTCACCGTCAGTCAGTTTTGGATACTTATTCGCCAGAGCATCCAATCCGCCAGCCTTGAAGATGATTAAATTTCGAAAAAGTTTCGTATTCGCCGACGAGGCAGCGACTCGCCGTACATTTTCCCTGTTTAAATTTGGAAACTTTTTAAATGCATTCTCCATAATTACTTCTAACAAAATTTCCACCGGTGACCGCACTGACACTGCGCATAGGTTGTCATTGGCTCGTCTGCGCTTCTTGTCTGCATCTGGTAGTAGCTCGTCTTTTTGGATTTGCACTTTGGACACGTCAGTATTCCTTCATACTCTGCATCCATCTTCGCCTTGTTCATCTCAATCCTCTGCTGGTTTTCTCGAATCTTCTTCTCCGCCTGACCGAGCGGGCCATCCGGCCACATTTGACCTGATGTAAGATTTTCCAAATCTTTGCATTTTATCCGAGTCATCAAGTCGGGATTCTTTTTAATGTTGAACAAAACACTGAGCAGTCTCTGCTTGTACCTCCATCGAAACTTTGGGTTTTCCCACGAAGGAACCTCGGCTACATAGCCAAGCTTTGTCTTGTACCGACTCTGCTTTGTGTTTTCGACCGTCCAGTTGTAGACGGAAATCTCTGCGTGCTTAGACTTGATTGGTTTTCCCGGAAATACATCCGACGAAAACTTTTGGAATGCGTAGCTTCTGAGTGGATGATCCATTTTGTTCATTCCATGGAAAATCATCCTTAGGCGACTACAATACAGATTTTCTTCGAGTGATGCCAAGAGACGTCTCAAGTGTGCTCTTTGCACGTGCAAGAGGCTTTGGCCTTTTCAGGACAACCTCGTCACCCTCTGTATTTGGTTTCTTTGCCGGAACTGCATTTGAATTTATGTACGTCGGCATCATATGAGTTTCGTTTGGCAAAAAAACGTCGACGGATGAACTTCCTGAACGAAACTCTTCTATTGTCAATGGCCCCCCAAACATCTTGAGTGTCAGCCGCTTCGGAGCCGCCTTGGTGACTACATTCTTTCCGAGCGCACGAAGCTTCATGAGCGCCAGGTACATTTGAAACTCTCCAGCTCGTGGACCCGCTTTATCAAGAAGGTAGGCCTTTACACACTCCCATGAACAAAAATGGCCTGTTGTTAAAAAGGTGCGCCTTCGGTCATCGTACTTGTACGGAGCATGCAACGCAATTCCGTCAAATGGATGAATGCACCACCAGCAGACACTAGTCATTTTTCTGTTACTTAAAAGTCTCTAGATCTTTAATAAGAGGATGTCAATTTTGAGTATAGACGTGGGAATAAAAAATCTCGCAATGTGTCTTTTAAATTCAAATAAGATTATTAAAAACTGGGAGGTTGCAGGTGTTCCTCCACAACACAAGGATGGTCTTTTTGTCTGCTTACGAAATCACTTGAGAGAAAGACCGTGGACTCTCGAGGCTTCGACTATTCTCATAGAAAAACAGCCCGACAGAAACAAGTCGATGAAAGGTGTTGAACACTTTCTTCACACATACTTTTTGTGCAACGACAAGAATGTAATCATCTATGATGCTCGACACAAGATTCCAGACATTTCTGGACCCGGCAGAGAACTTTACATGAAACGAAAAAAGGCTTCCATAGACAGATGCAGGAATCTGATTATGGAAACACAGCCTCATTGGATTGAGTTTTTCGACAAGCACAAGAAGAAGGATGACTTGGCTGATACGTACATGCAGGCTATGAGTTACACAGTCCCTGAAATTGAAGCGGTGGCAAAAGGTGTACGACCGAGAAAGCCAACTGAAAACCAAAGCAGAACCAAGTATAGTCGGGCAAATCTGGCGTGGATTGTCGTCCAAAAGAAGCACAAGACTGACAAGCGATTCGAAAAGGATTTGAAAAGATATTACAATTCTTTGGAGGAACTTGCAGCTGAATTTTCTCTTGTTCTGAATTAGAGAGCATGTCATGTCCTACAAATTTTTTAAAGGACGCTTCAGGAACATGCTATTGTCCGATTGGGTACAATTACTCTAGCCCTACATCATGCACGCCTTGTCCAGCCAGTAATTACTCGCCAGCCATCAATACACAATGTATACCACTCCCTGCACAATCTCAGATGACCGCGGATGGAACATTTTTCACATGTAACCCTGGATACTATTACAATAGTGATTCGACAATGTGCATACAAGGGATTGATACTAGAGAGGATCCTGACCATTTGCGGACACGAAATATTTTATACAATTTACAACAAAGTGATCCTATAAAGGCTGCACAAACTGAATATATTTTACCTATGATTTATGCAGCGTCTGTGCCAGTGACAATTCCATCTGTCATATTCCCAACAGGAGTTAGTATAAGTCCACCTAATGCAATATTTACTGCACCTAATCACGGAATTCCAAATGGTTCAAATGTATACTTGGCACAATTTCAACCTTCTGTTCTCAATGGAGGGCCATACACAGTAACAGTGACTGATGTAAATACATTTACAATTCCTACAACAGTAGCTGCAGGGACACCATTGACCATTGGTAACGTGACTGTTGAGACACTGCCAAGAAATTTGTCAAATGCTCTTGCAAATTGTGTCACTGACAGTAAGTGCAAATATCTTGGATACGATTTCATGGCAGACTATCTACAAGTAGTTTCAAATACAACGTACGCAATAGATACTTCGGTGACTGGAGGCCGAGACTCGTCCGTCTTTACAAAAAATGGAATTCAAAATATAACGACACTAATAGCTCCACCTGGGTACACATATCAACCGAATTTTGCATCATATCAAATTAATGAATCAACTGCGCCAAGTTGCCCTCCAGGGTACTCTACTTTTTCTTCTCGTAGTTCTTCTCTCTGTTTCAAAAATGGAGATGTATTTGGTGCGAGTGTTCCAGCAAATACTTGTACACAACCATACGTTTATTCGTCGACAGACAAATTGTGTCATTTGACACTGTCGTCAACTAGTCTGGATCAATGCGCCGAAATTTGCAACAAAACACCTGGATGCCAATCATTTAATCACGACGAGTTGCTAAACTTGTGTCAAATTGTTCCTGGTACTCCGCAGCTCAGTACTAATTTTACAAGTGGATACATTGGTTTTATAAAAGAAGTTATAAATCATTTTAATTTGCCAAACAACTTGACTCCAACTGCAAATTTATTGAGCGAAGGTGATGTCTGTATGAATTACAGTCAGTGCAATTTTGACATGAATGTTCTCGTCTACTCAAATGTGCAGGCATTTACAACAAACGATTTGGGATCGTGTGCCTATTGTCCTGTTAGGTCATATGAAGCTACACCTGGTCAACCTCTTGGAACTGGAAATGTTACAACTGAAATTGGAACATTTAGTTCCACACCACAGACTCTAAAAGATTTATTAATTTACAAGGCTCTTGGTAATTTTAAAGTTCCGCCACTCATCGACGGAGGATATACCATGACTCCGTGGATTCCAGATTCTAATTTCACTTTTAATGTTTTCGTCTACAAACAAAAACTTTTCATCAAAGATTCAAACAATATTCTTTATTCAAGCATACCTTTTGTAGCGGATGTAGCTCTTAATGTTGTACCGACTACATATGTATCAAATGGATATACTCTCTACGTTCCGGGTCGGGGAATGTTATATATTACTAAACCTCAAGCCCAACCATGTCCAAACTATTCAGTCTATTCAACGTCGGACAAAATGTGTCACGTAGCAACATTTGACGAAATAGAAGCAGGAGTTGCAGAATACAATTATGGAATTTTCATTTTTACACCACGAACAGATAGCGTAGGTTCATTTTTCAATGGAGCAATAACATCAAATACGTATATTACGAGTGATTCTGGTGAAAAATTTGCAATTACACTAGGAGCGCCTAATTTCAAGACCTATTCGACTCTCCAATCTGACATTATAATTCCTTCATCTGCAAATGACCCAAACTGTCAGCCTAGTCAGGCTGATTACTGTAGAATAAACAATGTCAAATTTTCATCTACGGCTGGGTTGGAAGCAGGGTCAACAGTGAATATAGGTTCACAGACGTTTACGATTATGCAGACACCTACAAACAATCAAGTATCACTCGGTACTAAATTTGGCCTAGTCACAAGCAACATATATTATAAATCTGACACAGTAATTGTGATTCAGACGAGTATAAACAGGCGATATTTTCCTACAGATTTTGACGGATCAGTGTCTGGGTTTACAACAAACATGTTTGATTTTTACCAAGACGTAAGTGATCAACCGTGGACTGAGCTCAAACAAATGTATACACAAATCAGAAGCGTAAGTTTTGATGCAGGTCCTATGCCTGACCCATATGAACAATACGGGCTTTTCAGGACACTTGCTCTTCCAGCTCTTTCACCGCCTCCGGTGAATATGACTGCAACTGATGTGTATCCAATAGGATCATTTTATTCTACAGTCTATGCTCAATACATAACCATAAATAATGATTCCGCCAACTGGGGGACTGTAACAGTTGATGCAATTGGAAACTTTAAAATCACGAAACCTCAGAATTTTACAACTGGGATGACACTCGTTATTGGAGAAGTAGAGTATAAAATTACTACTACAAACGGAACCACTGATTTTTCAGTCGTTTTATCATCAAGTGGAGCTCAAGCCAGTTTTACAGCAGGTCAGTACAATGGTTCAATTTCTGTATGGGACTATGGAAATGTCAAAGCAAGTAAACTGAACCCAAATGATGTTTTCAAATTTCCATACTGGTCACGTGACAGATTTACAGCTGAAACAAAAATACAAAACGCAGATGGATTTTTAGAAAGTGCGTACGGGTGTCCAGGTGGATACTATATATTTACTAAAAACAAAACTCAATATTGTGAAGTCTGCCCGGCTGGAACATATTCCAGTGGAGGACACACAGTATTTTCTTGCACTCAATGTACCATCGGAAATTATTGTCCAAAGGGGTCATTTTATGACGGACCGCAATGTCCATCTGGGTATTTCTGTCCAGATACAAAAACACAGTATGCGTGTCCAAGAGGGTATTTCTGTCCAGCTGGTACTGTTACACCAATTTCATGTGACACTGAAGATACAAAAGATGGAACATTTATGTCAGTTCCTTTAACATATGGTAGATATGATACTCCTTCAAACCAAATTATTGTCACTGGTCCTAATTTTAACTTTGTCGATGGAATGGTTGCTGGTCTGTCTCCTTTGGTTGGATTTCTACAAATGGTGTCTTTTGCTTCAACACAAGCATCATTCACACCATCAATCAACCAAAATTTCTCATCACTTGGTTCTACGTTGACATATCACACAAAGGCTCATTTCTGTCCAATTAATTCATCAAATGCTAAACTATGTGATGCAGGGTATTACTGCCCAGACTCTTCATCTGAACTCAATTGTCCATCTGGTTCTTCTTGTGCAGAAGGTGTCTACAAAGGAAAACAATGTCCAGCTGGGACATATTACAGAGCACCACAGATTTCATCTCTTTTACGAGGCCAGGCAAATTCTGATGGGTCTCATTGTTATACATGCCCCCCTGGAATAACAACAGGTGTAAATTCAACACAGGATGGATGCATTTGTGCAGATCCTTCACAGCCTTGGTCTTTAGAAGAGGAGTTATGTCTACCAGTCTGTACAGCTGGTAAGTACATCAAGAATTCAGTCTGTACACAATGCCCTGCAGGTACATTTACAACAGGTACTGGACCTCATTCTGCATGTTCAACGTGTCCAGATAATTTCAATAGCATAGTGAACAGTGATCAATCCGGATGCGTGTGTTCAAATGTACGACACGACGGGTACACAGTTCCAGGGACGGTTGTATGGAACTCTGACGTGAACAGGTGCCAGATTCAGTCATGCAATCCAGGGTATACAAACTTTTGGTCAAATTGTGTCCCAATGAATATACAAGCTGGACCAATTGCTTATACAGTAGAAAACTGTAACCCCGGTGAATTAAAATGGAATGGTCAGTGTTACACATGTGCAGGATTACCAACAACATTTGCATTACCTACAGATATACAACCCGCTCATTATATAAATTCAGGTCGTTATGTAGGAGTATCTAGAACAAGTACTGTAGCTGCTGGTACCATTTTTAACATAACATATATAGACCCTACTAATGCTGCCCAAGCCTATAAATGCAGTGCATCGAATTATCAAGGATTATATTACAATAGTAGATTCCCGGGTGATCAAAGCCCGCTTCTACCTACTTATTGTGTCCAGAACCCTATCACATATCCACAATGTAATTTTAGTTATAATGCATTCGATAATTCAACATCACTGGTCTCTCTATACAATTCATATCCAGCACTTATTTCTTGCCCCCCTTGCTTCACACCAAATTCAACAAAAGATGGGTGTGTTTTTACTGGAGGAACAGATTCCACGTGTTTTGAGTGCAAATCTCCAACTATAAATTACAAGGGAACAGGACCAGAAATTTACACAACTTCTCCCACTGGAAATCAATGTACATTAAGTGGTTCATTACCTATACCTACACAGTATTTCTTGTGGGGAAACGACGGTGCAACCCCTCAAACAGGAACAAATCCTCCGTGGAACAATTTGTATGCTGCACTGCAGTCTAACACCCCGACACTATATTTCGATCCAGCAATTGACGGAACCCATATATATCAACGGGGGTACGATTCACAAGGGAAAGAATGCCCTGCCGGTTCTTATTGCATAGGAGATGGAACAGTAGTAGATTGTCCAAAGGGGTACTATTGTCCACAAAAATCAATCCAACCGACTCTGTGTACCACACCAGGGACTTATTGTCCACCAAAATCATCTGCACCGCTCGATTGTCCTATGGGTTCATACTGTCCAACTCAAATATCAGCAATTTATTGTCCCGGAGGAACATTCAATTGGTCTTACAGACAAATTAGTCAGTCTGCGTGTTTAACGTGCACTGCAGGAACGTATTGTCCATCCGGTTCAGCAACAAAACTAAACTGCATAGCCGGAACATACTGTCCAACAGGGTCGTCTACATCAAATCTGTGCCCCTCAGGGTTTTACTGCCCTACTCCATCTACAAAATATTCATGTCCAGCCGGATATTCTTGTCCAGAAGGAACTTCTTGGAATCACACAGTCTGCAATAGATACGAGCAGCCAGTTTCACAAGGAACATCAACAGTGTGTAAAGCATGTCCAGTTTTGACATCTAATCAGATTTTGGATCCAAGCTCGTGGACAATTAAACAAAATATTACACTTCCAGTATCGAGTTTATCCGCGAATTTGATACCTTCCAATAATGTCATTTCAAGCTGCTATCAGAAAACCGTGCGTGTTTCAAATGTTCTGCAGAATCTGTCATTTATCGCAACTGTAAAATCAATTGATTCAAACAATGTGGCACAAATTACAGATGTACCTGCGTACCTGGGGAATGGTTCTGCGGATGTATGGACAGTTACTCCATTTGGGTGTGATACCATTTTTTCATGTACAGGACATTCATCGGCTAATTCAGATTCAACCAGTTGTTCAATTTGTCCTTTACCAAAACAAGGAAATGTCTGGACAGATTCTACTGGGTGTGGAGTCACACAATGTCCAAATGGCCCGTACTCTACTGTTACCGGAACATCAACCGACATAATCTCACGTCCAATAATGGCTCCACTTACAATGAACACTAATGCTGTTTTTGACATTGGATATCAAGTCCTGGTGTACAATTCTAAAAATACAAATTTCATAGGGACTGTTGGAATTTCAACACCTACACAAGTTATATTCAATAACATTTCAGACGTAACGTGTGATTTCCAAAATGCTTCATACAACGACTGGACTTTACAACAATATGGATGTAAATATGTAGCTCCTCAACCAGGCGGTATTGTAACAGATCCACTCATAGTAGCTTCTGCGTGTGGTTCGGGGTGTTCCCAGACTGTAATCCAGAATGCAATTAATTTCTTGTATGCAAATCCAACTGCTTCAATACCTGCAAGTTTAACATTTATTTCTCCAATTTTTAGTCCATCTTTTTATGTTTCATTTAATAATCAACTGACAGATCCCGCACCAGTTTCAGGGAGTCTTGTGTACCTGAACACCGGTGGAGCACAAGTCAATTCAACTTTGACGTATAATTTACCTTCTGCACCAAAAACAATTTTATTCTGGTTTCAGTCACTTGGATCAACAAATCAGACAATTCTATCGTGTGGTCAGATTGTATTCAGTACTGGTTCGACAAGTACAAAAGTCTGGTATCACATGGCATTTTCTAGTGGGTCTTTTTACTTGAATGGAACAAAAATTACGAACGTTTTATCGGGCGCACAAGGTACCACAACATTGACAATTAGCCCGGGTATAGTTATACAAAATCTACGTCTGTACAACACTTCACTTACAGCGCTACAAATTTCAGAAATATATAATGCCATAATGTAAGAGATGTCAGTGGTTCCTTGTACAGCGGGGAATTACTGTCCAACTGGTACATTAGCAAGTCAGGTTCCGTGCACTGCTGGATCTTATTGTCCAACTGGTTCACTGAGTCCGACTCAATGTCCAGCAGGTTTCTATTCACCTACTGGTTCTACTCAGTGTATTATTTGTCCGACAGGGACGTACTGTTCAGCGGGTTCAGTCACAGCAACAAACTGCGTAGCTGGAACATACTGCCCAGATGGAATAAATCAGATTTCATGCCCTCCTGGAACGAGATCAACAGAAGGTCAGGCTAGTTGCTCATCGATAAATATCAACAATGGAACGTATAGTGGAGGTAGAATTACTTGCAATCCAAGTTTCACATATTTTAATGGACAGTGTTATGCTGCTACACGACAAGCAAAGGATGCGTCACTGGATATTACGACAGGAATGATTGTAAATACAGTCGTTAATAATCCAAATACAACAGGTATAAAAGTCTGCCCGGCGTGTTATTCATTAAACGGTTCTTCATGTACTTTTAGTGATACATGCAGCCCCACGTGTAATCCCGGATACATTGTAAATTACAATCAGACGTGTGTTCCGTGTCCAATTGGATACTATTCAAATGCTGTGACCAATAAATGCGTCATCGTAGATGCGGGTTCTTATTCAGCTGGTCTCCTTGGAGAAGAATTTCCATGCCCAGCAGGAACATTTTCAAATCCAGGAGCTAGACAGTGTACATTTTGTCCACTAGGAATGTATTCAGCCGCTGGATCATCAAGTTGTACTCCTTGTTCAGTAGGCTATTATGCAGACAAAACAGGTAGTGCTACGTGCACTTCTTGCCTTGCAGGGTATTCAACTGTTTCAACAAAATCAATTTCAAGTTCCAACTGTATTTCATGTAATCAAACATGTCCAGCTGGAAAGTATATAAGTAAAACTTGTCAAAACCCACCAGATGGAGCTGGAACATGTTTAGATTGTCTTGGTGGTCAAACATTACCTGGGACGACAAACTATGTATCTGCTGTATGTGGCCAAACTTTCAGAGCTACACTAAGTACAGCTACTCTTAATCCTGGAAATTACTTTAGCTCTTTTGACAATGGAGCGTATAACAGAGCAGTAACTGCGGCAAGTTGGGTACAATCTGCGTGTGGAACACCGGATACCTCTTTATTACAATATGTTGTGACTGCGTGTACGACATTTGCCAACACAATTTTAGGAGTGAAACCTGCATGTCCAACTGGACAATATTACAGTGTCGTAAATCCCCCAACCTACTCTGGTTGTACGACTTGTTTGCCTGCAGAGTACACCCTGCAAAATACGTACGTGTCATCAATTTGTTCTAATATTTCATCTGCGTCAATTGGGTATGTAAATCCACCGCCTCTCTCTTTTGTGGACAAATTTGTCAAGGGAAGTGCGTATCAAAAGGGAAGTGCAGGAACTTATACACAATGTTCAAATGTCATCCCAGGCAGTCTTCAATACGTAACTTCTGTATGCAGTTTATTTTCGAATACAGGAATTACAAGTTTGCAAAGCGGTTTCTATTATAATAAATTCAAACAGGGAAATCCAACTACTCTAGGACAAGTTGGGGAGAAGAAATTTCCGTGCAGTGATGTTAAAACCGCACTTGACTATGTTTCAGCCATTTGTACAAATGTCAAAGACACTAGTATATCAAATGTAAAAACTACAAACTCAAATGGATACTATTATTCTGGATTTTCACAAGGAACTATTTATACTCTAGGAAATCCAGGAACACTTGCTCTTTGTTCACTTCCAGGAACAAATCAATATACAACATCACCGTGTACAGATACAAGCAATACAGTTTTTGGAACATTTACAACTAGTTCTGTTGTTTGCCCTTCAACTACTACATACTATACAAAAGCGAAGGCAGGAGATGCTTATACCATTGGTACAGATTCCAATTGTGCAACGTGTTCAGCACAATTTCAATGGAAAAAAACTTGTTCAGCACCTCAAACTATGAGTTATTATTCTCATGCAGGAGACACACTAACAGTTGATAATCTCGGGAATGTATATTCCCTTGATATTGGTTCCAATAATTTATATCTTAATGGTGTTAACAAAAGTTCAAGTACAGCAAATTTCATCAAATATTACAATTCAAACATATACAGTTTTGATAACGGATCAAAGACAATTAAAAAAATTAGCACCAAGACATGGACGACAACTTCTTTTTCTACTTACCCTTCTGGTATTGGAGAACCGTTCATTAATCAGGTAACAGGCGATATTTATGTAACAGATGGTAAAAACGTCACTGTTATATCACAAAGTAAGGCTGTGACAACAATGACTGGAACAGGAACAGCGTCTTCAGGGTATAAAGGTGTCGTAGTCGACTCTCAAGGGTTCATATATGTGGCAAACGCAAGTAGTCTTAGGAAATATACAAATTCGTTGAGTTTTGTGACATCATTATATTCTAGTCCCGGCATTATGGGTTTAACAATTGATTCAAATGACAATATTTTTATATCAACTGATACACAAATACACCTTATTAGTCCTCAGGGAAATAGAACAACTTTATACAACGGAAACATTACTTGTATACAAGCTGATACATCAAATGTTTTTTATATTGATAATTACAAATCTATTAATAAACTCTATTAATTTTTTTCTTGTTAAATTCCAATGAGGCGCAACAAGATTATTCTAGGATTGATTGCAGTCGCAGTCATCATCTTAATCTTTTTCATGACCAGCAGGACAAAGGCCAAGTATGCAATACCAACAACAGCACCAACTGCACCGGGTCCAGACCTTACTTTTTATAATGCGTACACGCAAGCTCAAGTTGATTTTGCAAAAGCACTAGGCGCGGATCTTTGGTCATCCAACGCTATCACTGGTTCAGCAAGTACCGTCACATTCAACACGGCATTCCCACATCCTTTTGTTGCTGGAACAAAAATAATAGTAGGAGGAGTAACTGGAGATGGCTCAACCAACTTTAATTCACCTATAAACATTGGTGCTGCTATTCCAATTCAGTCAATTACAAAATCAGGAAATACTGTAACTGTCACAACAACATCTCCACATAACTTAGTCAACAACTTTCTGGTAAATATACAAGGTTCATTAGATGGTAATTTCGACACAATACCAGAATGTTCAAATGTTCAAAATCAGACGTACTCAAAATGCGCGCAAGTTGCAGGAGTTTGGGTAAATCCAACTCCTGTTAATTCTGCTGTTGCTGTTACCGTTCCCGTTAATTCACCAACAACGTTTACATACACAGACCCGGGAATCACCGCGCCTGGAGTAATACCTGGAACCCTCGGTGGTGGACCTGGAGCCGTCGTCCCTGTTTCAGGTGTTCCAACACCGTTTTCAGTCGCTACTGTGCCGAACAAGTATAGTTTCACTTATACTGCTCTTGGACCAGTAGGAGGTACAGGTCAAATAACGTCGAACGGGTGGGCTTTTGATATAAGCAAATCGGCGTCAATGGTAGCATATCAACAAAAAGATGCTACTATTGGAACTGCTGTAAGCGGTTGGGTAAACGGTAAGTGTCCAGCATTTAGCCAAGCACAAATAACAGACGCAACGTACACTACCAATGTAGGGTTAATAACTGCAGCATATGAATTAATTGTACGTGCAGCATTCATCACAAATGATCCACCCATAGCGGTTGTTAATGCTGCGCGAAAAGCAGACTTGACAATTCCATTACGCATGTATCTCGCAAGTACGTGTCCTGGTATTTATGACGGGCAGATGGCTGCAACACTTGTTGGTTTTACAAATGCTTCATCACCAATTGGGCCTGGTGGAGCTGCAATTGATACAAGTGCAATTACTGCTGGAAATATTAGAACGTGGGCTAAATATGCAGCAGTAAATCCATCTGCTGCTTCAGATACAGCAACAACATCTCTTATTGCAGGTTCGACAAACTGGAAGACACCTGTTACCGATCCACTAAAAGGTGCGTCTCTCCCAGCGTACCAGGTTGCTAAAAACTATGGACCGGGTGCGGCATTCTCTACAGGATTAACTGTTGCAACATT
>Ga0208618_1000865_pt1 | contig 12953 bp, 27 predicted proteins | sample CryBogCBE18Jul08_FD_184585 | JGI IMG/M metagenome (GOLD analysis project Ga0208618, IMG submission 184585) | Freshwater microbial communities from Crystal Bog, Wisconsin, USA - CBE18Jul08 (SPAdes) | ecosystem: Environmental > Aquatic > Freshwater > Lake | place: Crystal Bog, Wisconsin, USA...
CACTTTGCGGATCGTAAGGTGCCCACTACTTTGATTGCTCGGAACTTGATGAACTTCCTACGCTGGGGCGGCAAGACTTTATACTATAGTCTGATCAACAAGCAGGGTTCAAAAGGACAAGACGAACCAGTGGAAGCTGGCCAGTTGGAAGTAATTGATTTTGATGAAGAGGAATCATGCGAGTCGTGTAAATTGTAGAAAGCTGTAAGTTATGACTAAATAATAGTATGAACTATCAAAGAATATACAATACTATTATTGAACGAAGTAAGCAGAGAACGCTATTAGAATACACAGAAGAACATCATATTGTTCCGTGGTGTGTAGGCGGGACAGATGATTCGCATAACTTAGTAATGCTAACTCCGGAAGAACACTATGTATGTCATCAGTTATTGGTAAAGATATACCCAGGTAATATAAAGTTAGTAAAAGCGGCGATGTTTATGGTATCATCAAATAAGCATCAAAGACGAAGTAATAAAACATATGGTTGGTTAAAGAAACAATATTCAGAATATATGAAAGGTCCAAATAATCCGTCTAAATTAAATGGCACTTGGAATAAAGGCATAACAGGATACAAGAATAAAGTAAATTTTTCAGACGAATCAATAAAGTTATTCTCTGACAGAATGAAAAAGAATAATCCGTGTGCCGGAGTTAAACCGTGGAATCATCCGCGAGCAACAGCGGTTACTAAAGGTATATGGGCAAGAGCAGATGAGATTTACAATGTTTGGCTTGCTAACAATAAGCCAGCATTCTGTAAGTTATTTGGGCTAAGTATGAATAAGAAGTATGATTGGAAAACAGACGGCAAGGAAGTAGGACCGTTTATGAACATGGTAAAATACTTTAGAAACGGTTGGATTCCTACAGAAGATACAGAATGGAAAGAATTAAAGGAAACAGTATGAAAACATTAAGAGAAATGATGGACATTGTTGAGAATCATATCAATCACGATGCTCCGGAGCCATTGGCCAAACACTTTGCTGAGTTGTATTACAACGGGCTTAGTCCAGCTGATGAAGCAAAAATGGCCGCTCATGTTTATCAACAAGTGATTGATGGTGAAATGTCAATTGATCAATTAAAACAACACATCGCTAAGTTAGAAAAACAACGAGGAATAAATGAGTCAAGCACAATATAATTTAAAAACAAAAACAGATTATCTCAATCGCAAGATGTTCTTGGACCCTGCTGGTCCTGTTACTATTCAACGCTTTGAAGAAGTAAAGTACAACAAGCTGACCAAGTTTGAAGCAGAAGCACGTGGATTCTTTTGGGTACCAGAAGAGATTAGTTTAACCAAGGATGCCAACGACTTTAAAGAAGCAACGGATACAGTTCGGCATATCTTTACAAGTAACCTACTTCGTCAAACTGCCTTGGACAGTTTACAAGGTCGTGGCCCTAGTCAAATCTTTACACCAGTATGTAGTATTCCAGAACTGGAAGCACTAATGTATGCTTGGACATTCTTTGAAACAAACATCCATAGTCGTAGTTACAGCCACATTATTCGCAACATTTACAACGTGCCTAAAGATATTTTCAACACTATCCATGACACTCAACAAATTGTAGACATGGCTTCATCAGTAGGCAACTACTACGATGCCCTACATGTTATTAACTGTCGTAAAGAACTAGGCGAGACGGTGACGGAAAAAGAACATATTAAAGCTATTTGGTTAGCATTACACGCTAGTTACGCATTAGAAGCATTCCGCTTTATGGTATCGTTCGCCACATCCTTAGCAATGGTTGAGAATCGTATCTTTATTGGTAACGGCAATATTATTAGTTTAATCTTACAAGACGAAATCCTACACAAGGATTGGACCGCTTGGATGATTAATCAGGTAGTTAAAGAAGATCCGCGTTTTGCCGAAGCTAAAGCAGAATGTGAACAAGAAGTATATCAAATGTACTTAGATGTTATCCGTGAAGAAAAACAATGGGCTGACTACTTGTTTAACAAAGGGCCAGTTATTGGGTTGAATGCCAACATTTTAAAAGAATTTGTTGACTTTACGGCCTTAGGCGCATTGAAGGAAGTTGGTATTAAGTATCAAACTCCTGCTCCTAAAACAACTCCTATTCCATGGTTTAATAAACACGTTAATGTAAGTAACAAACAATCTGCTTTACAAGAAACAGAATCGACTAACTATGTTATTGGGTTAATGAGTGATTCATTAAACTACAACGAATTACCAAATTTATAATAAGGAAATAAAATGACAAAAGCTGTAGTATGGAGCAAGGACGCCTGTCCTTTTTGTGTTCAGGCAAAAGCATTATTGGAATCAAAAGGTATCGATTTTGAAGAACGCAATATCATGAAAGGTACTTGGACCAAAGAGCAATTATTAGAAGCTGTACCTAACGCAAGAACTTTACCACAGATCTTCTTAGACGATAATTACATTGGCGGGTTTACAGAACTCCGCAAACATTTCCAAGGATAATATGATAGTAGAAAAAGACAAGGTTTACACATTCAAACTTACCAACGCAGACGAAATCGTAGGTAAAGTAGTAGAGATTACAGAAGATAGTTACATTATTGCTCAACCTCTAAGCGCAGTACCTACAGAAAAAGGCATCCAACTTATCTATACGGTGTTTACGGGCGATCCCAAGGAAAACGCGACTATAAATAAAACAGCAGTAGCAATGATTTGCTCTACCCGTGAAGAAGTAGGAGATCATTACTTAGAAGCAACTACTGGCCTTAAACCAGTTCGTAAGCCATCAATTATAATGGGTTAAAATGACTAGAGCATTGGTTCGCGTCGGTGACATAAACAGCGGCGGCGGAAAAGTAATATCCGGCGAGCCAAGTCTCCGACTGAACGGATTACCTGTAGCAGTTGACGGGTCACCGGTATCATGCCACACAAACTTTAAAGGCGAACATACACACGCACATTGTCGAGCATCACAGTCATTAATTACAATTAAAGGTAAGCCTGTAATATTTGTAGGTGATGTTGATAGCTGTGGTCATGTACGTATTCAAGGAAGTCCTGATATAGAATCTTGATATGTCAACAAGCCCAAGTATATTATCTCCCTTTCAAATAACAGCCACTGCCAATTTATTATATAATCAGGGGCTAAGTGTTAATGCGGCATTTTTAACAAATATAGCTTCTTACGAAAGTCAACCATTTGTAGTAGCATTAAACGAAGCGATTGTGGCTGCCAAGGCTTCTACCCTGCCAGCAAACACAACGGCACAATTATATAATTTAGCATCAAATACTTGTCCAGCATTAAGTGATTCATATCCAGGGCACACTAGTAGTTCTTTATTTTCATCTACATTAAAACAAACAGCGTATTCTTACATAGGTGCCGATATACACGGAGCAAATAAAGATTTAACTAAATTTTGTCAAGGGTTTGGAGCATTAGTTGGCTACAATGGTTTAACAAACAGTTTTATCAGTTCAGCTATTAATAGTCAAACATATTTAGGTGGCACTTATGCTGGAGCCGACAATATGGTTAGTGGCGGTATTACTACTGTTAATATTTGTACTGAACAATGGGGCAAAGATTTAGTAGCACTCGGCGGATTAATTGATTTAAGTAATCTAGGAGAATTAGGAACTCCGTTAGCATTAGTTAAGCAACTAGCTAAAATTGGCGGCATTACACCACAACTTGCTTTATCTTTTACTACCGCAGGTGTAAGTCTTGATACTGTAGTCAATTTAACATCGCCAACACTAACAGCATCAGACGCAGACCAAAAAGCCATGTATAGTGCTATGACGCAAATTACTGGTACACCGCTAACACAAATATTAAAATTATTTGGCGTAACAACACCAAACATTAATACGCTAGCTGACTTATTAAATCCCTACAAGATATTTCCTAATAGTTTCCAGACTTTAACAGTTACTGGCACAAACGGAGTAACCCAAAATATCTACATTAACGCTGGCGGTACAGTTAATTCTACATTACAACAATATTTGCCAAAAGTGGCAGTAAGCTCACTATCATGACAGCACTAGATAAATTAAGTCAAATAATTCCACCAGACCAAGCATTAGCTAATAAAGCCTTGTCTGTAGCACTACAACAGATAACAAATATAGCATTTATGAATTTACCGCAATTAGCACAAGCGGTTTCTAATGTTCAAACAAACTATGGGTTGCCTTTAATCACAGCACAAACCTCAGCAGTATCTCCTGCGGCTGCCAATGCGGTTGTTAATGCAATAGGCAAAGGCACAGGACCGAACGGAACTGTTACTATCAATGATTCAATGGGAACTGTAGCTGGTGTTGTTTCCGCAAACGCTATGGCTAATACTGTTAGCATTGTTAGCACTATGGACTTATCGAATTTGACTGGCATATACAATGATATGACTTCCACTGCCGATGGAACTTATGGTCCACCTACTGGTCCTATTATAATTCCTACTGGAGCGGCAGCTGGCACTTACGATAATCTTATAGCGGCTTTTGGCGGTCAAGAATCTTCTGGTAATACAGGAGGACCTGGCTTGATTCCAGCAACTACTACCACAGTTATTCCAGATATCATATCTGCTTATCCGACACAAACAGCAAACTTGAATACAAACTGGAACAATATGTCTACTCAATTAAGTAGAGAAACGGCTATTCAATTAAGTGCCAGTGTTAGTTTCGCAAACCTTACACCAAATAGTACTTCATCAATTTATAGTTTTGTTTTGTCATTACCTAGCTATGGTCAAGATACTGCCGCCGGTGGCTCAGCACAATTCATACAAGCCGTAGCAGATAAAAACACTATCGGTGGCCAGGCAATTATTGCTACTATGCGTCAAGGTCAAAGTAATATTAACTCAACTGGTATTTCAACCAGTAATAATATTCCTGTAGAACCAGCTAGTCCACCACCTCAAGCAAATTTACTGCCAGCGCAATACCCATACCCACAGCCTATTGTAACTTAACACCCATGCAAGTACCTACCGTTGTAGAAATACAACACTCAGAACCCCGTTTTTTAGCGGGGTTTTGTTTTGGTTGACGAGTAATTACCAAAATGCTATACTATGAACATAGTAAACAATTTGGAGTTAAAAATGTTCGAAACAATCGTAGATCAATTAGTTAAAGTAACACTTACAAACGAATCTGTGAAAACAGAGTTTTGTAATGGCACATTATTTGTTCGTACTATTACAGAAGCACAAGCTCGTAAAGTGTTTCATAGATTGTCTGAGACATTGGGTTTAGGCAAGGTACAAGTTAGTCCAATCGGTGACACCGGCGAATACGCCTTTGATTTCGTTTAAGGATTAATATGTTTAACAGAATCCTAACCGTAGCCGCGGTTGTCATTTTAGGCGCAATTTTAATTCGTGCGGAAATGCGTATGGATCGAATTGAAGAAAAGCTAGACGACATTATTCAAACCAAATATGTAGTTAAATACACACCAAAAGATGTAGAGTGTTTAACTAAGAACATTTATTACGAAGCTCGTGGAGAAGACAAAACCGGAAAATATGCGGTGGCCAATGTTACCCTTAACAGAATGAAAACCGGTAAGTGGGGTAAGGATGTATGTAAAGTAGTCTATGCCAAAAAGCAATTTAGTTGGACACTTCAAAAGAAGTTACCAAAGCCTGAGAAATCACTTTGGGAAGAATCTAAGTCTATTGCTATTGAAGTATTAGAAGGTACACGAGTACGAGGCTTGAGTGATAGTTTATATTACCACGCAGACTATATTCGACGACCAAGTTGGGCGGATCCAGAAGAACACGTATTGACAATTGGCCGACATTTGTTTTATAATAATGCGAAAAGTAAGGATATGATATGAAATGGGCATTAATATTTTGGATGGCAAATCCTGGCAATTATACAGTTCATTCGGTATATTTGAGCCAAGAACATTGTCAAGAAAAACAGGCTTACTATGCTGAAAAGTTTACTAGTATGAAAGCAGAGTGTAAGCCAGCTCGCGAAGTCAAGCTAGGAACCCCTACAAATATCCGTGTAACCCATGATGTAGTGCCCGGTTGACAAGAAAATCAATTAATTGTATAATGCAGTTGTAGTAATAAATTAACTTCGGAAAGAAAAATATGAATATTAAAGTAAAAGCAGGTTTAGAAGTAGCAGGTTTCGTTGTAGCAATCGTAGCAATGGTCGCAAGTGTAAGATTGTTACTAACATATCTAGTAGAAACATACGGCCCAGCAGCAATGTTAAATGGTGCGGCATTTTGTTTTATAAGTGTTGCGGCTTATGTAGCGGTGTCGCTTTTATACGACATTCGTGTCAACCAACTCAAGTCCAAAGAAATACTTGAAAAAATGACTAAAAAGTAATCGGTTGACAAATAATTCCAATATAGCTATAATACTTGTATAGTTAATAAAAAGGAGCTACATTATGATGTTCGTTATTCGTACACAGTTTATGGAAAATTACGGTGCCCATGATTGGGACGGTAAGGGCGAATGTCCTCAGATTTGGAAGTTCAAAGGTGGTAGTGAGTACAAAATCACTGATGTAGATCCTACAGCTGATCCTGAAGATTTCATCAACATTGCTGGTGTTGAGTTTAACGACATTGGTGCTCGCGAATACATTTTAGGCTATAGTTTTGAAGAGGACGACTACTTGTCTGACTTCGAAAAGTCACAGTTGGAATATGACGGCGAAATTATTTTTTGTGAGCCGTACTTGAGCTGGGCAGAAATGGAAGATCAAGTACTCAACTCTAAGAGTACAGAGATTGTGTTTAACCGTAAAGCTAAGGAGTTAGCATAATGGATCCAAAAAAACAATATAAAATTTCTTACAGAATGAAACCCGAAGATGTTATGACTTTTGTCAGCGGATTGCACGTTGTACAATTAGATATGATTGATTGTGCTGTGATTAAAAAAGAAAAAGAAGGTTTTCCTGAAGCTAACGAAGTGATTAAACATATTATGGAGTTAAAATGAACTATGCTTTTATCGGTTGGTGTAAAGAAGACACCCACGATAAAGTATGGGGCGCCATTGAACTTGGTACAGCCAAGTATGTTACATTTTGGGGTCGTCGTGGTAAGAAACTACAAACTAAATCACTTAACATTAGTTCATACGGATTAACTAAAATGATTAGGCAAAAAACAGCCAAAGGATATGCTAGTGTTGATAAGACAAACTTAGACAAAGTATATCCTGAGTTTGAACAAGATTTAGAAAAAACAGCAATGTGGTCTATGCTAATGGGTACAGTATGAAGCAAGGTCCATTTCGTGTTTGGTTAGTGAATATCTGGATGGATAATAAAGACGAACACGCAGAATTAGGCGAGTTAGCAATGCCACTAGAGGAATATTTTAAGCGTTACAAATATTGGTTAAAGCGGGAATATAAATTCCAAAAAGGACAAAGTAAATAATATGAGTATGACACTAGATTTTGAGTCAGAACAATTCGAAGGAATCAAATTGGCGGCAGATTGGATTCGCGATTTAGAAAGTAGTGACAGCCGTTTACATAAAGAATCTGTTATCGAGAAGGCATTGATGGCAGCCAAGTTGGGTTCCGCGAACGCCCAATGTTTTTTGTTTAACTGTTACCAAGCATACAATCCTTACTATGTATTTGGAGTTAAAAAAATACCCGAAACAGAAGGGTTGGATCATATGACTAATCCTTGGCCTAAGTTTTGGGCATTATGCGAGGCATTACGGACACGCTCAGTAACAGGTCATGCCGCTCGCGATGCGATTCAAGATGTCGCAGATCAATTTGATAGCGTAGAATGGAATAATTTATGCCGTCGTGTTCTTATTAAAGACTTACGATGCGGTATTACAGAGCGTACTCTTAATAAAGTATTAGGCAAAACCGAATGGGCTATTCCTGTATTCGAATGCCAACTTGCTACCGATTCAAACAAACACCTTGGTAAAATGAAAGGCGTCAAGCGTCTTGAAGAAAAGTTAGATGGCGTTCGTGTGTTGGCAATCGTGACCAAACACTATGTAAAACTGTTTAGTCGCAACGGTAAACCATTTGAAAACTTCCCTCATATTATAGAATCGTTAGAAGAAAATAAAAATAAATTTGCCAAACTCTTTTCTAAATATAAATCAGGTTTTGTATTAGATGGTGAAGTAATTGGCGCAAGTTTTCAAGCACTAATGAAACAAGCCCAACGAAAATCTAATGTAGAAACTAACGATATGGTTTATTCTGTATTTGATATTATTCCATTAGAAGACTTTGAGCGCGGTTATTGGAATGCTCAACAATACAAACGATTAGAAATTTTAGAAGAATATCGCGAAGTATTAGAAGAAAATACTGATTGTATTCGTGTAATGGATGGCATTGAAGTTGACCTTAGCATTAGCGAAGGACATGATATCTTACGCAGATTTGCTAATGATGCGGTAGTAGCAGGTTTTGAAGGCATTATGATTAAGGATGTTGATGCGCCATACGAATGTAAGCGTTCAACTTTTTGGATGAAATGGAAGCCAGTTATTACAGTAGACTTAAATATCGTTGGTGTCGAAGAAGGCACTGGTCGTAATGCTGGTAGACTTGGCGCATTTATTTGTGAAGGTGTAGATGATAATAGAAACATTAGGGTCAATGTTGGTAGTGGGCTTACTGATGACGACAGGATTAGCTATTGGGACAATGCTGATCAGCTTATTGGTGATGTCGTTGAAGTGGCTGCCGATGCGGTTACACAAAATCAGGACGGCACCTACAGTTTAAGGTTCCCACGGTTTGTACGATTCCGCGGATTCGAACCTGGTGAAAAATTATAAAAGGAAAATAATATGGCGGTGAAATCGTGGTATTTAACAGTAGTAGAAACAGCAACACATAAAAAAGTGCTAGATAAAATGTTCTTTACAGCACCAGATATGAACAAGTATATTAAAGCAGAAGAACTACTGGAAAAATATCCAAAACCGCAATATTATGTTGTAAAGGAAAATTATTAATGGCTGTAAACACAGAACCCGCATGGTACCAAAATATGTTAAATGCTAATGCTGTTAATGCAGATCATATTGCTCCTAGTCAACCTAATACAATTACTTGTAGAGCTGGCGGAGAAGAAATGCTTAGAGTTGGCCCGGATGGGTTTTGGGTTCGTGGTGTAAAAGTAGAACAAGATGCCGATGAAGCAAAGAATGTGTATGAAGGATTTAAAGCCTGGATGGCATGGGCGCAGTTAACAAGGGATTATCAATGAAAGTAAAAAGAAGAAAATTTAATATTTTTGAACTACTCGAAATCGAGTGTTTGAAAAACGCAGAATTAGGTCCAGTTGAGGAATTTATACTCACTCCTACAGAATTTAAAGAATTTGTTTTGGATGCCAAAAATCGTCCACATACATCTTTCAAAAAAATAGATGGCAGACTAAATGATGAAGTTGGTGGCGATTGGACATATCGAGGCGCCTTAATTAAGGTAAGTGGCAAACTTTTAGATTGACCTTAGAATTATTTGAGTATATAATTTATATTCGTTAGGGAGAAGTAGATGGAACTTGAAAATTGGTTAATCGAAGCTCTGCTTGTTATGGCCGGTGCGCTTTCTGTAATTTATGTAGTATGCTGGTTCGTAACAAAATTTAAAGGGGATTAAAGTGGCAAGAAAACAAATACAAAAAGTTGGTGATAAACTTACCAAAGTAAATGAAAATTTTACAATTAATATGTACGACAACGGCTTTATGATTGAAGTTGGCGGTCGTGATTCTGATGACGAATATAAGACTGCTAAAATTATGGTCAAGACTGTTGATGAACTTTTAGCTCTTGTTAAAGAAACCACAGAGCTACCAAAGGAAGAATAATGCAACCTAAGCCAGGCACAATCGGACAATGTGGATGCGGTCGTAGCCCTACAGGTAAATGTTGTGGCTGGCACGCTCTTACAGAAGATCAGTATAAAGCTAAAAAAGACGAATACGATTTAGCCAAGTATCGCGAAGAAGCAGAAGAACTTTGGTTTAGTGGTGGATCGTGTACAGGCGGAAAACCAGAATGAGCACTTTATTATTTCTTGTAGCTTTATTTTGTGGTTTCGTTGCGGGTCGTGTTAGCGCCAAAAGCGAACCGCCACCTTACAATGATAGAGAAGCAAAGTTACAGGAAGATTTAACTGTAGCTAAAAATTTAAATGAAAGTCTTTTTACGGATTTACAAAAAGCAAAAGAAACAATTTGGAAACTTAAACAATGAACGCAATTAAACTACTAGCCGAAACTGTTGATAGTTTATGGTATTGGACCTATGGGCTAGTGGCTGGGTGGGGTTTGATGTTTACTGGATTAGTTATAGCTGTGGTATTATTAATTGCTAGACAAATTCGTGTAGAGCGCAGATTAGTAAATTTAGAAAATCGATTGGTACACGCTGAACGAGATTATAATCTTACTGTTAGTAAATGGCAGAAATAAATCCAGAACACGAAGAACTACTCAAACAATTACGAGGTGTTCAAAAAATAGTTATCAATAAGGCTTTTGGAGGATTTGGACTTAGTCGAGAAGCCGTTATAATGTATCTTGAACTAGCTGGCATTAGTTATACCGAAGAGCCACAAGGAGATAGAGATACACAAACTCGATTAGGAAATCGCATCATAGTAAACGATGAAGAGTTCCAATCTTATGATATTGCTCGAGATGACCCTTGCCTTGTAACAGTGGTTCGCCGTTTAGGTAGTAAAGCCAACGGTGATTTTGCTAAACTTAAGGTAGTAGAAGTTCCTGCGGATGTTGATTGGGTTATATCCGACTACGATGGGCAAGAATGGGTAGCAGAAAAACATAGAATATGGCGCTAAATAATTAAATGATATTTGGATACTTAACACTTTTTACAGCACTAATTATTAGTGTATCGGCGGCAATATATTCTATTTTAGGATTAACTGCTATCTTTGCCGCGGCATTTTGGCCTATTGTTATTATGGGTGGTTCATTAGAAGTAGGCAAAATTGTAACTACACTATGGTTACACAAATACTGGAACAAAGCAGAACTACAGTATAAAGTATATCTATGTTCAGCAGTAGTAGTTCTTATGTTCTTAACTTCGATGGGCGTATTTGGATTCTTAAGTAAAGCCCACTCAGACCAAGCATTAGTGAGTGGCGATGTAACTAGCAAACTTGAAATATATGATGAAAAAATTAAAACAGCTAAAGAAAACATCGAAGCTGACCGTAAGCAACTTAAACAAATGGATGAGGCAGTCGACCAAGTTATGGCACGAAGTACGACGGAAGGCGGGGCAGATAAGTCCAACGCAATTCGTAAAAGTCAAGCCAAGGATAGAGCTAGTCTTGCGAAAGACATCGAAGCCAACCAGAAGATTATATCTCAACTTAATGACCAAGCCGCACCTATACGAGCAGAGGTTCGTAAAGTCGAAGCGGATGTGGGGCCGATTAAGTATATCGCGGCATTAATCTACGGCGACAATCCAGACGCTAACTTATTAGAACACGCAGTACGCTGGGTTATTATTCTTATTGTAGCAGTATTCGATCCACTAGCATTAACATTATTACTAGCCGCTACTAAATCGCTTGAATGGGAACACGGAATTGATTTGTTTAATTTAGAGCGCAAAGAAGAAGACGAAGAAGAAGAAGACGAAGAAGAAGACGAAGAAGCAGATGGCGACATTCCAGTGTTTGATGAAGTCGAGATTCCGCTAGAATCAAAATACGAAGCCGATGATATATTAAGTAAGGGCGTTACTAATTCTAATAGTAATGATAATATACCTTTACACAAAGACCCGCATCCAGTGGGATGGATGTTTCCTGATATCGAGAAAAAAGAAGAAGCAGTGATAATCGAAGATGATGTAGAACCTTATGGTAATGAAATACAGCAACACGCTATGCGAGTTTGGAAATCTCAAAATCCTGATAAGTCATATAAAGAATATATTAACCAGGTTGCTAGCGGAGAAATTTCTGAACTACCGTGGGAACATCCTGACCATGTTGAGACTCTAAATTTAAGTAATAGAGATTTACTTAATCTTAAATTATCCCTAGAAGCAGATAACGAACCAACATCTGGTGAAGTACAAGGATTCGGAACAGAGTTTCCTAAAACAGCTAAAAAAGGAGATATGTTTCTTAGAGTAGACAATCTTCCAAGTCAGTTATTTAAATATAACGGTACTCAGTGGATCAAAGTAAATAAAAATCTAAGTGATAGTTATATTTACGATACAGCTTATATCGACCATCTTATTGAAAAAATTGGATCAGGAGAATACGATCCTGATTTGTTAAGTGATATTGAACGCGAACGCATTTCAGAAAAACTTAAAACCTCTACCGATTTAGGATAATATGTCAGAAAAAATTGATCACTGTTCATTTTGCGGAAAACATAAAAGTTCCGTAGGTAGACTAATTGTAGGACACGAAGTTGCTATATGTAGCGAATGTGTAACCTTTTGCGATAAACTATTAAAAGATAAAAAGCATTCTGCTAAATCTTCTTCAACAATAGAAATTCCTGATCCTCGCGAGATTAAAGAATATCTCGACCAGTATGTAGTTGGTCAACCCGAAGCCAAGATTGTGTTATCTGTAGCAATTACTAATCATTATAAAAGAATTAGTAGCGCAGACAACGAAGTTGCTAAATCTAATATATTAATGATTGGGCCGACAGGCACCGGTAAAACATTATTAGCAAAAACCTTAGCAGAATATTTAAATGTCCCATTCGTAATAGCCGACGCTACTACATTAACTGAAGCTGGATATGTCGGCGACGATGTTGATAGCGTTATTTTAAGATTATATCAAAATGCTGATAATGACCTTGAGCGCACTCAGCGTGGCATTATCTTCCTAGACGAGATTGATAAAATTGCTCGCAAGTCCGAATCCGCTACGG
>Ga0208618_1000867_pt1 | contig 12907 bp, 13 predicted proteins | sample CryBogCBE18Jul08_FD_184585 | JGI IMG/M metagenome (GOLD analysis project Ga0208618, IMG submission 184585) | Freshwater microbial communities from Crystal Bog, Wisconsin, USA - CBE18Jul08 (SPAdes) | ecosystem: Environmental > Aquatic > Freshwater > Lake | place: Crystal Bog, Wisconsin, USA...
CGGCCTGGGACCTGGGACTGGTTGGTTTGTTTCAGTTTGTGCCAGCACTCGTTTTGTTTTTGCCTGCGGGTCATTTAATTGATCGCCTCAGGCGCTCTTATGTTTTTACTGCCTGTTTGGCTGTGCAGTCCCTGGTAGCTGCTTTACTTTTTTTGGGTACAGAAGGTTTTGGCTCCTCAGAGCCCTGGGTAAGTCGAGATTTAATTCTCCTTTTTTCGATTATTTTGGGGAGTGTAAGAGCCTTTCAAAGCGCAACACAACAGGCCCTTTCTCCAACCCTTGTACCTCCCCAACTTCTAGCTCGGGCAGTAGCTTTTACGTCCGGGGGAAATCAACTGGCCGTAATTGTTGGACCCGCATTGGGAGGGCTTTTGTACGCACTTGATTCAAGTGTTGTTTATACCGTTTGTTTCTTTCTTTTCATCTGCGGTGTTATTTTAGGATTGAACATTAAAGATAAGACGCCTACTCCTTCTAAAGAGCCCACTTCAATTGCGAGTGTGTTAGCTGGTGTTAGTTTTATTTTTAAAAATAAACTGGTACTGGGTGCTACTTCACTTGATTTGTTTGCTGTTCTTTTGGGAGGGGCTACAGCGCTACTACCTATTTTTGCAAAAGATATTTTGAACGCTGGGCCCACAGAGTTAGGTATATTGCGCGCCTCCCCAGCGTTGGGGGCTCTTGTGATGACGATAGCCCTAACCCGTTGGCCCATGCAGCACCGAGTAGGCATCAAGATGCTGGGCTCGGTGGCACTCTTTGGATTTGCTACTGCAATTTTTGGTATTTCTCATTCACTATGGTTATCCGTAATCGCTCTCATCGTGACTGGAGTTGCTGATAGTATCAGCGTTGTAATACGCATGACTCTAATTCAATTAGAGACCCCCAATGAGATGAGGGGACGGGTGGGCTCTGTGAACGGAATTTTCATTGGAGCGTCCAATCAGTTGGGAGAGTTTGAGTCCGGAGCAACCGCTAGTCTTTTAGGACCCGTTGCCTCAGTTGTTGTGGGAGGAGTAGGGTCTATATTGTTGGCACTTATTTGGAAATATCAGTTTAAAGAGCTTGCTCAAAGAAATTTTTTAAACCCAGAGCAATGAAGTTAGGTCACATTTGATTAAGCAGACCTGCTGAAGTTTAAATTTGATACGCTTTTGTATTCTCTAATTCTAAATCTGAGCAAGCGATCGCAACACAGGGCAGTATCCATCCCTCCAGTTTTTCTTCCTGACTAAGTCCTGGCCATCCAATATCGTATCTAACGACTCCCGATTTGGAGCGTGTCATACAGGTCCTGCAGGTACCGTTTCTACATGAGCTAGGTATATTTATCTCAAACTCCTGTGCGCACTCCATCAAGCTGTTTTGCCCATTCGCTGTGAATTCTAAAGTGTCAGAGTTGGTTTTAAGCTTGACTTTGAACATGTTAAATATTTTACCGGTGCCAAATATGTATACAGATGCAGAAATGTGAAGGAGTTTTATACAGTAATCAGATATTTGAATTTTTTTTATATTTTTAAGATTGTGAATAGATCTGTTTGAATTTGAGATCCGTTTTCTTTATCGCATTCTATGACTACCTTCTCACTCATACCTCTGAGCCAAGTTAATTGTCTTTTTGCGAGTTGCCTAGTTGCTGCAACTCCGGTGTTATGAATGGAGGTCAATATTTCATCCGTTAATTTTTCATTTTCCTCGAGCGCGTTCCAAATCTGACGATAACCCACGCAGCGCATCGAGGGCAGCGATGCATGAAGATTGGGATCCTCTTTAAGGCCCCTGACCTCATCTATGAGTCCTTCTTTGACCATCTCTTTGAACCGCAACTCTAGTCTGTTGTGAAGCCAAGAGCGATCTTTTGGTTCTAATGAAATTAGTTTGTTATTAAGCTCAACGGGTGTGCGGTTGAGGAAATAACTGGACATAGGTTTACCACTGATTCTCCAAACCTCCAAGGCTCTTGAGATACGTTGAGCATCTGAGGGGGGTAGTCTGTTAGCGGTTGGTGGATCGATTTGTTTTAAAACCTTATGCATTGCTGGCCAGCCCAACTGAGCTGCCTCGGCGTTGATTTCCTCCCTCACATGAGGTTGTGTTTGAGGTAAGTCATTTAATCCTTCAAACAATGCCTTGAAGTAAAGCAGTGTGCCCCCGACAATAACGGGGAGCTTATTTTTTGAGCGCACTTGCTTGATGAGACGGGTAGCATCAGTTGCAAACTCTGCAGCGTTATAGGCCTGCAATGGTGTGCGAATGTCAATTAAATGATGAGGAACCTGTGCAAGTTCAAGCTTAGTCGGCTTGGCAGTGCCGATATCCATACCCTGATAAACCAAGGCGGAGTCCATACTAATGATCTCGATCGGCCATTGATTGCTCAGCGCAATTGCAAGTCCTGTTTTACCAACTCCTGTTGGGCCCGTGATTGTTAAACAATCATAGGTTTCAAAGAAATCTTTAAACGCGTGAGAATTCGTCATCTACCTCTTAGGAACAATGAGTCCAATTCCTTGACCGTCACTTGTCTCCATGTTGGGCGTCCATGATTACACTGATCAGAGCGCTCGGTGACTTCCATCTGTCTGAGAAGTGCATTCATCTCAGGTATAGTCAGTCTCCTGTTTGCTCTGACAGCGCCGTGACAAGCCATGGTAGATAAGATTTCATTTCGAGCTCGCTCAATTACTTGTGTACCCGCGTTCTCACTAAGTTCCCTAAGGACACTCCTTGCCAACTCCACCGCATCCGCTTGCGCTAAAGTGGCTGGCACAGCACGAACTGCAAGCGTTTTTGGAGAAAGGGTTGAGATCTCCAGTCCAAGTTGATCAAGTATCTCTGAGCTCTCCTCGGCAATTGCCACTTCAGTCTCAGTGGCAGCAAAACTTGCGGGTATGAGAAGAGGCTGACTTTGAATTTTTGCGGCGTCGAGTTGCAGTTTTAGCCTCTCATAAACGACCCTCTCATGAGCTGCATGCATGTCCACAATGATGAGACCCTGTGCATTCTCCGCCAAGATGTAGATCCCCTGGAGTTGCCCTAGTGCTTGTCCAAGTGGTTCTAAAGTGGGCTCTGTATCTTTAAAGTCTACCTCGGTATTTGTAGTTTCAAATGCATTATGAGTAACTCTACTTTGAGGTTCTGAGAATGAGGATGATGTGTTAAAGGACTCTGAAGTATGTTTTTCATTCCCATTGTCCCAATCCTGTAGACGACTCTCAGTAATGGATTCGGGCTGAGCTTGACTTGTACTTTTACTCCAAAGTTGACCAAGGTCTTGAGCTCTGGTGTTGCCCCAGTTTATATTGGATTGTCTCCAACCAATTTGTGACTCTTCTCGGTGAGTTTGAAGACGCGAGAGTGCCTGTGCAGTCTCGCTCGTATTTGATCCATGTGATTCAGAGGCCGACAAAGAAGGTTCATTAAAAGAAGGTTCATTACTTTGACCAACTCGAGGTTTAGAGAGGGCTTGCTCAATGCCGTGCAAAATAGCTTGGTGCACCTCCCTGCTGTCTCTAAAGCGCACCTCAATCTTGGTTGGGTGAACGTTGACATCCACCCTGGTCGGATCCATATCGATATACAGTGCATAAATCGGCTGTCGACCAGAGTGCAAAATATCAGCATATGCACTTTTGGCCGCATGCATGATCACGCGGTCTTTGATAAAACGACCATTGACATATGCAAATTGATGATCTGATCTTGACCTTGCAGCGTTGGGAACACCCGCACGGCCTTTGATCCATATATTTCCGTGCCGATAGTCAATACTTACAGACTCTTTAACGAAGTCTTCGCCTAAAACATCTGAAAGTCTTCTGTCTAAAGCAGATAAATTGATCCCCGTATTTGATGAGGGTTCAGAAATTTCTTCGCTGCTTAAAGATGGTGATTGAGCTCTCCATTGATGCGTTAACTTGCCTTCGTGCCAGATGTTAAATCCAACGCCCGGGCGCGTGAGCGCGTGACGGCGAACGGCCTCCACGCAATGGGCAAATTCAGTACTCTCGCTTTTAAGAAATTTACGTCTTGCAGGGGTGCTAAAAAAAAGCTCATTCACCGCTATAGTTGTACCAACCCCTCTTGCGGCTGGATTCAACTCTCCCGTTCTTGCATCGAGTTCTAACGCATGATCTTGGGTGATCGTTTTTGAAAGAATTTTTAGCTCTGAAACCGATGCGACCGCTGCAAGTGCTTCACCTCGAAATCCCATCGTTGCCACGCTTTCCAAATCAGTTAAAGAACCGATTTTGCTGGTTGCATGGCGTTTGATTGCTTTGGGTAAATCATCCTGTGAAATGCCTACACCGTCGTCCTCAACAGTTATGGAGCGGATACCCCCTGCAACCAATCGAACCGTAATTTGCGAAGATCCCGCATCTAAGGCGTTATCTACCAATTCACGAACAACGGAGGAGGGGCGCTCAACGACCTCACCAGCCGCGATTTGGCTGATCAACTCATCTGGGAGTTCAAGAATGGGGCGTTGGGGTTGAGTGCTAGGGTTCACAAGTAACTATTTTAAGGTACAGTTAAGGCAAAACTTATGAGTACATTTGAATTCATTTTCAGATGAACTAGACCTCAAATAGGAAAATAGATAAATGGAATATGCTGCTCAGTTGATCGACTTCGTGTTGCATGTGGATCGTTATTTAGAGGAGTTTGTAAAGTACTATGACTCCTGGATTTATCTTTTGTTATTTGTGATCGTATTTTTAGAGGCCGGTGTCGTATTAACTCCCTTTTTGCCAGGAGATTCTCTTTTATTTGTGGTCGGAGGAATCTGCGCTGTAGGCCTCATGGACTGGACGCTTTGTTGCGTCTTGCTCAGTGCCGCTGGAGCGGTGGGGGGGCAATTTAATTACTGGATGGGCTCAAAACTAGGGCACACACTTATGAAGTCTCACTCAAGGTGGTTTGGTGAGCGAGAGTTCCAAAAGACACAAGATTTTTATAAGACTTATGGGCCCAGCGCGATCGTGATCGCGCGTTTCGTGCCTTTTATTAGAACATTTGCTCCATTTGTTGCCGGCATGGGGCAGATGACTTTTTATAGCTTTAGCCTATTTAATATCATTGGGGCTCTCATTTGGGTTTTTGGTATCGTCAGTGCCGGTTATGCCTTGGGTAATGTTCCTTGGGTCAAGGGGCATATTGAGTTTTTTATTTGGGGACTTGTGTTGGTGCCAAGTTTGATTGCTATTTGGGGATCCTACAAAGTCAAAGCTAGGGAAATTTAATAGAAATTTGACTTCAATCTCTTCAAAAAAAACAAAACCCCCTGGTTCAACTTTAACGTTTTGTGAATAGATTTTGTTGAAGAGCCTTTTATCATTGCTTTTTTTAAGAATAGATTCTTCTGCATCAACTCATATTTAATAGCTTTTTATTCCTAGGTTGATCGATCAAAAATCTATCAGCAATTGTCTAAGCGTTCAATCAGTTCATCGGCTACTTCGGCAGACTGAGGAATACTTGGATCATCAAAATCTGAATCACCATCAGAATTTCTGATGACTTCATCGCAATGTAGAGTTAAAGATACATCACTGTTATGAGAGTATTTATCTAAGATTTTTTCATGATTCTCCAACCAAATGGGCTGAAGTAATTCGAATAACTCGTCAATATCATCGGCCTGGAATGGTTCAAAATTAATATGTTCATTGACAGTGTAATCAAGATCAAAGGCCTGTAGGGAAATATTAAAGGCGTATTTTTTTTCTTTATTTTTTACCATTGCTGGGCTACTTGTGTTTATATTGTTTGAGATTTACCCTGCAAAAGCTGTACCAAGGCAGACTATTTTGAATCTAAAGCAAATGAGTGCAGCAGGTCTTGTGGGCTTAAGTGATTAAGTTGTTCGAGTTCTAGCTAGGGGTGGATTTCGCATGAAATAACGCTCAATGCCAAGCATCAAAGCAACGGCTAATTTATTTTGATGATCCTCAGATAAAAGAAGTTGTTCTTCTTTTGGGTTACTGATAAAAGCAGTTTCAACCAAAATGCTTGGAATGTCAGGCGCTTTTAGAACAGCAAAGCCAGCTTGCTCGACATGGGGTTTGTGAAGTTTTTCAAAATTTTTGATTTGATTGAGCATTTCGGTTCCCAATTTTAGGCTGTCGTTAATTTGAGCTGTTGTACTCATGTCAAGTAAAGCGTGTTTAAGGTGCTCGTCCTTGACTGACATGTTAAGCCCACCAATTTTGTCAGCCTTATTTTCTTGCTTGGCCATAAACATCGCTGCAGCACTTGAGGCAGCACCTTGGTTGAGAGCAAAAACGCTAGCACCCTGCGCATCTGGATTAAAAAAAGCATCTGCATGAATACTGATGAACAAGTCTGCTTGGACTCTGCGTGCTTTTTCGACTCTAGTATTTAAGGGTACAAAATAGTCAGCATCACGCGTCATGAAAGCTCGCATTGGCATGACCCCTGACTTGGTTTTTAAAGTTTTAGCATTGATCAGAGCGTGTAATTTATTTGCGATCTTGAGCACAATGTCCTTCTCTCTGGTGCCTCTAGTCCCAATAGCGCCAGGATCCTCACCTCCATGCCCCGGGTCTAGAGCAATGACAATATATCGGTCCACATAAACAGGTTTTCCTGAGTTTTGGGGCGTATCGTTGGCGTCCCTGGAGGTGTGTGATGCTGCTTCATCGACTTTTATGCTCTGATGAGTTGACTCGCCTAGAGTGGCTAACCTGTTGTTGGACTGGAGTAGGCCTTGCTTGTTCAATAACTCAATGAGTGGGTCATCTGCTGCTGTAGTCTCAACGCCTTTATCCGGTCCACCCAATGTTTGCATTGAGCCTGTTGAGGACTGAAGAGCGGTTGGGTTGGAGTCTTGTAATTGCGCTCGCTCTGAGATTAGAGCTTCTAAAGGGTCAAGAGGTTTGGTGGGATAGAGATCAAGAACTGTTCTGTATTGGTATCTAGATTGACCCTTACCAACGGGTTCTAGACTGAACACTTGAGGTTTGATAGCTTGTTTAAGATCTATTACTAAACGAACAGTTGTGCTGGTGTATTGACCTATTCTGACCCCTGAGATAAATGGGTCATCTGGCAAGATTTTACTGACGATGTCTTTTAAAGCGGTACTCAGCTCAATGCCATCAATATCTATTGCCAGTCTGGGAGGGTTGTTGACGAGTAGGGGGCTTGTTTTTAGGGGGGCGTCAGACTCTATGGTGACGCGGGTGTATTCCTTGGCAGGCCAAACTCTCACACTCACTATGGAGGCGCCTTTTGCGATGATTGATGCACCAAGAGTAAAAATGAGCCCGCCAGTTTTGAGAAGCGTTCTTCTATCAAGGCTTAGTGATGCCTTTTTTAGTGCGCATTTAGAGCTCAAATGTTTGGCCTTTGACACTGTTATTTTTCAAGTAGCTTGTGACCAATTTGAGTCAAAGCTTTAAGCTTAATAATCCGTGAATCTTCATTTTCTGTAAATTCAAAATCGATCACAAGATCTGGATCCGGGATAAATCCTGATGCCTTTTGTGGCCATTCTGAAATTTTCAGTCCGGTACTCATAAAAATATCTCTAAATCCTGCTTCCTCCCATTCACTGGGATCATTGAATCTGTAAAAATCAAAGTGCCAAATTCCGAGTTCACCTTGCCTTTTTTTAACCCAATACTCTTCAACCACAGCGTAAGTTGGACTTTTGATCGTGCCCGTTACACCCAGCGATTGTAGAAGATACCTCGTAAATGTAGATTTGCCAGCGCCAAGCTCACCCATCAATTGAATATTTGCATTTTCAATTGATGGGTGTAACGCCATTTGCTCTGCAAAGAGCTTAAGTGACTCTAACGTGTCACAGATAAAAGAACTCTCGGTCATAAAATATGTCACTCATATATCATATGCTTGATGGGCTGGATACGTCAATTCTAAAACTCTGCGAAAACCTTTAAACCACATGATCCAATGGCTTCAAACTTAGAGCAAAAACCTCAACTTGAGTCATCTCGCGGATTGTCCCTTAATGACTTGCAGGTTTGGGGGGAAGAGTTAGGATTTTCTCAAATTGGGGTTTCCTCGATCGATCTCACCCACGCGGAGCCTGGTTTGACTGAATGGTTAGAAAAGGGGTTTCACGGAGAAATGGAGTATATGTCTCGTCATGGACTGACCCGAGCTCGCCCCGCAGAGCTTGTCAGCGGTACCCTCAGCGTCATAACCGCTCGAATGAATTATTTGCCCAGCGACACTTCAACAAGAGATTTAATTTGGATACAACAGGAAAGAGACCGATTAGCCAAGGTCGATGAGGGAGTGATCTCGGTTTATGCAAGAGGACGCGATTATCACAAGGTGCTCAGGCAAAGACTTGATAAGTTGGCTCAAAAAGTACGCGAAAAATTTTCAAGCCTAGGGTACAGAGTTTTTACAGATTCAGCGCCAGTTCTTGAGGTTGAGTTAGGTGCTCAAAGTGGCTTAGGTTGGCGGGGCAAACATACACTCTTAATAAATAAGGAGGCTGGATCGATGTTTTTTCTGGGGGAGATCTATGTTGACATTCCCCTTGAACAAACACCAAAAGTTGAAAATCATTGCGGTTCATGCACTGCTTGTATAGATGTTTGTCCAACTGGAGCTATTATTGAACCCTACGTTTTGGATGCAAGAAAATGTATTTCATATTTAACGATCGAGCATAGCGGATCTATCCCTTTGGAGCTTAGACCCAAAATGGGAAACCATATTTATGGCTGCGACGATTGTCAAACAGCCTGCCCTTGGAATAAGTACGCGCAAGTCTCCTTTATTGATGATTTTGATGTTAAACCAACTTTGATGAACAAGGCGGATCAAAGAAATTTGATGAAGGGTGTTTGGGATAGTAAAAAATTAGTGGAGTACTTTTCATGGACGCAGCAGGAGTTTGAATCAAACACGGCTGGGAGCGCAATTAGAAGGATTGGTTATGAGAGGTGGTTAAGAAATATTGCAGTTGCTATGGGTAATGCGCTTTATAAGTATAAAACGAACCCCCTATTAATGAACTCATCTAGTCAGGTGTTAATTACACAGGCACTAAATTTTAGAATTAATCATTCAAGTCCCCTCGTTGCTGAGCATGTAAGCTGGGCTTTGCAACAGGGCGACCGGGATTTCGAAAAAATTTTTGATGAATAGTGAAGATTTTTTAATTCTTTTGTCAACCCAGCTTACCAGGGATTAAACGGGACGAATAATATCTTTTAACAATTGCATATCCACGATTGCCATGGTTTTATTTTTCATGATGATGGTCCCCTTGGTCGTTAGTGAATGAATTGCCCTTGAAATTGTTTCACCCTTAACGCCAAGGAAGTTGGCAATGTCTTTGTGTGTCATTTTGATTTGTATACGCTCTGTTGAATAACCAATTCGCCCCATACGGTTAGTCAAGTTTAATAAAAAAGAGGCCATTTTGGACTCTGATCTTAAATTGTCCAGGACTCTTCTAGACTCCTCTTTTCTGGCCATGAATTGAGCTCTTACGGTTTCCAATATTTCTGAGATTTCAGGAGATCTGAGTGAGAAAAGATTGAATTTCTCATAAGAAATCGCCTTCACAATAGAGTCCTCAATGGCGATGGCATCTGTTGAGTGATATGTGTCCATCATCGCATCTAGACCTATGATGTCTTGCTTGATCAAGAATTCTTTGATGCGTAATTCACCCCCTTCATTTAAGTCTACAGTTTTAAGGGATCCTGAGAAAATGAGCATGATGCAGGTGGATGCATCTCCCCTATGATAAAGATAATCCCCCTTTTTGATCATGAAGGTGTTATCAGCTAAGTTCATTAAAAAATCAATATTCTTTTTAATTACGTTTGTTGTCATTTGAAACTTTCATTTTGGAGTTAATTCTTAATTTTGAAAAAATGGATCTCTCATCGCTGACGGACCAATGCCTGGAGCTTGCAAAATTTAATTTGCCTCTAATATTTCTGAACATCAATAAAAGCAACATTCAGAATTTATTCTTGAATATCTGATTTTTTTGGCTATTTAATTGGCCTAAAGCGAGGGTGCGTGTCCATGGCGTATGGATTTATCAATTAAAGCTGGCCATTTGTGTGCACTTATCACCTTTGTTTGGGGTGCAACTACGGCTTTGATATTGCTTTTCAACGGGGGGCATATTATTTTAAATATTCCCCTATCACTAACGTATTCTTGTTCGTATTGTCAACAATCAAGCGTATAACAAAACTCAGAAGACTTAATTATGATCGTTGAAGGTGAGCTTGAGTAGATCAAAAAAGAAATACATTAATTTAACAATTGCGTAACAGTTTTGTACAACATGTATGTTGCAAGTGTGTAAAGTAGGCCGGCAAATATTTTGGATAAATATTTGACTGGAAGTTTGTGAGCCACTTTAACTCCAAGTGGCGCAGTCAGCACACTACAAACTGCAATCAAGATCATCCCAGGAATCCAAATAAAGCCCAAGCTCAGTGCGGGACGGCCGAGCTCCGACCATCCTGAGTAGATGTAGCCAATAACGTTTGTCAGTGCTATGGGGAAGCCAAGTGCTGCACTTGTGGCCACTGCATTTCGGAGCTCCACATTACACCAGACCATAAAAGGAACACTGATGAAACCTCCTCCTGCGCCGACTAGACCGGAGAAAAATCCAATCACTCCACCTGCGCCCACCATTCCAAGCGCATCAGGGACTTGACGCGATGGTTTTGGCTTCTTATTGATGTACATCTGGGTGGCTGAGTAGTATAAAAACCCTTCAAAAACCAACGCGAGTGTCGTACCTTTAAATAATGAGAACATACCTGCGCTTGATATCAAACTGCCGATTATGAGTCCAGGTGCCAATCCTTTTACTAACTCCCACCTTACTGCTCCCTTTTTATGATGTGCTTTAACGCTTGAGAGTGAGGTAAAAACGATCGTAGACATCGATGTTGCGATCGCAATTTTTAGCACCAAATCCTGATTAACATCGATTAAGCTGAGAAAGTACACAATAAAAGGAACCATCACCATTCCGCCACCGATTCCGAAGAGTCCAGCTACAAATCCAGTGAAAAGTCCGAGTAAACAAAGTCCCAGCAAAAGTAGTGGGTCTAAATTGAGGAGCGGTGAGAGGTCTATCAATGTGTATCCGATGCGTTTTGGATAAAAAGAGGGTTCAGTGTTAAGCTGAACACAATATTAAGGGTGTCTGCAAAGAGTACTGAATTAGCACCCTGAACGCTAAGTTCAGGTGGGCGAGGGCAGACTGATGTTGGGTTCGTCTAACGCGAGACGATCGCGCCCATCAGACAATGTTCCAAGCCCGGGCTCTAAAGAGCATTGGTTCAAGGAATATAAAACTCAGTAGTTTTGCAGACCAGTGGATTGTAATGCGCCAGGTCTATAAACATGGCCCACTGAGTGGAGAAATATTTTTAAGTTAAGGAGAAAGATACGGACAAAGATTGGGTCAAAGCTAAGTTCAAAATCATGGTCAAAGTCATGGTCAAAGTAATTGACCATCATCCCCCAGTGTCAAATCCAAACGTTTAAGTAAACTATCCAGCTGATCGGTATGTGTTTCAGCGGAGCCTGAGAACACGGGTTTGTCCGTTAAATCAAACGCTAAATTGAGGGCTGCAAGCACAGCGATCCTGTCTCGAGCTTTTGTTTTGCCAGCATCTCTTATTTTGCACATCGCTTCATCAACCTTTTGCACAGCCTGCGTTAGCCGATCCTCGCCGCCCTCGGGACAACCCAAAAGGTAACCTTGTCCCATGATTTGGACTTCTATTTGTTTCATTTTCTGTCCTTGGACAATGCCTCTGAGGGTAACCTCTCTAAGAGGGACTCAACTCTAATTTTGGCAGTATTAAGGCGTGATTTCATGGAATCTCGTTCGTGTACTAGCTGAGCAACTTGCTCTTCTAAAAGAATATTGGTGCGCTTTAACTCCTCGTGTCTAAGCAGGAGTCGTTCGACGCGATCAAAAATGTTTTCCAGCAAAGGGTTTTGTGCCATATATTATTTTAAGCTGAATGCGAGGGGGCTGATATCCCTGCGAATTCCGGTATGTGCAGTGTAGCAAACTATAATAGTGCCCACGCGCTAGCTAAAACAGTGTTTCAGATAAAAGCCACATTATTATTTAAAAACCTAGGTGTTTTGAAAAAATTAGCATTTCAAAGTCACCTCATTCCATGGAAATTGTATGAGCATCAGGTTCTCAACTGACCACGTTTGGATCGAGACTCTCAACTCAGTTGTAAGAGTGGGTATCACTGAGCACGCCCAAGAAGCCTTAGGAGATATTGTGTTTGTGCAATTTCCGCAGGTAGGTGAAGAATTTGCAAAAAATGCTGTTTTAGCAGTCATTGAGTCCGTCAAGGCAGCAGCCGATGTGGTGATTCCAGTAGGCGCAAAAGTTCTTAAAATCAATGATCAACTCGTGGATAACCCAGGCCTCGTCAACTCCGACCCTTTAGCGTCCGGGTGGCTCGCAGAGCTTGAGTTGAGCGACCCAGCACAAGTCTCAGAGTTGATGGATAGCTCAGCCTATCTAAAGTTTTGCGAAAACTAAGCCTCCAGCATCGCTTGGCTAAGTCTTTTTATTCCCTCTTTTATTTTTTGTTCATCTGCAGTTGCAAAACTGAGTCTGAGGGTCTGTAAGTCCGCGTTGCTTGCGAAAAATGGAGCGCCGGGCACGAATGCGACCTTGTGTTCAATCGCCTTTCTTGCAAACATTGCCCCGTCTAGGGTTGTATCCGCATGAGGTTGACCACTGGGTGTGAGACCCGTTAATTTTGCCCAAAAGAAAAGTCCTCCCAACGGCTCATCAAATTTGAGTGAATGCCCCATCTCCTCTTTCAAACACTCCCCCATTACTCGGGCTCTTTGCGCGTACACGGATCTTACT
>Ga0208618_1000869_pt1 | contig 12882 bp, 11 predicted proteins | sample CryBogCBE18Jul08_FD_184585 | JGI IMG/M metagenome (GOLD analysis project Ga0208618, IMG submission 184585) | Freshwater microbial communities from Crystal Bog, Wisconsin, USA - CBE18Jul08 (SPAdes) | ecosystem: Environmental > Aquatic > Freshwater > Lake | place: Crystal Bog, Wisconsin, USA...
AAGACTGTACCCGGGTGATGTGGTGACTGTGGAGTCTGGTCCGACAGGGGCCATGCAGATAACGATTCAGGGACCACTGAAGTGATCAGGACAAGGCAGGCATAGACAGCCAGCGCTGGAGTTTCATATGCAGGAGAACCGATAGTGATTCGTTACGCAAAACTTGGCTTGGTAGAGTTGAATGTCACCGATTTGAGTCGTTCACGCAGCTTTTATGAAGACGTAGTTGGGCTGCAATTCATCGGAACCGGCGGCGCTGGCGAATTGCAATTCCGCTGTGACGGAGAACACCACAGTGTCTCGCTATTCCAGTCTTCACAGGCGGGTTTGAAGCGCGTGGGTCTGATGCTCGAGGACAGCGAGCAGTTCGCTGCTTTGAAAAGTCGTCTCGATGTTGCCTCCGTCCAATGGCAAGAGGTTCCACAGACCGAGTGCAGATCCAGGCAGGCCTTGCGTGCCATTCGCCTATTCGAGACCCACACCGCTGCTATCTTGGAGTTCTACGTCCGTGCCGAAGACTCCCGGCGGCCTTTCACGCCCACGGTCGCGAAGATACAGCGCCTGGGTCACGTTGTGTTTAACGTGCTAGATCCTTTGCGGGCGGTTGAGTTTTGGCGCGACGTGCTTAACTTCCGAGAGTCTGACAGTATTGGCGAAGTCGTGACATTTATGCGGTGCTTTCCGAATCCTTTTCACCATGGCGTAGCTTTCGGCAAGGCGACACGCCAGAGCCTCCACCACGTTAACTTTATGGTTTCGGAGATCGACGACATCGGCAAGGCGTTGTCTCGCTTTCGTGCCGCGTCGGTGCCGGTGGTGTTCGGACCCGGGCGACATGTTGCTTCCGGCAGTGTGTTTCTGTACTTTCTCGATCCGGATGGACTGACGCTGGAGTACAGTTTCGGAATGGAAGAGTTCGAAGAGGCTTGCGCACGCGAAGCTCGCCTGCTTGTTCCGGGGCCGAAGATCCTCGATAGCTGGTCTTCCATATTGGATCCCCGCGCGTTCAATCTGGCTGGCGTTAACGAGGCGCTTTGGGACTGAATTCCTAGAGGTATGGATACGGCACCCTTCCAGTACGGCGCGAGGAGTTCGAACGGGGCCACCAACTGATGGAAGTGGCCGACTACGTGGGCCTCTGCCTGATGCCTTGCCGGCAGTCGGCGCTAGTAGTATTGTCCGGCTCTGTGAAACCTGTCGAATGAGTGTGACAGCGCGTTTGAAGTGATGCTGATTGCAGCGTCTTTACTAGACGCGGTGGAGTTGGGCGTATGTGCGGATGTCGAGCATAACTGAACTTTGGGTGCTGAGAGATCGCGTCCTTTGATCTTCACTTTGATCATGCTCAACGTTTGTCCTAGGCGATTAAATTCGCCAGTCACTCCTGCGTCAGGAGCGACCTGACTTTCCTTACTGCATTCGGTGAATAGATATTTCTGCAATTCGATCGTTCAAAATGCAGTTACGCTGGCTTTCTTCTCTGGTCTCAGCAGAATTCCTAATCATACTTTGTAGGTGGCACAGGGCCTTGCTGCGCACGCAAATAAGCTTGAAGCGCGACGCAGCGTCTGAGCCTGCATTCGTCAGGTTGACGTAGGCTCTCTTGAACTCGAATTTCCTGTACGCCTCGCGATAAGGCGTTTCCTGTTGACTTCTGCGCTCGTGTCGCCAGAAAAGGACGTCAGATTTTCGTAGACCGCGCGCAGCGTTCGGAATGTGGCGTCAATGTCTGACTCTGGAATGCCTTTCAACATAATGTTGCCAAGCGATCGTGTTTTTGGCAATGTCTTACGCACCATAGCGTGCCCGGCGGACGTAAGCGACAGTCGAATCGAGCGCCTGTCAGAGGGCAATTCTGAACGGATTATGAGTCCAAGTTGCTGTGTATTTAGTACCACGCGCGAAACGTAGGAAAGTTCAAATCCAGAATGACTCGCCAGTTCACTAAGTGTTAATTCGCCAAAGTCACTCAGTATCAACAGCATTTGCCAAACCGGCAACGCCACGTTATGTGCATCGAGAAGGTCGCTCATGGTAGCGGCACCGAGCGCACCCGTGCGGTTCAGCAGGTAGCCAAAACGAGCAAAGCGCTTTGGATCCTCGGAACTCTGTGGCTTCCTTGACTTTCCGGTTGGCGGGGCCTTGCCGTCCACAAGATTCTTCGGCAATTAGGGCTCTCTTTCGGTAATGTTCAAAGGCCTAAAAATCGCGAGTAAAGTTGGTTGAGAATTACATACTCAACCCTGCGATATACATAAAGTAGTCTAAGTTTTGATTTCAGTGACAACCTGACCCAGATTCCAAATCAGATTTAGATGTTGCTATTTTAAGGGTATTTTTGGTTACTCGATTGTCGATAAATCTACATTTGGTGCATCTCACTCCTGAGTTTTAACTTTGTTCTGTGAGGTGGCTTGACTTGCGCATGAGAAGTCTTGAAGCGTCGAATGACATTGCTGTTCTCAACGACATGACAGTGATGGACGATTCGATCCAATAGCGCTGTGGTCAGCTTGGGGGCCCGAACACGCTGGCTCATTGCGATAAGCAAAAGTTCATGGTTGCGATCACGAAAGTCTGCGCGCAGAATTTGGATAGCAAATGAAACAGCAAGGCTCCTCCGGACTGCGTGAACGGTAGGAGGCCCATTTCATCGAGGATTACTGTATCCACGCACATCAGTCGATAGGCCAGTCGTCCTGACTTGACATGCGTCTTCTCCAGCTCCAGTGAATTACGAAACTCGACCGTGGAGAACATACGCACACGCTTTCCATGGCCACGAATCGATGCAACCCCGAGACTTGTAGCCTGATGCGTCTTGCCAGTGCCTAGCTGCCAAAAGATACCACGTTGTTCGCCGACTCCAGGAAATTCAACGGATGCAGTTCGTTGCACTACACCACAGTTGGGCAGCAAGTGCCGGCTCAGAGGGCCCAGAAGTTCATCCGCCAGGCGAATCCGGGAGCGTGCGGGTTTTAGGGTTTACCACATGCTGAATGCGGTCTACAGCCTGATAAATTTGAAATGGTTGTAAAAACAACCGTTTTATGCTGCTTGGAATCCTTGTGGCAACAAAATGGCGCGGATTCAATGTCAAGTTCATCGCCCGTGGACTGTCCGCCGTCAGGTGCTTGTCTGACGAGAAAACATGCGGGCATCTTTGTCCAGTGAATTTCATAAAGGAGCCCGAAGTGAACATCAAGACCTTTGACCTGAATCTTCTGCTGGTGCTTGATGCGCTGCATCTCACGCACAGTACGACAGTGGCTGGGGAGAGGATTGGGCTTTCTCAGTCAGCCGTTAGCAATGCACTGCGGCGTCTGCGCGAGGCCTTCGGCGACGAGTTGTACGTGCGAACTGAGCGCGGCATGATGCCCACACCCTTGGCGCAGTCCATGGTGGAGCCCATCCGTGCGGCGTTGCAGAGCATTCGCGAGGTCGTGGAAAACCGGGGATCTTTCGACGCACGAGTCTGCAAGCGGCATTTCCGAATTGCCATGAGTGACGTCGGTCAGATGTTGATGTTGCCGCAGCTGGTCGGTTACGTGCAAGAAGTCGCTCCTGACATTACCCTGGAAACCGTGTCAATGTCACGCGACTGCATAGCCGAGTCAATGGCCGCCGGGGAGATCGACCTGGCCATGGGGGTCTTCAAGCCGCTGGGTGCAAGCTTCTTTCGGCAGCGGCTGAGGGGCGTACGATTTGTTTGCATGGCCCGCGCTGGACATCCCGACATCCAAGGTAATGTGAGCCTCGATCAGTTCTTGCGCGCATCGTTCGTCGATTATGAGCCCACGGGCGGTAGCTATGCGCACTTTTTGGAGCACGCGAACAGGCTGTTCATTGAGCATGGGCAATCGCGAACAGTAGCGGTCAGGTTGACACATCTCACGGGCCTCGACCGCATCATCGCGGCATCCGACTTGATTGCGGTGGTCTCTGAAGATGCGGCCAGGAGTCTGTCCACTGCGGCAGATCTGCAGGTGCTCGCACTACCCTTTGACCTGCCGCCACTGTCGGTCACGCAACAGTGGCACGAACGCATCCACAGGGACCCAGCCCAGATGTGGCTGCGCGAAGCTGTCGTCCGTGTGGTCGGTCTCTTTCCAGACAAGCCGATCACGATCGCTAATTCGGCGTATTCCCAGGATTCATTCGACTCGCCCGAGGTCGCTTGATACATTCATGTAGAAGGGTCGCAGAACCCCTGTGACATTGTTAAACCCCTGGGCATAACCGGGAAAAAAGGAGATATGAATGTTATTTAAGGTCACGCTGATGCCCAGCGGCCGGCACTTCACGGTACCTGCGGGTGCGACACTGCTTAGCGCTGCGCACGGGGCCGACATCGCAGTTCCATATAGTTGTCGGGCAGGCGCATGCCGAACTTGCCGTGGCCGAGTCCTGCAGGGGAAGGTCGACCACGGGCATGTACATCCGCACTACCTTTCGGAAAAAGAGCGTTCGCAGGGCTACACATTTCTTTGTCAGGCGCGGCCCCTCAGCGATCTAGTGGTGGAAGTTCAAATACTCGACTTGATAGCGAGTGCCCGCCGGCGCATAACCCCAGCCCGAGTGATGGAGATCCACCGCGTGGCGCCGGACGTCGTTATATTGCAATTGAAGTTGCCGATGAACGAAGACCTCGTTTTCCTGGCCGGACAGTATGTCGAATTCCTACTATCGAACGGTGAGCGTCGCGCGTACTCAATTGCATCAGCGCCTACCATCGAGGGTACCGCGCACCTAGAGTTGCATGTTCGACATACCCCTGGAGGGTTGTTTACCGACCATGTTTTCAATGGCCTGAAGGTGCATGACCTAGTGCGTTTGGAGGCGCCGCTAGGTACATTCTTTCTGCGAGAGGAAAGCAGTAAGCCCATCGTCTTCTTGGCAAGCGGAACCGGTTTTGCGCCAATCAAGTCTATGCTTCAGTACGCCGCGCAGAAGAAAATGGATCGACGGATAGCGCTGTATTGGGGTGGGCGCACAAGGGCCGATCTCTACGACGAGGAGTGGGTGCAGGGCTATGCCACTGCGCACTCCGGTTTCACGTTCGTGCCAGTGCTTTCCGACCCTACACCCGACTGCGATTGGTCCGGACGTACCGGCTTCGTCCACCATGCCGTGATGGATGACTTCGATAGCCTGTCCGGACATCAGGTCTATGCCTGTGGCGCACCGGTGGTGATCGAATCTGCTAAGCGGGACTTTGCCGAAAAGCGCGGTCTCTCGACTGCTGAGTTCTTCGCGGACTCATTCTTGGACGCGGCCGACAAGGCACGCGCTCGTACCTAACCCCTCGGAGAACCAAATGAGCAGCACATTGGAGATGTTTGGCAATTTCGTCGCTCGGCGTCCAAAGAAGGACTCGATCCTAAAGCCCCGTACGCTGAGTCACGGAACGCAAGAGGTCTACAAGTTGAGCGAGTCACGACGCTTCTACGAGGAGTTTCTGGGCCTGGAGACCGCAAGGCACAGCATAGGTGCAATGGTCGTCCGATGCTCGAGTTCGTCGCACATCGTCTGCATCGAGTCGGGAGATCGGCTTCGCCCTTCGACGATGTTCAACCATTGGGGACTCGATGTCGACTCGCGCGCGGAGGTCGATGCGGCCCATCGCGCCGCTCTCGAACATAAGGACAAGTACGGCGTGCGAAATATCTGGAAGCCATCTTTCCAGCACGGCATCTACTCGTTCTACCTAGAAGACCTGGACCACAACTGGTGGGAGTTCCAGTACTACGACGGAGATGAAACCGAGGATATGTTCGACTTTGGTGATCGCTTCACCGACGAAGGCAAACCGCTCTGAAATCCAGTCGGCGGAGATTGCAGCAACGCCGCCGAACTATTGACCGCAAAAAACACTTCCACAAAAGGAGACAACATGCAAAGCAAAAGGAAGCCCAGCAGTGGCACAAGATGGTGTCAAGGCGCCAGCGTAAGGGCACGCCTGGGTGCAGCAGCCCTGGCATTCGCAGTAGTGCCGCCGGCCATGGCCATTGAACTCAGCACAGACAATCCGGATTTGACAATCCGATGGGACAACACTGTCAAATACAGTGCGGCGTTTAGAACCCAGGACGTGAGTGGCGCACTGGTTGGGAAGGCGCAGGCCAATGAAGACGATGGTGACCGAAACTTTGGCAAAGGGTTGGTTTCAAACAGGGTTGACTTGTTCACAGAAGCTGATGTTGTCTATAACCGTGAGTTTGGTGTTCGTATTAGCGCCGCCGCATGGTATGACGATGTGTATAACCGCACAAACAACAATGACTCGCCGCGCACGGTTAACAGCATATCCGTCCAACCCAACACGTTCACTGCTGCAACCCGCGACCTCATGGGCCAGAAGGCCGAATTGCTGGATGCCTTTGTGTTCGGAGGAGTAGACCTGGGAGACATGCATGCCACGGGTCGACTGGGCAAGCATGCGCTGCTTTGGGGAGAAAGTCTGTTCTTCGGTTCAAATGGTATTGCCGGCGGAATGGCGCCAGTGGATATCGTCAAGCAATTGTCGGTGCCTGGATCGCAGTTCAAGGAAATCATCCGACCGGTCAACCAGTTGTCGGGCCAGTTGCAGGTTAACCCTGAACTGTCACTTGGTGCGTATTACCAACTCGAGTGGCAGCCCAACCGTATTCCGGCTGCAGGCAGCTACCTGTCCGCTTCCGATGTTCTTGACGTTGGAGGTGAGAGACTGTTCTGGGCCACAGGTTCGTCTTTCGTTCGTGGGCAGGACCTACTGGCAAAGAATAGTGGTCAATATGGTTTGCAGATGCGTTTCCGTCCCATAGGAATGGAGGCCGACTTTGGCCTTTACGCGATCCAATATAACGACAAGGGATTCCAGACCTACATCCGACCGACCGCTGGTCCAGGCTTCTTCGGGAGTCCGGGGGGGCCTGGCGCCATCGTTGGTGACTACGTGCTGGCGTATCACGAAGGCATTCGAGCGTACGGTGCCAGCACGAGCACCTCGGTTGGCGATGCTAACGTCGGCGTGGAGGTGTCGGTACGTGATAACACTCCCTTGGTGAACGCCGGAGTGTTCGCTTTGGCGCCCAACGCCAACAACAGTGACAACCCAGCATACCCGGTCGGCCGTTCCGGGCATGCCCAGGCCTCTACCGTGCTCTTGCTCTCTCCCTCTTCGCTATGGCAAGGTGGCAGCCTGCTGGCGGAGGTGGCGTGGAATCGATTGCTCGAAATTAGCAAAAACCCGCAATCGCTGGACCCAAACGCAACGCGTGACGCATGGGGCTTCCGCGTGGTGCTGGCGCCCGCGTATTACCAAGTGATGCCCGGCCTAGACATAACCGTTCCGATTGGACTGGGCTACAACCCGAAGGGTCGATCTTCCGTCGTCAACCAGTTCAATGGCGGAGTCGATAAGGGTGGTGACTTCAGCGTCGGTGTAAGCGGCGAATATCAGAAGCGGTTCAGATTCAGTGTGAGCTATACGTCTTACATCGGAAGCGAAGGCGCTTACTTCTCGCCCTCCAACGACCGGCTCTCGTACCAACAAAAGTACGCCGATCGGAATTTTTTATCTCTCAACATCCAGACAACGTTCTGAAGCAACTAAGAAATATTATCATGACGAAACAACTCCTTCGATCCATTGCGGTGGTCGCTGCCCTATTCTGTGGGGTCTCGCAGGTTTCCAACGCGGCCGTCTCGGCTGACGAAGCGCAAAAGCTGAAGACTACGCTCACGCCCCTGGGTGCCGAGAAGGCGGGTAACGCTGCCGGCACCATTCCGGCCTGGACAGGTGGCTACACCACGGTGGCACCCGGCTACAAGACAGGTGAGCTGCGCCCCGACCCATTCGCCTCCGACAAGGTGGTAATGACGATTTCTGCAAAGGATGTCGACAAGCAAGCGGACAAGTTGTCTGAAGGTACGAAAGCACTGCTGAAGAAGTATCCCGAGAGCTTCCGTCTGGAGATCTATCCAACTCGCCGCAGTGCGGCTGCGCCGCAGTGGGTATACGACAACACCTTTCGTAACGCAACAAGCGCTAAGACCAAGAACGGTGGCATCGCCATCGAGGGCGCATACGGCGGTACACCCTTCCCGATTCCCATGGACGGTGCCGAGGCCATGTGGAACCATAGGTTGACCTTCTCTGGAGTGACAACTACGCTCAGCTTTGCCAACTACACTGGCACGGCCGACGGCAAGCAGGTGCTGGTCAGCAAAGGGGCCAACCATTTCTACTGGCCTTATTACGACCCTGCGACCCCGTGGACCGCGAACTTCACCGGCGCCTACGTTCAGGTCCGCGTCGAGACGACTGACCCGGCCTTCAAGTCGGGGGAGTCTTTGCTTTTTATCGATTCGCTCGACAGGCCTCGCCAAGCCTGGCAGTACTTCCCAGGGCAACGCCGAGTGCGCAAGTCGCCGACGGTGTGCTGTGACACGCCTAACGACATCAACTCTGGTCAAGAGTACTTCGACGAGGGCTTCATGTGGTCGGGTGATCTCGACCGCTACAACTGGAAGTTGGTGGGCAAGCAGGAGATGTATATTCCTTACAACAACAATCGATGGATGGGCCTGCCGGCCGAGAAGCGCTACGCCAGTCATCACGCTGAGCCATCGTCTCTACGTTGGGAACTGCATCGCGTCTGGGTCGTCGAAGCCACGCTCGCTGATGGCAAGCGCCACGTTATACCCAAGCGTCGGTTTTACCTCGATGAGGACACTTGGGCGGCCGTGTTGAGCGAAGGCTGGGACGCAGATGGCAAGCTTTGGCGCTTCGGCATGGGTGTGCCCAGCATCGTTTCAGAAGGACCCTTCGTGCACGGTAACTTCGCATGGTTCAATCACAATATTCAAACGGGAACGTGGGTCAATGGCGGAGCCGCTGATCCGGACAAGAAGGCAATCCTCAAGCAGTTGCCGAAGCTGCCTGCCACCTTCTTTACACCTGACGCCTTGTCCGGAGAAGGCGTTCGATGAGAGACCAGTGCAATGCGGGTAATTGCTGGCCTGCGGTTAGCCGCCATGCGTCTTTGACGCTCGTGCTTACGCTGGCACTCTCAATGCCGACCGCGGCCATCGCTCTAGCCGACCCCCTGCTTGATCAATCGGCTGCAATGTCCAACCGCTCGACGCGCAGCGCAATGTTTTCAATTGCTCGCGCGGGCGAGCGTCTGGTGGCTGCCGGCGAACGTGGGCAGGTGATCTACTCGGATGACTGCGCAGCGCATTGGCGGCAAGCCTCAGTGCCGGTTGGCGTGACACTGACGGCCCTGCAGTTCGTTAATGAACGCTTGGGCTGGGCCGTTGGTCACGGTGGTGTCGTGTTGGCCACTCGGGATGGTGGCTCAACCTGGGAGCGCCAGCTCGATGGCCGCCAAGTTGCGCAGTTGGCACTGCAATTCGCGGAGAAGGCGCTTAAGGAGGCATCGAGCGCCCTTGAGAGCGATACCACACTGAATGACTATCGACGCTTGGCATTGCGCGATGCGGAGCGTTTGGTCAAGGAAGGGCCTGATAAACCGCTGTTTGCCCTGCATTTCTGGACGCCGCAGCGCGGCATGGTAGTTGGCGCCTTTGGCTTAGCGCTCTCCACCACCGACGGAGGAGCGAGTTGGCAGTGGATGGCCGGCCGCATTTCTAACCCTAAGGGTTTACACCTCTACGCCATTTACGCGCGTGGCGACGCTGCCGTCATCGTCGGCGAGCAGGGACTTATTCTGCGCGCACCCACCCCTGACGGTCTATTCTCGAAGGTGCCCAGTCCCTATGAGGGTAGCTTCTTCGGCGTCATGCCCACCGATCCTGGCAACGATGCAGAGCTCTTGTTGTTTGGCCTGCGCGGCAACGCCTTTCGAGGTACAGGGGACGGCAAGTCCTGGGTGACAGTACCCACAAGTGGAAGCTCGTCTTTGATCGCAGGTGTAGCCTTGGCCAGTCAAGACTTTTTGATGTTCGATGCCAATGGGCAGGCGCAGCGGTGGCAGCAGGGTATCTCGAAGGCTCGTCCCGTAGCGACATCTCCCGTGGCCACAGTGCATGCGGCCGTAACTGCTTGCAAGGGACGTGTTGCGCTCGCGGGAGCGCGCGGAGTGGCCGTGGTGGATATCAACAGTCTTGACGGTTCAGCAGGAGAGGCGGGGCGGGGCACCTATGAGAGTCTCCACTGATGGCGCAAATGCGGACTGGCCGGTCGTAGCACAACTGGCCCAGTTCGATCGCAGCTCAGGCTCATGGGTCGAGCGCCTCCTCTTCAACCATCGCGCGTGGATTGTTGCGATATGTGCGTTACTGACGATGTTTCTCGGCGCAAGCGCGCGCCACCTGACATTGAACGCCAGCTTCGAACGCATGATTCCTGCCAGCCATGAGTTTGTGCGCAATTACCTGACCCATCGTGATGACTTGGCTGGCGTGGGTAATACGCTGCGTGTGGCGGTACACCACCGAGAAGGGTCGATCTACGATGCCGATTACCAGAAGGCTCTGCGCCAGCTGAATGATGAGATCTTTCTCATTCCGGGTGTGGACCGGCCCTTCATGAAGTCACTGTGGACGGCCAATACGCGCTGGCTCGGCGTGACCGAGGAAGGCCTGGACGGTGGCCCTGTGATTCCAGAAGCCTACGACGGGTCCGCCAACGCCTTGCAGGAACTGCGGGCAAATGTGGAACGTTCGGGGGAAATCGGTCGGTTAGTCGCACCTAATTTGCAATCCAGCCTGATTATCGTTCCTCTGCTGGCACGCACTGCCGATGACAAGCCTTTGGACTACCGCACGATGTCCCAACAACTGGAGCAGTTGCGCGCCAAGTACGAGAGCGACCAGATCAGCATCCACATCACCGGCTTTGCCAAGATCGCAGGCGACCTGATCGAAGGTTTGACCGCGATGGCGGGCTACTTCGCGCTCGCGCTGTTTCTTTGCACTGCGGCACTTTACCTCTATACGCGTTGCGCCCGCAGTACCCTAGTGGTAATGGCGTGCTCACTGGTGGCGGTGCTTTGGACCCTGGGCCTTCTTCGACTGCTGGGCTACGTGCTCGATCCGTACACCGTATTGGTTCCGTTTCTAGTCTTTTCCATTGGCATGAGCCACGGCTGTCAGAAGATGAACGGCATCGCCGCCGATGTGGCGCGCGGCACGCACAAGGTTGTAGCCGCCCGTTACACCTTCCGGCGGCTGTTTATGGCGGGGCTCACTGCGTTGATGGCCGATGTTTTGGGCTTTGCGGTCTTGACTGTAATCGACATCCAGATCATCCGAGACTTGGCACTTACTGCCTGCCTCGGCATGGCTGCGCTGATCCTTACAAACCTGATCCTACTGCCGATTCTGCTGTCCTACACCGGTGTCAACGCCAGTACGCGCGACGACGGGCGGTTCGTGCAAGCCTTGTGGCGCATCCTGGTACGTTGCACCCAGCCGTCGGCTGCGCCAGCTATTGTTCTCACGTCGCTCGTTTTGGCTGCGGTGGGAGTTGCTGGTAGCCTGCGCCTGACTGTCGGCGACATCGACCCTGGTGCACCGGAATTGCGCGCCGACTCACGCTATAACCGGGACAGCGCATTCATGGTCGGCAACTTTCCAGCCAGCAGCGACCTAATGGTGGTGATGGTCCAGACCCCAAAATTCCTCTGCACGCGCTTCGACGAACTGGTCATGGTGGACGCGTTGGAGTTGCAGCTTCAACAGTTGGAGGGGGTCGAGTCGACCAGTTCTTTCGCCGGTTTGGCAAAACGCGCTGCAGTTGGCATGAATGAGGGCAACCCGCGTTGGTACGGGATACCCAGCAATCAGGAGACTCTAAACACCATCACCACGCGGGCCCCGCGCGAGATGTTCAATCAAGCCTGCGACTTGCTCGCGGTTTACGTATACCTTAGCGACCACAAGGCGCAGACTCTGGACCGTGTAGTGCACACGACTCAGGCCTTCGCGCGCGAACATGATAAGGGTGAAACTCGAGTGCTCTTGGCTGGCGGCAGCGCCGGTATTGAGGCCGCGACGAACATTGTCGTGAAGCAGTCGAACTGGATCATGACTGTGCTGGTGTATCTGTGCGTTACGATCCTGGCCTGGTGGACCTTTCGCTCTTGGCGAGCCACTTTGTGTGCGGTACTGCCGCTGATGCTGACCACCGTCGTCATCGAAGCCCTGATGGCCGCTTTGGGTATCGGGCTGAAGGTGGCGACCTTGCCAGTAGTGGCGTTGGGCGTCGGCATCGGCGTGGACTATTCACTCTATGTCCTGAGCGTCACGCTGGCAGCCCTCCGACAGGGTCACGACCTCAGCGAGGCGTACAGCCGCGCGTTGCGCTTCACGGGTCGTGTGGTCGTGCTCACAGGTCTCACGCTCGCCGTGGCTGTCGGTGTCTGGGTCTTCTCACCGATCCGCTTCCAGGCTGATATGGGTATGCTGCTTGGATTCATGTTCTTGCTGAATATGGTTGGCGCATTGATTCTCCTGCCTTCCTTGGCGTATTGGCTACTCGGTTCACGACGCGCAGATGCTTCAGAGCGATCCCTGCGTCCACACGAGACTTGACTTATGGACATGAAAATTCTGCAAACACTGACTGGCGAGAGCAACGAGCTGGCTCTCATCGCTCATCCCGAAGGCAGCATCGTCTTGACGTAGTCCATCAACGACCGCTAGTTCGATCAAATCACCAAATTCGTAGAAAAGGCAGCTGAGGAAATACTCAGCCCGAATTTGATAACCAACACGCCAGAGGAGCGATCTAACGGCAAACGGCTCAGGGCCGTAACTGATGGTTTTGTATTGCAGAGTAAGCGACCGATAAAGTCATATTGAAACTGGGCGTCCCAGATAGTAACCTCGTGTCCACGAAAGGCAAATGGACACATGGACACTATCGATGGAAAC
>Ga0208618_1000871_pt1 | contig 12874 bp, 16 predicted proteins | sample CryBogCBE18Jul08_FD_184585 | JGI IMG/M metagenome (GOLD analysis project Ga0208618, IMG submission 184585) | Freshwater microbial communities from Crystal Bog, Wisconsin, USA - CBE18Jul08 (SPAdes) | ecosystem: Environmental > Aquatic > Freshwater > Lake | place: Crystal Bog, Wisconsin, USA...
AGTTCCTTCAATTTTCTTCTCCAGTATGGGGGCTACAAGATATTCAGGACAGTCTTGGTCAAACTCACATCGAGGCTTTTGGCACTGAGCCGCACCAAAATTATCAGGATTCTGACAAAAATAGCGATAAGTATTGTCATTGCACCCAACAAGCAAAAAGGTCAATAAAAATACATACTTCATTTGCCTTCAATCCTTACAAGAGCTTTATTAACCCTGATTTCCATCATCTTGAGATCAACGTACATCCATGCCAACAAGGGTAAAAACAAAAGAACAACAATCAAAAGAATGGATATGACTAGTAAGAATAATGAGTCAGACTTATCATCATCCCCCATGTCCACAGAAGAAGGAACAGAATAGCTACTGTAATTAGGACTCGAGTTCTGATTAGATCTGCCTTTTGCGCCCGTTGCCATTCGATTCTCCGTTGTGCCAACATCTCCTCTCTTCTGGCAAGTGCTTGTTTTTTAGCAATATCGCCAATCGTTGCATTTACCCTGGTGTACAAGTCTTTTAGTTCACTGGGGACATGAAATACCATATAGGTACTTAGCTCATCGCTTAACTTTTCCATCTGTAAATTAGCAATGACCAATTTGATTGCAGTCTCTTGACCTTCCTCATCACTTTGGTGCAATGCCAACTCTTCTTGTTCTTTAACGTAGTTCTTTAAAGCGTTGTATGCCTGAAAAAACTTTGTTAAAGCATCTGCTACTTGAGCGTAAATCAGATTTTCATCAAACTCTGGTGGTGGTTCTTTTTTCTTTTTGACGGCTTTTACAGGCGTTTTTTGTACGTTTTGTTCATTTTTGGCACTTATTTTGTCGCTAGGACTAAAAATAGCCGTTAAGAACCCGAATAACCCCTTGGCTTTCTTTTGTACTGTTTGAGCGTCCTTGGCAAATCCATCAAGCTCCCGCGCAGCATCAACAACGATCTGCCGACCTTCTTTGTACATTTCGCAAGCTTCTTTGCATACCTTAAAGGCTCCTGAAGCGAGTGCGACAAGGGTAAATGGATCAATGTGTTTTTCCTTTTAAATAGTCAACAATATAGGTATAACCTGCTAGAAATGCCGATATGGCCAATACAGGCTTTGCTAACCACGCTATCCACCCAAGAACTTTAAACGCGCCTTGAACGGCATTAAAGGCATCTATGAGTCCTACTGTGTTTTTATCGATCCTATCGACCTTCTCCTCAACCGCTTTGAGACGTTCATAGATTTGTTCGTGAGTGACTTCCATGATTACCTCGCAGGTGGCTTAACGCCTTTAGACTTATGATAAGGACTGCCCAATAGGGTAGCTTGTCTTTGTGACTCTAAAATTGCAGGAGTTAAACCTGGTGCACCTGCTTCAGTAGGAGTTGCTCCAATCGGTAGCAAGCTCTCACCTAAGTTTTGTCTAGCTTCAGTAAAGTCGCGTTGAGTCTTGGCATTAATAAAAGCAGGAAGTGTCAATAGACTTGCAACTCCACCTGCTTTCAATGTCTTTTTCATATCGCGAGTCAAATTGATCTTTGGACCCTCAATGTTTTCTTTTCTATATCCTTTGTAAGTGGCTTGGTCTTCAGGAACCAATCCGCCACCTTTTGGCCCCATTTCTGGATATTTGCCACCATATACTTTGGTTACAAACTCATCATATTGTTCGGGAGTAAACCCTTGTGAACCAACAAAATAGTTACGCATACTATTCTGAGCTTTAGATAAGCCTTCAATAGTTGGTACTTTTGGTTCTTTAGGTGTTTTAGTTTTTGTTGCTTTAGGCGGTACTGCTTCAGGAATTTTTGTTTCTGTAGAACTTGGCAAAGTTTCATCAAAAATATTGCGTTCATTCTCTATTGGTTTAACCGCACCTTCAATTTTTGGTTCCGCATTTGTAATAGGAGATTCTTGAGGAACAAAGGCTTCTTGTACGTCTTTATGAGCCACCTCAGCCGTTTTAGTGGCTTCAGCAGGTGTCTGTGCTACCGATTCAAGATTCTGCTCTTCTTGCGTATGTACTGGCGTTGAATCAGCAGGTACTTCTACATTACCTTGAACCGCAGGACCAGGCTGATTAATCTTTGTACCAATGTTTTGCGTGGTAGGAATCGTAAAGTCCGATGGTTCACCAGCAGACGTATTCATGCCTTGACCAAGGTTAACAGGAGCGTTGTTGGTCATTCCATGAGTTTGTTGGAAGGACTTAGCAATAAGATCGAGTTCGTCTTTATTAGTTGGCAACTTGTCGCTATTGATAAAAGACTTTAATTGAGACTCACGAATACCATCCCTGATTACAGGATCTTTCATTTCGCGTTCAGCAGCAGGAGTGATCAACTCATCTCCATAACCTTGAAATGAAGGTTCTTTACGCTCCAATTTACTGATATCACGCTCTTCAACTTTTTTCGGTGTTTGTTTGTTAAACAGTTTAGAAGCACCATAAGCCAATCCAGCACCGCCAATACCGCCCAAAACCATGTCGTTATCGATCATGTCATGCAAGTATTGACGTAAATTAATCTGTGACAAAGGATTAGCGGCAACCGCAGGCCCCATCTCCTTTTGCTTTTCCTCAGTCTTTTTCTGCAACTCTTGTGTGCTAGGAATCGGAGGAATGCTAAGTTGACCAGGAGTCAAAGCATTAGGATTTAATGCAGGAATGTCGTTAGGCAATGGCCCCGTTGGTAAGCGAGCACTTGAGTTGTTTAATGATGGTGGTACAACAGGCGCAGTCGATTGAGGTTGAGCCTTGGGAGCTTCCTCTTTTTCGTAAACGTCATAAACTGGAGCTAGATCATCACTCATTTATAAACTCCCATTTGCCATTTTCCTTGAGTTGAACTGGCCTGTTTTTTTGAGGATTAAACGCAATATCTCCAACTTTGTGTTGAGGTTGATCAGATACTTTGTTTTTAAAATTGTTGAAGTTTTGCTTAAAGTGATTGTCAATTGCTTGGAATGTCTTGGAATCCATGAATCCATTAACAACCTCATCAGCAGGTGGCAACATACCACCATTGACGTTTAACAAATGTGTTTTGTAATTAGCATATGCACTGGCAAGCGCAGCGTTTCTAGCCGTATCGTTGGCAAAGATAAACGCATTTTCTTTACCACTAATGCGTGGATCTGGAGCACTAACCAACGCACTGCCAGGTGCTAACAAATTATTCTTAGCCAACTCATTGTGAGCAGAATTCAATGTCTGATAAATAGACAAGTAAGACTGCAAGTCTTGGAATTGTTCTGCATTTAATGGTTGACCGCCCAAATAACCACTGATGCGATCTTGTAATGATTGTTGGGTTTGAGTGTTTTCACCTTGCGCCTTGGTAGCGTTGGCGGTGGCATTTGCACTATTGGTAGCACTATTGGACGCTGAAGTACCCATGTTGCCAGACAAGTCAACACCGATACCAGGCACTTTAGGTGAACCAGGATTGTTACCGCTTGGAGGAACCGCAGAAGATCCACCAAAACCACCATTTAAACTACCGCCAACACTATTGGTGGCTCCTGTTTGACCAGTAAAGCTACCATTATTGCCAACTGCTTGGCCAGAACTAGCATTTTGATTTTGACCAAAGTAAGTATTAGTGAGACTTAAAAAGTCTTGGCGTTGTTGGGAATTTAATTTAGAAAAGTTGTCTAAGAAATCGTTGCCCTTTTTCATCACAAGTTTCTTCAACTGTGATGCACCATCAGCAACTTGAGACATTGTTCCAGCCATTTGCTGGGCTAAAGAAGTTTGTTTAAGAAGTGCTTCAGGCATTCCTGTCATTGCTTCTTTAACTAGCTGATTGGCGGCTTGATAGCGACTATCTTGTAAAGCAGATGTATCGCTCTTAGATTGAAAATAACCGCCCTTTTTTTCAATTTGGTTTAATACTTCAAAAGGTATCTCTTTACCATCTTTGCTGAATATTTTTCCTGTAGTACCCAATCCATTAAATTCTTTGTAAGCATGGCCATAAACAGGTGAATACGCGTCCTCCAAACGGGTAGGTCCCCCGTTATAGAATTTCCACGCACCCATATAGTCACCCTTCATTAAGGATGCAATAACTCCACCCCATTGGGTGTGAGTATTAATGTGACCATCTTGATCTAAAGCATTCTTTTCTTCAATATGTCTAGCTAGTTCCAGTTTATTTTCTGGAGTTGGCTTGATCAATGTTTTGTTAATAACACCCAAGGCTTTTTGAGCTTGATCGTTATTAGGATTGAAATCTTTGTTAACAGTCTTCTCAATGCTTTCCGTGGAAAACTGAGGAGCAGGATCTGGGCTTTTTAAAGGAGGAATAACTGGGTTGCTACCCAATTGAAGAGGAGGAACAATAGGTTGTTCAGGTATTGCAGAAGGGGCAGGTGCAACAACATTCGCTACTGGAGAAGCAGTTCCAATATCCACTGTTGGTAATTCAGACAATTGTTGATCTGCCATATGATTCTTTCTTACCCGTCCCAGCGAGTGCTAAAGTTTGATTGAGAAGCGTTTGGCTTAGGTGATCCAAAAGATGACGCTGATTGATTCATGGCGTTATAAGCATCAACCATATTCCCACCACCTAAAGCAGATCCTACTGCTGAAATTTTATTCCATGTATTGGTAATTGGAGCAATCATTTGCTGGCCAATATCGCTTAAGGAAGAAACGGGTTCAACAGGTTTATTAGGATCGGTAGGAGGAGCAGAACCAAAATTGCCAGTGGTTCTGTCAAATCCAGCATATTTTGCCCAATCTCCATAAGAGCCAGGATCTTTAAATTGAAATGCTAATGGAATTGTCATATGCTAAATCCTATATTATTTCCAGAACCTGAAGTATTTGTACCTTGAGTTCCAGTAAAGTTTGGCGTTGCATTTGAAGGCGTGCCAAATATGATGGATGCCAATTGTGCGTAATTTGTTATTGGAGCACCAGCAGTAGTCAATCCTGTACCTGCATTGTTCAAGCTTTGTTGATATGCATTTAATGAAGTATTTTGAGCATTTGTTGAGGCGTTACCCATGCCAACAGAAGTACTTGCTAAATTACCAAAAATGTTACCTGCTTGATTTAAACCACCCATTCCAGTGTTAAATAAAGTAGAAGCAGCAGTTTGTCGTTGATTTTCAATTTGTCCTTGAGTAACCGCAGCGGCACTTTGCATACGTTGTTGGTTAAGAGAATTCAAATTGGCGTTTGCCAAAGCTTCTCTAGATGATCCTGCTTGACCTGCACCACCAAACATAGCAGTTTGACCGCTTGAAGCTTCCCTAGCGGCTTCCATTGCAGGCTCTAAAGATGCTTGAACTTGTTGTTGTTCATATTGTGGACTAAATAAATTAGCTAAAGATGAAGCACCAAATTGAGCAGAATTACCACCCAAACCCCCTAAAGCATTGGCAGCACTTCCTGCTCCTTGACTACTATTTGCACCCAAAGCCGTAGCAAATTGACCCCAGTTTGAACCAAACCCTCCTGCTGTATTGCCTATACCATTTGCCATTGCTTGACTAGACAACGCTTGATTTGTTGTGTTAGCCATGTTGTTGTTAAAATTGCCCAAAGATTGACCATATACATTTTGAGCACCTGTAATGGCTTGTTGATAAGCAGGAAATGCAGTACTTGTAAGAAAGTTAGTTTGCGCCCCTAATAAAGCACTTTGTTCAGGAGTTAATGTTGGTGTACTGGTACTAGAACCACTACCACCTCCAAGTGATAAAACGGTTAATTTAGGAACAAGTCCAAGAAAATTAAATAAATCTGTTAATTTAAACACTTAAATGCTCCTTACGATATTCATCGAATCTTTCAAAGAATATTTGTTTCCACATTACTGGTAAATATGCTTTTGCTTTTTCTGGTCCTACACAAACATAAATTGCATAGGCAATAATATTACCTGCTGCATATCTCAATCCATGTGAAATTTCAATTCCATGTGCATCTTTATTGCGTTCAAAGTGATTAGCAGTTTCATATGATGAAATTACAGCTATCCACATTGGTATTATTTGCATTTGAATTTCTCTATAAAAAGGATTTACAGGAAGATAAATCAAACACATTGAAAATGCTTTATTAATAGCTTCTTCGGATACATCTTTATCTTTATCTACAAGATCATCCCATATATGAGATATGTAGACAAACATATTAAACATATCTAAAGCATGTTTATTTCCTCCAAACCATTCTAATCGTTCAGAAATAACTTTTTCATCAAGTTCCATTACTTTGAGTACCTTGCATATTAGTATTTGGCATACCCATTTGCGGTTGCCCTGACGTTGCTGAATTGGTTGTGTTTCCCTTGCCCATAGGCATTGCAGGAATACCCGATTGGCTTTGATTATTCGTAGGATTTGATCCAATAGTTGGATATTGGGGCAAAGTTGTGGGTTGAGGATTAGCAGATGTTCCCGTTGGAGGGGTCATCTGATTACTCAAATTTTGCATTTGTGTGCCCATGTTAATCCTTTTGTGCAATTTTAACTAGATTTGTTGCTATTTGCTAATCTTTGTTTATCAACATAATGCCATAAATCGTCATTACGATATGTGCCCGTAGGTTTATCGGGGGCCCATGTTGTAGGAGGACCATTCAATTCTATGTAGTCTTCACCAATTACTGTAAAAACTTCAAAGTTTTGCCCAATAATAAAATTTCCACTTTGATCAACTTTTCCGACTAAAAATCTAACGACCATCGATGGTATCTCTTGGATATCATTTATGGCTTCAGTAACTGTGGTTGATGGTATTGTGACTGTTCTGTTCATTATGATGCCCACACTGGTATTTGATAAGATGATCCGTTGATATTTATTTCAATCCATTGATTAGTACTGTTAGTTGCTCCAGGTTTATTAGCAGGATTAAAAGTTGCCGTGCTTGCTCCTGTTGTAGGTCCTGTTTGAAAATACAACGCTTGTCCAGATCCAACGCCCACTAAACTATAAGAATATTGAGCATAAAGATTGCTTACAAAAGCATTGCTTGAAGTACCAAATGGACCACTTGAATATAAAGCATTTCCACCAGAAATTGAATTACTGAAATAACCACCAAATAATGATCCTGAACCTACAACACCAATTCCATTAGATTGAGCCCCTAATCCAACAACACCAACGTTAAAGGTTCCTGTAGTAGCTGAAGCAATTCCATATACTCCTGCTCTTACACTACCAGTTGGACTTGAAGAAGCGTAACCTACAGAAGAAGGTGTTACAGAATAAATGGTTCCACCAATAACTGTTGCATAAGTTCCATTTGTTTGGCCAGAAAAATAGCCTTGTCCATTAGTAGTTATGTCGCCTCTAAAAATTCCATTATTGAAATAAACGTTGCCAGTGCTTCTAGAAATGTAATATCCTGAAGTTCCATATGTTCCAGAAGATCCATATGTTGGAGGAACAGATCCATTCCAAGTATCTGACTCGATGTCTTGGAATACTGACGCGGCAGTTGGCGCACCCCATTGAGTTTGCCCAGCAGAAATTCCGCTGACAGTTCCAGAACTTGAATTGTATTGGCCAAAAGAATACCAAATTACCTGACCAACAGACACGCTAGGAGCAGTTAAAGACCATCCAGAAGGAGCAGTTGGACCAGTGGTATTGGAGGGCGTAGAAGGCGCAGAAGACGATTGTGATTGAACAAGATACGCAGTTAAGGCAGCCAATCCATTTGCGCCTACAGTACCGCTAAAACCGCTTAAACCACTGTATCCGCTTAGACCGCTACTACCGCTATATCCACTATAACCGCTTGCCCCACTGACCCCTGATGCGCCAGTAACAACATCAAGATCGATTGCTGAACCGCTATCTTGTACATAACTCGCTGATGGAGCCGTGGTGGCCACAACAATATTGATTTGCCGACCGCCTGTTGTTTGATAGAAAAGGAACTTTGTTGTACCAAATCCACCCGTTACTTGCGTCCATATGTAATCAGTTGGATTGGAAGATTCAACGCTAGAGTTGTTATTTCTAGCCCCATAGTAAGTTGCGTTAGTGGGCGAATTAGAAAATCCAACAGAACCATCGTAACTGGTGGCGTATTTAATATCTAAATACTTGTACAAATATCCAATACCGCCTACGGGACCTGCAACGATCCCCGTGTTTACATCAATAGAAACATTAGAGCCAAAATTATTAAGAAGATAATTAATAGCATCTGATATTTCTGTTTGGGATGGATCACCAGGTAATGAAAATGGCATTAGAAAGCATCCTCAGTAATTGTGCCCTGATAATTCATGGCTGATACATGCCAAGTATTAGTGGCATCATTTGTGCCAAATTTCAAAGCAACAGTTCTTACACTGTTTTGTTGAGTAGTAACCCAAGGTGTATCGGTAGCAATAGATACTGTTCCTGTTTGACCATATGTTGGAGTTTGAGCAGTTGAGTTTGCACCTCCAACAGTAATGTTGATTGTACCCGTACCAGACATTTCTGGTAATAAGCGGTGGATATAAACCTTGGATGAATAAGGAACAGGGCCATCTGGAGTGACCATAGCAATGTTTGTGCGTTCAAAATAACAATTAATCGTGTTTCCGCAAAAGCCGTTGGTAATGTTGGTTTGGACTATTTGACTGCTTGATGTACTGCCTTGAGCGTATACAACAGTCCTTGATCCTAGATTAAAGCTTGTTCCGTTATAAATGGGGGCTTCAACGCCATGTGCAGCGTTTTGAATGTCTTTAGGAGCGTTCCAAACCTGAAGATCGTATCTGTAAGAAATCATCTTGTTGCACCAACCCGTAGAGTTTTGATCGGGGTAGTAAATCTCAATCTGATACTTTTGGGTATTGTTTACCATGAACAATCGATCCACATAGGTTTGGTTTAGATTGTCATAGAAGTATTTCTTAATAACTTGGTTTCCAATTGCAGTAAAGTTGGATCCATCAAACTGCCAAATGTCCCTAGCATCAATTCCATAAACCATTGAATCGGTGTTGCTCCAGCAATTCTCATTAATCAACCCACGCCCTTGGTTAAACAGTCGAATACCAAAGATTGGAGCGGTAGAGTTCTGATAGTTGATGGGGGAAAAAACAACAGTATCCCAATAGCTACAAATGTAGAAACAACCGCCTAAAAAGAAGCCATCAATGATGGGACCACGAACGGGAATCTCTTGTTCATTGGCCACGTTATTTAGGGTGGGATTCCAAGTATTAGGTACTGTTGTGTTGGCAAACGCCCTAGACCAACGCACAGTAGTAGGGTAATTAAAAGTAAACCCAGAGGAATAAGTTTTAGTTAGATTGCCTGCAATTAAGATATTTCCAACATTAGGAGAACAATAGTTTCTGACAAACCCAGCAGTAACCGAAGTTACCGCAGGAGACAATACGCTTTCATAGTTCCAAACGTAGTTATCAGGAGAATTGTCGTAGATAGCAATCTCAGTCTGAGGGGAACCAGAAGCGTAATAATTACCAAAATACATGGGAGGACGTAGGCCATCATTAATAATGAAAACCTGACCAACCCAAGAAGAAGTGATTACAGTGTCATCTGTATAACCTGACAGGGCAACGTTGGGATTTGCTCCAACGCCTGGGGTAATGTTGGATATTCCAGAAGCGGTGACCATGTACCACTTGCCTTCACGGGTAGCAACAATGTTTACCCATAAAGATTGAGTTCTGTACCCAGCATCAATAAAAATAACATGGCCTGGGATGGCCGACAGAATATATTGTTCGCCAGCAATCTTTTTAATTCCACGAACGTCAGTTTCTACGTTAGCCCCAGAGTTGTATTCGTTGGGAGCCAAAGCATTACTCGGAACATCGGGCACAAAGCTCATGTTCGAGAATGGACTGCGAAGTGGGATGTATTCGCTCATGGTGTTAACTTAAAGTTATATAAGGGTTGATTTTAATTTAGTTCTTGAATAATTCCAATGCTTTTATCACATCCTTTGGATCAACAAATGCTTCAGGAATGTATTCTTGTTCTTCCCACCATATAAATTGATGGGGAGTTAAAAATTCCCTGCTTTTCAGTAAATTAACGTTTTCTGGATGGCCAAAGATCTTGGGGTCGGATCTAGAAAACAGAACTATGCCTTTCTTGCCCTCAGACCACGCTAGGTGCTGAAAAAAAGAGTCACATGCTATCCAAGTACGGCATTCCTTTAAAAGGTCTCTAAGCTCGTCAAAACTCAAGTTTGTTCTGAAGTCTTCAGTAAGTTGCTTTTCACCCTCCAATCCTATTTGAATAATAGGTTCTTGGATTTGCTTAATGACCTCATTCCAATAAGGATAGTTCTTGGGGTTTTCTTTACCGCTTCTCAATGCTTTGGAATATGGAGAAATAATAATCATAAGTACATTTTCCTGAATGCGTTTTCCAATGAGTCAGTCCATCCCCATTGAGACATTTTCAAATAGATATTCCATTGATCAATACTGCCAAAACCTCTTTCAGCATGGGCTATTGAATAGCCTGGCACGATGTCAGGGTAGCAAGAGAATATTAAAGGGTTCTTTATTTCGGGAAGAATCTTTGAAAAAACAATATGATCACCAAGCCCACAATTAAGAACCACAATCGTATGGTCCTTGTACTGCATGAAATTTTGGAAGATCTGTTCGTCATGCCAATAAAGCGATTCACCCTTTTCGCTTCTAATACCGCCTTCAGGATTCTTTAAATGCCAAGTAATAGTATCTGGAATTACATATAACTTATATCCATTTTGGTATAAGCCGTAGCTGAATAAAGTTTCTTCTCGATGAGCTACTTTAGATAAACCAATGTTGTAATCGTATATACCTGCGCGGTATACAAAAGAACAATGAAGATGCTCGACTTCTTTGGTTTTCTGAATGTAGTTCCACTGGATATTGGGTTCTTTAGCAATATTGATTATTTTGCCAGTAGAAGGGTGGATTTGTTTGGATAGGGGTGGAGTAAGAATAGATCCCCCAACTGCTCCAGCGTCCTTTTGTATAGCAAAGCTTAACAGGTTCCTAAGAACGTTAGGCTCTGGTATGCAGTCATCGTCTACTCTCCAAACCCACTTATAGCCCATTATGTTGGCAGTTTGGTGGTTCCAATGAGTTCCCTTTTTCTGAGCGAATACCCATTCCCATGCGATATTCTTTAAGTTCATCATTTCAAACAGATTCTTGTAAATCAGTTCTTCTCTAACATCCCGTGGCTCATCATTGTCATCAAAGATAATGACTTTATCGGGTTTTTTGGTTTGATTAATGATTGCACTAAGTGCTAAAGGTAGGGTTGAATCGTATCGGCCCCTAGTACCAATTGAGCAAAGTACACTATTCATTTCTAATCCATATTTCTTCATAAACAGGCAAATCTCTTACATCAATGGCCATGCCAAATTGATCTAAGCTCCAGGCTTTCAATTGATTCTGACGAATTGGTTTGAAACCAAAGGAGTATAAGGCTTTGTGAATATGCCAAAAGCCTTTGTATTCAGGATGTAATTCTGCATGGATTTCAATTGCAATGGCATCTATTCTGGCCATGTCTATAGGATCGGCATTGAGTAATACATCGTATTCACCGCCTTCACAGTCTATTTTTAAAAAGATGTGGTTGCTATCGAGAAGTTCTAATATTTTGCTTAAGGTAATAGTCTCCACTGATTCTGTTTTTTTACCAGTGGTATATAGACTATTGTGGCCAGACTTTTCTTGTAGTCCTATTTCTTTTAAATCCCCATCAACTGACGATGCAATGTATTGCAAAGACATGATGTTATTAAAACCCGATCTTTGTATATTGTTTCTTAGTAAAGAAATCGTACTAGATACGGGTTCTACGGCAATAACTTTTCTTGCTCCTAGATAAGATGCAAATATAGAAAACATGCCCATATTTGCACCAATGTCTATAAAGTCACGATTGGCGCATATTTCAGGCGTAAGTCCATAACAGTTTGTTAATATGACCTCGGTAAATAATTCTGCTGCTTCCTCGTTTATTTCACTTAACCAATTCAATTCATTTTTCATGCTATTCCTGTTTTAATTAATCAATTTACTAAGTCCCATGCTTTAGTGGATTCGTTCCATGTATAACGCTTGGGTGCGTCTGGTGTTCCGACATCAGTTGGATAAGGAATTGGTGAATTCCACAAACAAGTGTTCTCATCTAAAACCCAAGAGTTGTAGGGCTTGGGAGGAATGAAAGCATCTCTGCTAGCGTCATAGGTGTATCCAAGGCCAGCGTAATTTTTACGAAATGGAGTGCCACCATTTGTGTGAACGCCACCTTGAGTGTTGTAACTGGTTTGTTTCCAATTTCCACCAATGAGTCTTTGACAAAATGCAATGCCAATAGATTCCATGTGATTGCCCTGTGCGTCAGCCGTGTCAGCATCTGCCACCACAATCACTTGAGTGACTATGTTGTTTGAATCAATTTGTGCAAAATGTGACATCATCTTCCCCCTAATTCTTTAATCTGTTCGTCTGTCCAAATGGTGTTGATAGAGTCTTCAAAAGCCTTAATCTTTTCCATTGTTGCGTCTATTTCTTCCCATGTTGGGCATGGTCTTGGGTCTTCCCATTGGGTGATGGTGCGATTGCTTATCTGCCAAGTAGCATTCGGTCTAAGCAATTGCATGGCAGTATCAATGCCGTAGAGTTGATAGATTTTTACCATGACAAAATTACAATTCCTGATCCACCACTACCACCTTTACCAAATCCGGGATAACCACCACCACCTCCACCACCACCACCGCCTAAATTGGTAGTTCCATTGGTTGCAGTATTACCTGGTAAACTTCCACTTCCACCCCCACCAGAACCACCTGTTCCAATCGTTCCAGCATTGTTTGCTCCACCACCACCTCCTCCAGCGTAAGTTACGCTTGAA
>Ga0208618_1000872_pt1 | contig 12848 bp, 20 predicted proteins | sample CryBogCBE18Jul08_FD_184585 | JGI IMG/M metagenome (GOLD analysis project Ga0208618, IMG submission 184585) | Freshwater microbial communities from Crystal Bog, Wisconsin, USA - CBE18Jul08 (SPAdes) | ecosystem: Environmental > Aquatic > Freshwater > Lake | place: Crystal Bog, Wisconsin, USA...
AAACATGTTGATGAAGATGCAAAAGGATATAAAAATCCTACTGGTGGATTGACGCAAAAAGGTCGTGATCATTACAATAGAGAAAGTGGCGGTCATCTTAAAGCGCCAGTTACTACTCCTCCTTCTAAATTAAAAAAAGGCAGTAAGGCTGCTAACCGTCGTAAATCTTTCTGCGCTCGTATGGGTGGTGTAAAAGGACCAATGAGAGATGAGCATGGTAGACCAACTCGTAAGGCATTAGCTTTAAGAAAGTGGAACTGCTGATGAAAAGGTTTAAAGATTTCATCAAAGAATTAAACGTCCGTGATGCTGCTGGTAAAATTCATCATATCGGTAAAGTTGCTATTCGTATGGCAAACGGTAAAATAGAAATGAAAGATCCAGGTAAAAGCGGAAGTTCTGGCGGTGGTGGTAAATGAAAAGTTTTAAGCAGTATCTAGAAGAACAACAGTCACAAGGCACACTTCATGTTGCTGATATTGATGACACACTTTTTCACACTACTGCTAAAGTTGGCGTAAGAGATCCTGCAGGTAAAGTAATTCAACGTCTTTCTAACTCTGAATTTAATGACCATAAGTTACCTCCTGGCCATAGTTATGATTTTGGTGAATTTCGTGATGCCCAAAAGTTCCGTGATGAATCAAAACCGATTCCATCGATGATTAGTAAAATTAATAAAATACAAGCTAACATCAAGAAGCATCCTAATAGTCGAGTAATCATTAATACAGCTCGTGATAATTTTGATAACAAAGATACATTTCTAGATACATTTAGAAATCAAGGTATGGATATTGATAAAATCCACGTTCATCGTGCTGGTAGTATTCCAGGAGATGAATTACCTGCTGATAAAAAAGTTAAAATTATTAAAAACTATCTAGACAAATATAATCACAAGAAAGTTGTGATGTATGATGACAGCAAAACTAATTTACGTGCTCTACTAAATATGAAAAGAGAATACCCGAACGTGCAATTTACTGCATTTCATGTTAAACCTAATGGATCTATGTCTAAATTTACTGATGAGGAGAAATGATTATGGATATTATTATTGGAGTTATCTGCCTTTCAATTATTGGTGGTGCAATTTGGTTGATGTTTAATAAAAAAGAAACACCAGTTGAACTTGTTATAGAAATTGAGAAGGCAGTTGAAACGAAAGAAGAAACTGAAGTGAAACCTAAAAAGCCAAGAAAACCAAGAGCACCAAAAAAGGCAGCTACTGTTACTAAACCTTCTGCTCCTACGAAACCAAAAGCACCAAAGAAAGCTAAGTGATGGACGAATTAATTGAAAAAATGAAAGTGTGTTTGGCGAGCGTATTTGCTCTCTATCTAAAAACACATTATTTTCACTGGAACGTTGAAGGGCCAAATTTCTATAGCCATCACAAATTTCTTCAGAAGATGTATGAAGATCTTCATGAATCTGTTGATAGGCACGCTGAAGAAATTAGAACATCTGACGGTTATGCTCCTGGATCTTTCATTCGTTTTAGTGAACTTTCTATTGTTAAGGATGAAACTAATATTCCTCCTGCTATGTCTATGATGGTAAAACTTATGGATGATAATCTAAAAGTTATTGAATTACTGAAAGAAACACAAAAGCTAGCTGCTAAACAAAACTCTGTAGGTTATGAAAATTTCCTTCAGGATAGAATTGATACCCATTATAAACATCACTGGATGTTAAGATCCATAACGAAAGCTGTCTAAAATGAACAAGTTTACATCACTCGAACATATGATCCGTAACGTAATGGCTGAGGCTATTTCGAAGGGAACTGAAAAACGCCGTAAGGTCGATTATGTCGGTCGTATGGATGGTGTAAAGCCAACTGATGAAAAATCAGTTCTTGGTAGAAATGCAGCATACAAAACTAATGTTATCGATGAAGTAATTGGTGATACTACTGGCGCCAATGCACCTATTGATAATGAAGAAACCAAGAAAAAGAAAAAAATTGTAGAAAATTCTGCAATGCCTATGGGTGATGTTGAAACTACTGGCAAAGATGACAGCGGTAAGGGTACTGACGAAAAGAAAAATAAGAAAAAAGCTGGTGCTGAATCTGAACATGATGATCCTAAAATGATCAAAGGCGGTAAGACAGAAGTAATTCTTAAGCCACACACTGATGACAGCAGCCGTGATGAATCTCAAGAAAAAATGGATAGCGATAAAGCTCGCAGAAAAGCCAACAAAGAAATTGGACAGAAAGGCGCACCAGTGAAAGAAGAAACTATTTTCGAATCAACTTCTGATGCTCATTCTCATATGAAAAAAGCAATGAAATGTTATGAAGCAGGTGATATCGGTGGTCATCATGCTCACATGGCTAATTACCATCATATTATGAGCGGTCATCATGCAAGAGCAGGTCGTCACCATGTAGCTGATGCTCATGTTAAGAGAGCTGAATATCATATGGATGAAGCTGCTAAGTTTGGTCCACTAGATACTGCAGGTCCAGATGCTAAGCCAGGAAGACATGCAGAACTTACTAATGATGCAATTAAAGCATCTTCTCGTTCTTCGCATGCTGATGCACCATTTGAACCAGATGATGCAAGTACAATGACTGGTAAAACAAAAAACATTGCTAAAAACCTTGCCAAAAAATCAATGAAGGCTATGGTTAAAAAAGTAAGTGGTAAAACTGTATCTGAAGGCACAGTACCTGAACCAAAAGCTAGAGTTCTTAATCATGGCTTAACTAATTCTGATGCTGCTAAATTAGCAAAAGTACATGCAATGTTAAGTAAAGAGAAAAAGCCTGTTAAAGAAGAAACTCTTGATGAGAAAAATTGGATTGCTGGAGCAATTAAACATCCTGGATCATTACACAGAGCATTACATGTTCCAGCTGATGAAAAAATTCCAGCAGGTAAATTAGAAAAGGCTTCTCACAGTGAAAATCTTAAACTTCGCAGAAAAGCTATTCTTGCTAAAACATTAAAGAAATTAAAAGAACAAATGTACGGTGGCGAATTAAATGCTATTCAAGGTGCAGGAAATGAACCTGCTGCAAGAGTAACAGAAAGCGAAGGCTGGCATGTAAAGCATCATCCAGTATTCGGTAAAGTGCTTGCTCATAATGGCGACACTAGAACATTTGATTATGACACAGCCGAAAAACATGCAACAAGACATGGCGGCATGATGTTCAAATCACCATACGACTCTAAGAAATATATTGTAAAAATGCCTGAAACATTGCCACATGGCCAAAAAGTAGAAGTAGAAGGATACTAAGAAATGTCAAACATGTTTAAATCAGATAATAAATTTGGCATTTCAGATGCCATGCTTGAAGCAGTTAAAAACATCATCAATCCAAAATCAAACAAGTCGATTGATGGCGAAGAGTCTGGTTCTAAAGAAGAAAAAGACGAAAAGCCAAAAATCAATAGAATGAAAAAAGCAGAACACATGAAGGAAGCAATGAAATGCCCTAAATGTGGTAAGGCTTCATGTATGTGTGAATCTGTTGACAAGAACGTTCCTTTTGATGGCGTTAAAGCAGGTAAAGAAAAAAAAGATGAAAAGGCTTTCGTTGCTGGCGTTGAAAAAATGAAGAAAAAAGAAGGCATGAAAGAAGAGCTTGTTGGCAAGCAAAAGAAACTTGATAAGAACCATAACGGTAAACTAGATAAGCAAGATTTCGAAATGCTTCGTGGCAAAAAGAAAATGGAAGAAGAAGTTGAATTTTCAGAAGCTGAACTTGCTCGTATCGAAGCAATTGCTAAGAGTATCTAATGATAAAATTGTATGATCTGATCGAGAAGAAATCACAAGCTGAACCAAAATATCAAACTACTGTGGTTTCTTCTCCACTTAGAGGCCAAAACCAAGATCAAACAGGTTATGGCGTGAAGAATGATGTTGCCGATTATACTATTAGTGATAGCGTTGGTACTACTGACTACGCAAAAGGTAGTAAGAACAGACCTGTAAATCCTGATATTAGCATTGGTGCACCTCAAACTAATCGTACAAAAAATGCTCCTAGTAGTTCATCAGCATCTCAAAGTTCTGCTACTGCAAGAGCTGCCAAAGAGATGAAAATGCAAATTAACAGAGATAAATCACAGGTCGATATTGCAAGAAAAGAAATTTCTCTTAGAAAACATAGTGAAAAAATGCGTGATCAAGAAGCAGAAAAAATTAAAAACAAACCGATTGGTGCACAAACTGAAGCCTACGTTCGTAGTGATGTAAATACAACAAATACACACGGTCATGACGATCCTTCAGATTCAGCAGCTGCTCGTATAACTGGTGTAGCAGCAAAACAACCAGCACCAAAAAAACCAATTAAAACACCATTACCTCCAAAAGACCCTAAAGCAAAACAAAAGGCGAATCCAGCAATGACAAAATCAACTATTCCCGAATCGAAAACATATATGACATTTGCTGATTTTATTAAGGTCAGTGAAGGTAATATCGCTGAGGCAACAAGAGCATCTATCGCGAAAGCGGCTGCTGTAAAATCTGCACGCGAAGCTGGTGTTAAAATTAATGAACCTAAAAAACCAGCAAAAGAAAATCCTATTAAGTTAAGAGCTGAATCATATGAATCAGAAGCATATCTTGGAAATCATGAAGGACTAAGAAAATATGCCCATGCTCATGGTGGTATCGATGCGGATGATATGTTAAAAGCAGCACATCATATGGAACATGGTAATGTTGAAGGTTTAAAACATCACCTTCATGGCATGGATACAGATCCTCGTGATTTTGTTCTTCAACACATTCATAAAGGTCATTGGAATAAACTTGGTTTTGGTTCAATGAAAGAAGAAAATGTTAACGAAGCTAAAAAACATGATGATGATGAAACAGACGTAAAGGCAGGTAGCGGTAAATTTGCTGTTGATCTTAGAAAACGTCCAGTTGGTGATTACCATACATTAACATTTGCTGATGGCAAAACGCATAAAGTTCACACTAGACATGTTGCAAAAGCAAATAAAATGATGGCAAATGCTCCAAGACCTTCTGATAAAGAAGATATCCAAAATAGCTTACATCATTCACATGATAGATTTATGCAAACTGTAAATACTGGAAAAGCTATAAAAGACCCTAAACGTGGCATTAGCCTTGGTGGTTCATCAAAAATTGGTGGGTCTAAAGAATAATGTCAACTGCTAATAATCACCATTATATCAATGTAAATAAGTTTATAGCAGCAAATTCTTCCTATAAGAATTTTGTTGGTGATGTGCCGAAAAGAAGACTTAGTAACACACATCATCATTACTCTTATACTTCCGATATGATCACGGTTCAAAAATTATAAATAATAGAAAACAATTCCTTAAGGAGGACTTAAAATGGCACAATGGGGTCGTAACGATCAATCTGTAACAGCCAATTCATCTACTACTAAAGAGTCATCAAACGGCGCACCGATTGGTACTTACGCTCTTGCTAAAGGTAGTGGTGGATCTAACTCTAATCCAGTAAGCATGGATGCAAACGCACACTTTGGTAACACATCACCTGGATCACGTGCTAACGTCGACGTATCCATGTATGGCAATACTACAGCTGGTGCATTTATTCCAGGCATGGCGATTGGTGTTTTTGCTGTTAATACTACACAAATGGCTATCACTGGTGGTGGCAACCTTGCTATCGGTGTTGTATCATTCGGTGGTTCAGGCTATCAAACTAACGCTGCTGTTACTCTTACTGTAACAAACGGTGGTACTGGTGGTGTTGTTAATGCTCATGCTAATACAACAACTAACGCTGGTAAAATCGATGCACTTAATATTTCAACTGTAGGTTCTGGTTACGTAACTGCTCCAACTGTTGCAATCGCTGCTCCTGCTGCAATTAATATCACAGCAAACTCAACTGGTTTCGCTAACGGTACTGTTGCTGGCGCTGCGAATAGCTCATTTATCATCACTACTGCTAATTCATTCTGGCAGGTTGGTGATCGTCTATTCTACGGCGTTCCTACTGCAAATACTCCAATTGCTCCACTAGTGGGTAACACATACTATTATGTTTCGTTTGCCAATACAACAGTTATTAAATTAGCTGCAACTGCAACTGGCGCAAATATCACAATTACCGATACTCGCGTATTGGGCGCTGCTGAAACTCATACATTCAAGGGCGATACTGCTACTGGTTATCTTGATGTTAATACAACTTATCCACAAGTATCTCACGCTGGTTGGGTTGTTCGTCGTGAAGGTACTGGCGGTCGTGCTGGTCGTGTTCACTATGAGACTCTTGTAGCAATGAGTTCAATTGGTGTCAGCGGTACATCTTCTACTGGTGTTACTGGTGCTGCTAACCCAACTTCGAATGCTACTAACGCAGCCGTAGTCTAATAGTCAGGATATATTATGGCAAATGACGCCAAAAGATCGTCACAATTAAATGTAACCAACAGCGTATCTGCAAACGATAGGCTGTTGGTCCTCAGCAATCCTGCTACAGCAGCTAATTTACAAACAATTACAGTTAATAATTTTGTTAATTCAATTAGTTTTTCTAAATTAGTAAATGGGAATAGTACATTAAGTTTTTCTAATACTGGATTGTTAACATTCCCTAATGGTGGTCAATTAGGTGCAAATGTTGAAGGCGATGTTAATGGATATGATTTTTATGCACCTGCCTCATTAGATTATATTGGAATAACTTATGGACCATTTCCTGCCACAGGACAATCAAGTTATTTAAATTTTTACAAAGAAAATAATTCTGGTGCTAACATTTCTTCTCATGGAATGGTTTTACAACTTTGGAGAGGTAGTGCAAATGATACTTTAACTCCATGGGTTTTTGGCTCTAATGGAAGTTTGACATTTCCAGATACTACTTTACAGTATACTGCATTTAATACAAATACATCATATACATTCAGCAATGTAATTTCTCATACTGCTAATGTAAGCATTAATGCTACTCTTTCTGTTAATAATGAAATTGCAGCTGGTAATGGTTTCTATACCAATTCTACATTCGCTAATTCACCATCATATGGTGATGGTGTTGTTATTGATTACGTAATAGGCAATGGCCGTATTTCTGTTGGCACTAATGATGGTGTAACAATATATACTGGCGGCGTTGCAAATACAGCAATGGCAGTTGTTAACACTACTGGCTTATCAATTACAGGTAACAATTTAACACTTGGCTCATCATTAATTGCAGCTAATGGCTTTTCATATCTTCCAAATGGATTGAAAATGAATTTCGGTCATTTTGTTTGTAATACAACAAGCCAAGTTACATTCTCAAATGCATTTTCTACAGCTGTAATTTCTATTACTGTAACACCAGCTAATAATGTTTATGTTGGCGCTAATACTCCTTATGTATTTGCTTCTAATACAACTACGGCAAATATATATTCTGCATCAACTACAACAGCGTCAAATGTATATTATATGGCGATTGGATTTTAATGAGTGAAAAATTAAATGATGAGAACTTTTTGATTTATGCCGCCAAATATTATGATAATCCTCAGTGCCAAACAACTGAGGAATTTCTTGAAGATTTGAAACGTATTAAATACATTAAGAAATTACTGACTCGATATGTTGAAAGTGGTGAATTGAAAGATAGGTTGATACTCAATCATCTTATCATATTAAGTAACATATTTGATTCTTACCACCTTTGTCGTATTCTCTACCTTAAAATGAAAAACCAATTTAATTATGTTAAGCCTTTTTTGGTCATGTTAAATGTTTTGCCTGAAAAATTATATAATATCAAAAATGAAACTACAATTGATACATCATTGATTCCGATGGATGAACGAATAATCGAAGCACTAAGGAAACTATAAATTGAATAAGTCTGATGCGGTTCTTATCAAACATTTTATTTCTTTTGCACAGAAAGAATTAAAACTAAAAGTATGTCCGCCAATACAATTTGTTAGTAATGATATAGATTCTAAGAAAACTTTTGGAATGTTTAATCCTTCTAATTCTAGCATTAAAGTTAGAACTAAAGATAGACATCCGATTGATATTATGAGAACATTAGCTCATGAGCTAACACATTTTAAACAAAAGCAAAATCATGCAAGTGGCAAGCAAGCCATGGAAGATAATGCGAATGCAATGGCTGGACGGATAATGAGAAAATACGATCAGAAATACGGTAATGTTTTCAAAACCAAACCTTTGAATGAAGATGGAGCAATTGCTGGAGCAGCAGAACCAGCAGCCGCCAACCATACTGGTGTTGGAGTTCCTGGAACTGGTGATGATCCAGTAACTTGGAAAAAGAAAAAGCCTCTTAATGCCATTCTAAAAAGAAAGGCAGTCTGATGTCTGAAGAAAGCTGGACGAACAATCGATTCGATAAAATAGAAACTTGGATGCAAAAGTTAACAGAAATATCTGTCGATTTGAAAAGTATGCTGGCCGTACATGAACAGCGTCTTGGACAACACGATAAACAACACGATTACATAGAAGCTATGGTAGAACAACGTAGAATACAAACGGATAAACAAATTGATGATGTGTATAACACTATGAGAGAACAAGATAACAGTATCCTTAAACAATTAAACAAAATGCGCGAAGAGTCAAGCGCACAGCATGCAACTCTTGCTGAAAAAATTAGTAAAATGGAAAAGATGACTTGGATGTATGTCGGTGCATTCTCGGTTATTTCCTTTTTAATTGCATACGGCGATCATATAATTAAATTTCTTGTAGTAAAATAGTTCTTGCTATATTTCTAAAAACACAGTATAATCATATATGTGATGATGATATTGGAGATGTTTGATGAATTGGTTAGAACAGAAATATGTTGGAATGCTATCCACTCGTTTAAGAAACTATAAACGAAAATCAGCAAGTCTTTATAACTTCTCTTGTCCCATTTGTGGAGACTCAGAATCAGTTCGCTCGAAAGCCAGAGCGTATATCTATGAACGTAAAGGTAAATCATCTTTCCATTGCCATAACTGTAATGCTTCAATGGCGGTTCCAAACTTCCTTAAGATGGTAGATCAAACCATTTATAACGAGTTTGTATTAGAAAAACTAAAAGATCAAAAATCCCCACAACAAATTGATTTAGAATCATTCGTCGATAAGATGAAGAAGCCTTCTTTTATCAAAGGTAGTCCTCTAAAAAATCTTAAGAAAATTAGTCAGCTATCTCCAGATAGTAGAATGAAGCAGTATGTTGTAGATCGTAAAATACCTACAATGTATCATGCTAAGTTATTCGCTTGTCCTAACTTTTATACTTTTACTAATGAATGCATTCCAAATAAGTTTTCACAGGAATCACTAGATAAAGACGAAAGCAGATTGCTTATTCCTTTTATCGATAAGAATAATAATTTACATGCGTTTCAAGGTAGATCTTTAAATCCTAAAAATCCATTGAAATATATTACTATTGTTATTGATGAAAGTATACCAAAAGTTTATGGTTTAGATACAGTAGATTTTAATAAAACCACTTATGTAATGGAGGGGCCAATTGATAGTATGTTTATCCCTAATAGTATTGCTACTGCTGGCGGTGATTTGGTTTCTGCTCTCAGTAATGTTCAGACCGCCAAATCTACCTTGGTAGTAGTTTATGATAATGAACCAAGATCAAAAGAAACAATAAAAAAGATTGACAAAGCAATCATTCAGGGGTATAATGTAGTAATATGGCCTGATAACTTTGAACATAAAGATGTTAATGATATGGTCAAAGCTGGATTAAGTTCTGATTTTATCAAGTATATTATCGATCAGAATACATATAAAGATTTAGCGGCGATGTTAGCATTAAAAAAGTGGAGCAAGACGTGAGTTATATAGCAACGGTTGAAATGGACGAGAATGGCGAGTTCGTTCTTACTATTCCTGATGAATTGATAGTAGAATTAGGATGGGCTCCAGGAGATGAAATTGAGTGGAATTATGATGCTCAAAAATGTGTTACTTTAGTGAAAAGGATTAATGATGAAAAACACAGCTAAAATTATTGGTGTAACAAGACCAACAAGTGGTTTATCGGTTGATGATTTTATTGCATACGTAGCAAGGATTAGTAATCCTTCTAATCAAAACAATAATGAAACTGCACCAAATCTATTAAAATATCTTATTAAGAATAAACACTGGTCGCCATTTGAAATGGTTCATATTGTTATGGAGATTAATACAACCCGTGATATCGCTCGACAGATTTTACGCCACCGTAGCTTCTCTTTCCAAGAATTTAGCCAGAGATATGCGGACCCAACGAAAGATCTCGGATTCACCCCTCGTGAAGCCCGTTTCCAAGATACAAAAAACAGACAAAACTCAATTGAAATGAATGATCTTGAACTGCAATATGCATGGGAAAATAAACAAGTTGAGATGATAGCTAAGGCAACTGAAACTTATATTTGGGCTACTCAAAATGGTATTGCAAAAGAACAGGCTCGTGCAGTTTTGCCAGAAGGTCTTACTGTTTCTCGTCTTTATATGGCTGGTTCTCTTCGAAGCTGGATTCACTATTGTCAGCTACGTATGTCTATTGGCACTCAAAAAGAGCACAGGGAAGTCGCCACCGACGCATGGTATCAAATAACTGAGGAATTTCAATCACTTAAAGATATGCTTTTTGTTGAATAATTCGCTTTACTTTTTACCTATTCTGCGCTATTATGATAATACAGGAGATAAAAATGACCAAAGAAATGATTTTCAGCGACTTCAAAAAACTAGAAACCAATTCAGAAAAAATTCAGTATATCGAATTTTTGATGGGGCTTAAACTTCACCACTTGGATATTAGATACGATAACCTTCTTAAATATTACCGTTCGCAAGGTTAATATATAAATGTTCACAATCACAGGCACTAGTCGTTTTTCGAAAAAACAGAAACTTCAAATCGAAGATCTAGTTGAATTTGTTAATGATAAGTTCTTTACCAAACGCCTTCAAGAAAAACTGGATATTACAATTCAGTTCAAGAAAAATTTGATAGAGAAACAAGGTGTCTGTGGTGATTGCTTAAGCACGGACGATCATATTCGACCAAAAGAGTTTATAGTTCGAATTGACTCGAGTATGAAATATAGCCGTATCTTAAATACCTTGGCCCATGAGCTAGTTCATGTCAAGCAATGGGCCAAGGGTGAGATGTATGAATTACTGCGTAAGAAAAACGTAGTTAAATTTAACAAAAAAGAATACAATTCAGAAAAGATAGATTACTGGGAGCTACCATGGGAAATTGAAGCCTATGGTCGTGCTCCTGGACTAGTTTATCAATGGGCCCATGCTAGGAAGTTTAGCGGTAAAGAGTGTGATAAGATTATCTACGAGGGATAATTATTTCCCTGTAAATTGTTTAACAATTCCGCCTATCTGACTTATACTACTTCCGCTATCTAATAATGATACAACTAATGCCAATAATAAAATAGCTGTTAAAGTTATGATTATTACAGAAGCAGTACCTAAATTATCTTCTAATTCAGATACTTTTTCTCTTAATACGTCAATTTTAGCATCATTGTCTATTTTATTCCATGATGCTAACCATGGATGATTATCTATATCTTCTCTGGATACTGGTTCTACCATCATTTAGCCAAAAGATATAATACGTAACCCATTCCACCGAGTAATGGAATACTTAAAATTAATGTAACAATCGTCCAAAATATTTGCCAAAACTCTTCTTTTTTTCTTTGAGCTTCTCTTTCTAATCTTTGTGCTTCTTTGGCGGCTTCAACTTTTGCTTTGTAATATGCATCACGTTGAGCAGGTGTCATTTTAGCAATCATAGTTGCTTCTTGTTCGGCTGCTATTTCACGCATAGCTTGTTCGCGCAATCTGTTATTATTGCGAATGGTTTGATTGTTTATATTTGTAATTTTGTTTTGGTTTATTACTCGTTGAGTGTTTGCAGCCTTTTGTGCTGGCGCATTTTTAACAACATCTACAATTCCAAATACGGCATTTGTTAAATTTTTGCCATATGATTCACCTAGCTTTGCAGCTGATTCTGGATCTATCATAATTGACTCCTAAAATATTTAAAAAATAAATTCAAATTTTAAAAATAATATAAGAATCAGTCGTTGATATTTATCTTGTAAAAAGTTTATAAGTAATACACTACTGAATAATTAATGAATAAAGAGGTTAACAATGATCGCAACTCCAATTAGTGTAATTAAAAGAGACGGAACTAAAGAACCATTAGATCTAAACAAATTTCATAAAGTGGTTCAATGGGCGTGTGAAGGAATTACAGGAGTTTCAGAAAGCGCAATCGAGATTAGATCTCAAATTCAGTTTTATAATAATATCAAATCAACTGAAATTCAAGAAACATTAATCAAGGCTACGGCTGATTTGATTGATGAGGAAACGCCTAATTATCAATATGTTGCGGGTAATTTAATTAATTACAATTTGAGAAAGGAAGTATATGGCGACTTCAATCCAATTGATCTTGCTACTCACATTAAACAAGTTACTGATGCAGGATATTACGACTCTGAGATCCTATCATGTTACGGACCAGACGATTTGCGACTACTTGACAGTTATATTGATCATAAGCGCGATTTCAATCTCACGTATGCTGGTATGGAACAGTTTCGGGGTAAATATCTAGTAAAGAATCGTGTTACTAAGAAATATTATGAAACACCACAGATGGCATATATGCTTATCGCAATGGTGTTGTTTAGAGATTATAAAGTCGATCGACTAAAATGGGTTAAGGATTTATATGATGCAGTATCTAATTTCGAAATATCGCTCCCTACGCCTATCATGGCAGGTCTTCGTACTCCTCAGAAGCAGTTC
>Ga0208618_1000875_pt1 | contig 12827 bp, 16 predicted proteins | sample CryBogCBE18Jul08_FD_184585 | JGI IMG/M metagenome (GOLD analysis project Ga0208618, IMG submission 184585) | Freshwater microbial communities from Crystal Bog, Wisconsin, USA - CBE18Jul08 (SPAdes) | ecosystem: Environmental > Aquatic > Freshwater > Lake | place: Crystal Bog, Wisconsin, USA...
CAATATAACCTATTAATTTAAAAGGAACATAAAGATGTTTAACAAAGGCGGCATGGGCAATTTGATGAAACAAGCCCAAATGATGCAAGAGAACATGAAACGCGCACAAGCTGAACTTGCTAACGTTGAAGTGGAAGGCGTTGCAAGCAATGGCTTAGTAAAAGTGGTCATGACTTGCCGCAACGAAGTAAAGCGCGTCAGTATTGACGATAGCGTAATGGACGATAAGGAAACACTTGAGGACTTAGTACTGATTGCAATTAAGGATGCTGTCAGCAAGGCAGAAAAGACTTCCGAAGCCCGCATGAGTGGCTTGATGCCTGCTGGCATGAAGCTACCTTTCTAACTTTATAGCCATATACCCCAGTGCAAACTCCTGCAAGTTTAGATCAACTCATTGAGGCTTTACGTTGCCTACCCGGCGTAGGACCTAAATCCGCAACGAGAATGGCCTACCATCTATTACAACGTGATAGAAAAGGTGCAAACACCTTAGCTTCTGCGTTAGATACAGCACTCCAGGTTGTTAGTCACTGTCAGTTTTGCAATACCTTTAGCGAGCAACCTGTTTGTCCAATGTGCGCATCAGGCACACGCGATAGCAGTACACTTTGCGTGGTTGAAATGCCAACCGATATGATAATGATGGAACAAACCCATGCCTATCAAGGCATGTACTTTGTTCTAATGGGTCGATTATCCCCTTTAGATGGTGTTGGCCCTAAGGAAATCCATTTAGAAAAACTACTTAAACGTGCACAAGATGGCTTGGTAAAAGAAGTGATTCTTGCGACCAACTATACCGTTGAAGGTGAAGCCACAGCTCACTATGTTAGCGAACTACTTAATAAGCATGGCGTAAAAATCACTCGTATTGCGCGTGGAATGCCGATGGGTGGTGAAATTGAGCATGTAGACGCAGGGACATTAGCACAAGCCATGCTGGAGCGTCGGAACGTCCTGTAAGGGCGCTTAGCAAATAACAGACAGCAAAAAGGCCCGTTTTCACGGGCCTTCTTTGTTAATGCTTTTGCAGCAAAAAATACAGCTTAGAAGTGCTTGTAATGTTTCTTCAATTGCTTAATCACTTCCCATTGTGTTTTCAAGCCTTTTGGGAACTCAACATAGTCGCCAGCCTTAATCGTTACAGTCTCGCCACCTTGTGGAGTTACTGTGAACTCACCTTCCAACACATATGCTTTTTCAGTCATACCAAAATCAAGTGGGAATTTAGATGGTGCACAATCCCAAATACTCCATGAAGAAACGCCTAACTCTTGCAATTTTTCTTGAGAAGGATTGTGGTCAATAATAATTTGGCTCATTTGTTATCCTAAATTAAACACATTAAAAAAATAAAGCCGCAAACATGACATTTGCAGCTTTACAGAATTCTTGGCGGAAGAGGTGAGATTCGAACTCACGGTGGGCGTGAACCCACGACAGTTTTCAAGACTGTAGCATTAAACCGCTCTGCCACTCTTCCGTCTTTATCAGTTGCTAAGATGCAACCGAGGCGCGCATTATAACACCAGTTTTCAATCGTCCGCTATATCTGAATCAGGAAAAAGTACGTCTGTATAACCAAAATTTCTAAGATCTTGAATTCTCATGGGGTACAAGATGCCATCCAAATGGTCACATTCATGCTGCACAACACGCGCATGGAAGTCGCTAACGAGTCTATCAATAGGCTGCCCAAACTGATCAAAGCCTGTGTAATGTAATCGCGTATAACGCGGCACAACACCTCGCATACCAGGCACAGATAAGCATCCTTCCCAGCCATCTTCTAACACATCGCCCACCGGGCTAAGCACAGGGTTGATGAGTACGGTATAAGGCACTTGCTCGGCATCTGGGTAACGCAGATTATTACCTACGCCAAATATCACCACACGCAAGCTCACACCAATTTGCGGAGCCGCAATACCAGCACCGTTCATCTGCGCCATCGTGTCATACATATCTTGAATTAAAGCGTGCAACTCAGGGGTGTCGAACTGTGTAATTGGCTCAGCCTTTGCAAATAGCAAAGGATCACCCATCCGCAAGACAGGCCTAATTGCCATACAAAGTCACCACTTGCTGGATAATGGCGCGCACCCGCCCCATCGTGGCATGAAGAATATCGCCCATCTCTTCGTATTTAATTTCATGCAAACTATCACCACGCCCTGCCGCATGGTTCGCTACTGGACAAATTGCGGCATAACGCATTTCGAGCTCGCGCGCTAAAGCCGCTTCAGGCATCCCAGTCATGCCCACCATCGTTGCACCATCACGGTCAAAACGATTAATTTCAGCAGCCGTTTCCAATCTCGGACCTTGTGCAGCAGCATAAACACCGCCATCAATTAAATTTTCACCAACCAAGCCAGCTGCTTTTAAGCACAATTCACGCAAAGCAGCGTCGTATGGTTCAGTAAAATCAATATGCTTCACTTGCTTAAACCCATTTTCACTCAAACCATCAAAATAAGTATTCTTGCGACTATGCGTGTAATCAATTAACTGGTTAGGTAGTGCAATGGCACCAGGGCCAAGCTTGGGCGCAATGCCGCCTACAGTTGCAATTGCAACAATGTCTTCAACGCCTTGTGCATGCAAAGCCCAGAGATTGGCACGATAATTAATCATATGTGGCGCAATCGTGTGAGCGTTACCGTGCCTAGGTAAAAACACCACAGGCTTTCCTGCAATTTCACCAAAAGTTAAAGGGCCAGATGGCTCGCCATAAGGCGTGCGAACAATCTGACGACGGCCAACTTGCAAGTCAGCCAACACTGCCAAACCTGTGCCCCCGATAATTCCTAACATATGCAACCCAGCTCAATAAATGATTAGCTTTAATTGTAGCGCAAACACTCAAACCACTTATCATTTTATAGCCTATCTTTTTGTGGCATACTTCAAGCCAATCATGAACACACAAGCCTCTATCCAATCCAGCCTCAAGCTCGCAAGCACACATTACGAAAACTTTCCTGTCGCTTCAATTCTACTGCCAAAAAAACTGCGCGAGCCGGTTGCACTCATATACGCATTTGCGCGCCAAGCAGATGATTTTGCGGATGAAGGCGATTTATTGCCAGAACAAAGAATTGCCTTACTGGATGGCTTTAAACAAGAGCTTTATCGCATTCAGCGGAATCTAAAGCCAAACACTGAGCTATTTATCGCTTTGCAGATTGCCATTGAGAAACATCGGCTACCGACACAGCCGTTTTTCGATTTGCTTGATGCTTTTAGCCAAGATGTCTCTAAAACGCGCTATCAAGACTTTGGTGAAGTCATGAATTATTGTAGACGCTCTGCAAACCCTGTGGGCCGGTTGATGCTGAGTTTATATCAAGCTGATACCCCTCAGAATATCGGGATGGCAGATGCCATTTGTAGTGCATTACAACTGATAAACTTTTTACAAGATATAGCCATCGACATCCAAAAAAATCGCATTTATTTACCGCAAGCTGATCTTGAAAAATACAAAGTCACCGAAGCGCAAATCATTCGAGGTGATGCAGGTGGCACTTGGGGCTTGATGATGGAGTTTCAGATTAATCGCGCTCGTAAGCTTTTACAATCTGGCGCGCCACTTGGTTTGGCTTTACCTGGCCGCATAGGTTTTGAAATCCGCATGATAATTGCGGGCGGCGAACGCATCTTAAAAAAACTGCACCAAGCACATGGGAATGTGTTTGAATATAGACCACAATTAGGTAAGAAAGATTGGCTGTATATCGCCTATCGCGCTTTGAGTAAGCAATAAAAGACTGACTTGAGATAGCCAAATGACACCACAAGCATACTGCCAAGACAAAGCCGCCAAAAGCGGCTCTAGTTTTTATTACAGCTTCTTGTTTTTACCAAAAGCTAAACGCGAAGCGATTACTGCGCTTTACGCATTCTGCCGTGAAGTAGACGACGTAGTAGATGAATGCAAAGAAGTTTCAGTAGCACGGATTAAGCTTGCTTGGTGGCGCAATGAGATTCATGGTCTTTATGAAGGAAAACCACAACACCCTGTCACTAAAGCATTGGCTGAATTCATCAACACCTACCACCTGGATCGAGAACATTTCATCGAAATTATTGATGGCATGGAAATGGATCTAGACCAAAACCGTTACGCCGACTTTAAACAACTTCAACTTTATTGCTACCGTGTGGCTAGCGTAGTGGGTTTATTATCTGCACAAATTTTTGGCTTCAAGAATCGCAAAACACTTAAATACGCGCACGATTTAGGCATGGCATTTCAACTCACCAACATCATTCGGGATGTTGGTGAAGATGCGCGCCGCAAGCGCATTTACTTGCCTCAAGACGAACTCAAAAAATTTGGTGTTAAAGAATCCGATATCTTGCATGGACATTTATCCGAAAACCTACAAAAGCTTCTAGATTTCCAAATAGAGCGTGCTGAAAGCTTTTACGACCGGGCTTTAAAAGCACTTCCACCGGAAGATAAAAAGCAACAATGCACGGGGCTAATCATGGCAGCCATTTACCGCACCCTGCTTCGCGAGATCAAATCTAGCGGCTCACAACAAGTTATTAATTCACGCGTCTCACTCACCCCGCTTAGAAAGCTCTACTTAGCTTGGTCAACATGGATGTTTCACTAAAAAAGGTTGCAGTTATTGGCGGCGGCCTAGCTGGGTTGAGCGCTGCTAATAAGATTGCTGAAGCAGGAATTGATGTCACTTTGTTTGAAGCAGCCCCCCAATTAGGCGGGCGCGCGCGCGCAGTGGTTTGGAAAGATCAGCTCCTTGATAACGGCCAGCACATTCTTTTAGGTGCATATCAGCAATCACTTAACTTGATGGCGTCCGTTGGTATTAATGAAAGCCAAGCTTTATTGAGATTGCCGCTTGCACTCAACATGCACCCATCATTTAGCTTGAAAGCTAAAAATCTACCCGCTCCGCTCCATTTGTTATTTGGCTTATCATCTGCAAAAGGCTTAGCTTGGCATGAACGCTTTGCGGCCATTCGTTTCTTTCTATGGCTAAAAGCTAAACACTTCAAGCTCCGCCACGATGAACCTCTACTAGATTTACTCAACCGAAAAAAACAGCCTCCACGTTTGATTAAATGCCTTTGGGAGCCGCTTTGCTTAGCAGCGCTTAATACGCCAATCACCACAGCTAGCGCACAAGTCTACGTAAATGTTCTTCGAGATAGTTTTAACCAAAGTAAAAAAGACAGCGACCTTCTTTTGCCTAAAGTGGATTTATCAGCACTGCTTTCTGAGCCAGTTGCTGAAAACATTAAAAAAAATGGAGGAAAAATAGTACTTAGCTCTGCTGTAAACGACATAAAACAAAACGCCAATGGATTCGAATTGAACATTGTTGGCAATAAAGTAATTGAGTTTAGCCATGTTGTCATTGCTACTTCGCCACATCATGTGCACTCCATCACCTCACAACTTAACATCGCTTCAGAAACTACGTTTGATTATCAGCCGATTTACACCGTTTATATTCAATACCCAAGCCACACTAAACTGAAAAACCCTATGACAGGCTTTGCACAAGGCATTGCGCAATGGGCGTTTGACCGAGGTAAACTTTGCGGGCAAGATGGTTTAATCGCTGTAATTATCAGCGCAGAAGGCAGTCATCAAACACTTTCACAAAAGGAATTAGCGGATGCGGTGATTGATGAACTTAAAGCGGCTTTCCCCGATTTGCCAAGACCTGAATCGCATAAAGTTATCGCAGAAAAACGCGCCACCTTTGCTTGTACGGCGGGCTTAAAACGCCCTAACCAACAAACAAAAATTAAAAGTCTCTATCTTGCTGGCGATTATACGGAAGGCGATTACCCCGCCACCATAGAGGGCGCTATTAGAAGCGGGCTATCCGCCGCCCATTTAGTCCTGCAATCGTGAGACAATCTCATCCAATTTTTATATCAGCCATTAAATAAGCATCATGAAAAACTACCAAGCGCCTTCCCAACATCTCAAAGACCGAGTGATTATTGTGACGGGCGCAGGTCAAGGCATTGGACAAACCGCTGCTATTGCCTTTGCCAAGCAAGGAGCCACCGTTATTTTAGTTGGGCGCACTCAAGTAAGGCTAGAGGCTACCTATGATGCTATTCATGCAGAAGGCTTACCTGAAGCGCTGATTTTCCCTATGGACTTAAACAAAGCCACGGAAGATGACTTTAAAGCAATGGCAGAAGGCATCTACCAACAGCTAGGTCGATTAGATGGTATTTTGCATAACGCGACGGAGTTTAAGAATTTAAGTCCGCTGGAAATCCAAACAATCAATCAGTTTGAAGAAATGTTCCGTGTGAATGTGATTGCACCCTTTGCACTAACCAAAGCATGCTTGCCATTGTTAGAACGTGCAGCCCATGCTTCGGTGATTTTCACATCCAACAGTTCAGCACAATCACCAAAGGCATATTGGGGTAGCCACGGCATCAGCAAAGCCGCGACAGATTTTATGATGCAAATGTGGACGCAAGAGTTAGAAAATCGCCCTAATATTCGCTTTAATAGTATTGTGCCAGGCGCATTACAGAGTCCTCAACGCAAAAAAACACACCCTGGTGAGGTGCATGCAGATCTTCCAAGCATAGAAAGCGCGATGCCGCTTTATCTGTATTTAATGGGGAATGATAGTATTGGCGTAAGCGGAAAAGTAATTCCTTGTGAAGCAAACACCATGTTTTCACTAAACTGCAATAAATAATAATAAGTAATATATTTATTATTCCAAAACTCATCAATAATTTATGCACTCCACCTCAAAGCATACTCTACTGCTCTTACTGACCTTGTTAATGAGTAGCGTTAATGCTTGTGCTGAAGAGCCCGAATTTCAAAATAGCACATTCAAATTTCAAAGCACCTATATCTGACAATGAAAAGCATCTTTCAATAGCCCTTACCCTGATGGTCAAAACAGCCTAGGTTCTGGCTTAGCAAGAAGCTACACGATGACAACAACGGGTTATAGGGGCTTCGCCCTTGGAATGGTGGTGAGCTTTATTTCAACCCAGAAATCACTCAAGGCGTGCCCTTTTCTGAACTAGCAGGGACGGGCGCATTTTCCAACGGTGAACTGACAAGAACAGCAGGCACAAAACCTAAGCTTTATCGCCAAAGGCTATTTTTACTTCAAACTTGGGGGTTAGGTGGTGACGATCAGGCTATTGAATCAGATCTAAATCAAATGGCAGGTGTCGTTGATAAAAATCGTGTGGTTTTAACCCTTGGGAACTTCTCAACACTCGATGTGTGCTTACGCCAAAGACCCACGGGTTCAGTTCATGAATGCCTGCTTTATGGCGCCGCTTGGTTATGGCTTTGCACTTGAATGGTATCAAGACGATTGGGCTTATCGCATTGGCCGCATGACAGGTCCACAAACGCCCAATATGCTGCCAACAGACTATCGTATTTTTAAACATTATGGTGATCAGCTTGAAATTGAACACAGTCACAGCCTATTAAATCAACCAGGTAAAATTCGACTACTCGCTTGGAGAGACAAAGCCCAACTTGCCAGCTTTACTGATGCGCTTAATTACATCAACACCAACCATCCAGCCGACATGCAAGCGATTTTCGCAGTCAGAACTGGGGAGAAGTTCAAATACGGCCTAGGCATTAATATTGAGCAATCTATTTCAGAGGATTTAGGCTTTTTCTTACGCGCCATGAAAGCCGACGGCAAAACCGAAACACTGGCTTTTACTGAAACTGATGCTTCGCTAGGTACAGGGCTTTCATGGAAAGAAAATGCTTGGGAGCTACCTAAAGACACCTTAGGCTTAGGCTATATTTACAACACCATTTCAAAAGAACGCAGAGATTATTTACAAGCGGGTGGCATCTCGTTTTTTCTTGGCGATCAGCAGATTAATTTTAAATACCGACCTGAGCAGGTTTTTGAAACTTACTACAGTATGAATGTTTGGAAAGATTTTTACGCCACACTAGATTATCAACATATGATGAACCCTGGATATAATGCTGACAGAGGCCATGTTGATTTTGTCGCCTTAAGATTACATGTAGAGTTTTAAAGCTCCCGTACCTTATTTAAGGCCTGCTCTAAACGATCCACACCAAACACTTGCATGCCTTTAATCGGCTGTTTTGGCGCATTAGCTTTCGGCACAATCGCATGGGTAAAGCCTAACTTAGCAGCTTCTTTTAGACGCTCTTGACCACGTTGTACAGGGCGTACTTCCCCAGCTAAACCAACTTCACCAAAAACAATCAATTTATTATTTAATGCCTTGTTTTTTAATGAAGACACAATAGATAAAAGCACTGCCAAATCCACTGCTGGTTCGCTAATTTTTACACCGCCTACCGCATTCACAAACACATCTTGGTCAAAGCATGCCACACCCGCATGCCTATGCAATACCGCCAATAACATTGCCAAACGATTTTGTTCTAGGCCTACACATAAACGCTTAGGATTGGGCGAATGCGCTTCATCCACCAAAGCTTGCACTTCCACCAACAAAGGACGAGTACCCTCCTGTGTCACCGTAATGCAAGAGCCAGCTACTTCTTCGGCATGATGCGATAGAAACAACGCGGACGGATTGCTAACTTCGCGCAAACCTTTTTCGGTCATTGCGAAGACGCCTAGCTCGTTGATTGCACCAAAGCGATTTTTGAAAGCTCGAATCAAACGGAAGGAAGAGTTAGGGTCGCCCTCAAAATAAAGCACAGTGTCGACAATATGCTCAAGCACACGCGGACCAGCAAGCGAACCCTCTTTGGTCACATGTCCAACTAGAATAACACTAATGCCAAGCTGCTTAGCCGCACGGGTCAGCTGTGCTGAACATTCGCGCACTTGGGCTACCGATCCTGGCGCTGATTGCAAAGCTTCTGAGTAAACTGTCTGAATCGAATCGATGACAGCCACATCAGGCTTATGCGTTTGAAGTGTTGCGACGATTTTTTCGAGATTAATTTCAGCGAGCAAATCTAAAGACGAGGCATCCAATCCTAAGCGTTTAGCCCGCATAGCAATTTGCTGTGCAGACTCTTCACCACTGATATAAAGGGTTTTACTTTTATTGCCCAAATAGCAAAGTGTTTGAAGCAACAAGGTTGATTTACCAATGCCAGGGTCACCGCCAATAAGCACTACACCACCTGGCACTAAGCCTCCACCTAATACACGATCAAACTCAGCAATGCCTGTAGCTTTGCGTGGTGTTTCTGCTGCTTCAACCTCTTGCAGCTTTTGAATTGTGCTTGCGGCAGCTAAAGGTGCGAAACGACTTGCGCTTGAAGTTTCAGCAATCGATTCAACTAGCGTATTCCATGCCATACAGCTTGGACATTGCCCTTGCCACTTAGAAGATTGACCACCGCATTCAGTGCAGCTATAAACTGTTTTTGCTTTAGCCATTATGAGCTTGCCTTAAGTGGAACGCGAGGCGCAACCGCACAAAGCAGCTCATAGCTTATCGTGCCAGCAGCTTGAGCGACCTCATCTACCGAGACGTGTTTACCCCACATCTCAACAGCGGTCCCAATTTCAGCTTCTGGAATACCAGTGATATCCACAAATAGCATGTCCATGGAAACCCGCCCTAAGGTCTGCGTAAGCTTTCCAGCAACAACGATAGGCGTACCATTGGTTGCGTGTCGCGGATAGCCATCAGCATAACCACATGCAACAACACCTATGCGTGTTTTTTTCGTGGCTGTAAAGCGGTGTCCATAACCCAAGCTTTCACCTGCTTCTAGCGTTTGAACAGAAATAATCTCGCTAGTGAATTGCATCACTGGTTTTAGACCACATTTAGCGGCAGAATCCTCAGCAATTGGCGATGTGCCATAAAGCATAATCCCTGCACGCACCCAATCAGCATGCGCTTCAGGGAAGCGTAACAATGCTGCGGAATTAGCCAGCGACTGCGGATATTGATGTGCTTGCGCCGCCTGCTTAAACACTTCCAGTGGCTTTGCAATTCCAAGCGACTCATCAGCGGTCGCGAAATGTCCCATCAAGGTAATATCAGCCACATTTTTACATGTTTGAAGTCTGGCTAAAACAGAATCGAAGTCGTGTGGCTTAAACCCAAGACGGTTCATGCCCGTATTCATTTTAAGATGAATAGAAATAGGACCAGCGAGGCTTGCGTTTTCGAGTATTTCGATTTGCTTATGAGAGTGAACAACAATACTTATTGCATATTCACAAATGGTCGGCAGTTCATCCGCAGAAAAAAAACCCTCAAGCATCAAAATGGTTTGCTTGTACCCTGCCGATCTTAAAGTTAACGCTTCATCCAAACAAAGAATGGCAAAGCCATCAGCCAACTTTAGGCCTTTGGCCGCATTGAGCAAACCATGTCCATAGCCGTTAGCCTTTACCACTGCCATCACTTTAGACTGTGGCGCTTTTGATTTAGCGACGGCTAAGTTATGTTCTAAAGCACTAAGACTAATGGTGGCTTGTATCGGACGCATAGCAGTGTTTAGTAATCGTCACCCATGTGTGCATTACCAGATGAGAAGTTCTCAAAGCGCGTATGTTGACCTAAGAACGTCAAACGAACACGTCCAATTGGACCGTTACGTTGTTTAGCGATAATAATTTCAGCCGTGCCTTTATCTTCAGAGTCTGGGTTATAAACCTCATCACGATAGATAAATAAAATTAAGTCGGCATCTTGCTCAATCGCACCTGACTCACGCAAGTCGGACATCACAGGACGTTTGTCAGGACGTTGCTCCACACTTCGATTTAGCTGTGAAAGGGCTACCACTGGCACATCAAGTTCTTTAGCAAGCGATTTAAGTGAGCGTGAAATTTCAGAAATTTCAGTGGCACGGTTCTCACTAGCACGACCTGAAGTACCAGCCATCAATTGCAGGTAATCGACCACGATCAAGCCCAAACCGCCAGTTTGTCTATGCAAACGGCGAGCTCGTGCGCGCACGTCGAAAGAACTCAAGCCTGCCCCTTCATCAATAAAGATAGGCGCATCATTCAGCTTACCAAGCGCAGTCGTTAAGCGCGCCCAGTCTTCGTCTTCCAAGTTACCGTTACGCATACGGTGCTGATCCAAGCGCCCTACTGAACCAATCATACGAGTGGCCAACTGAGTTGCGCCCATTTCCATGGAGAACACAGCAACTGCTTTTTTGGTATCTAGGGCGACGTTTTCAGCAATATTGAGTGAAAATGCCGTTTTACCCATGGAAGGACGGCCAGCAACAATAATCAAATCTCCCGGTTGGAAGCCTGATGTGCGTTCATCCAAGTCGTCAAAGCCTGTTGGGATGCCCGTAACGCTACCTTGGTTTTCACGTTGATAGAGATAATCAATACGATCAGCCACTTGAGGGAGTAAGGTTTGAATATTCACAAAGCCTTGTGATCCGCGATTACCGCTTTCGGCAATTTGGAAAATCTTGGCTTCCGCCTCATCTAGCAATTGCTGAGCATCTCGTCCTTGGGGGTTATAAGCGCTTTCTGCGATGCCCGAACCTACTTCTACCAACTTCCGCATAATCGAACGTTCACGAACAATTTCAGCATAGCGGCGAATATTGGCAGCCGTTGGTGTGTTTTGGGCCAAGGCGCCTAAATATGCAATACCGCCCACACTAGAAAGCTCAGCAGAGTTTTCCAAGGACTCAGCCACCGTCACGATATCCGCTGGACGGTTTTGCTCAATCAGTTTTGCAATGTGGGTATAAATTAAACGGTGATCATGGCGATAAAAATCAGCTTGATTAAGAATATCTGCAATTCTATCAAGCGCCTCATTCTCAAGCAGCAAGCCACCAAGCACAGACTGCTCTGCTTCTACCGAATTAGGAGGGAGTTTTAACGATTCTAATGAGTCTTCAGCCATGGCAACATTATAAACTGAAACATGGAAGCTTAAGACGGCTACAAAAACAAAAAACGAACAATAAAAAAGGCTACCGAAGTAGCCTTTTTAGTTTAAGCAGTTAGCTTAATTTGTTGCTTAGGCTTCACCCAAAACTGACACAGTGATATCAACCACTACGTCATGGTGCAATGCAATGCTTACAGGGTGGTCACCAACAGCCTTTAATGGGCCATTTGGTAAACGAACTTCCGATTTCACCACTTCAAAGCCAGCAGCAGTCAATGCTTCAGCAATGTCGCCGTTACCAACTGAACCAAATAAACGACCGTCAACACCTGCTTTTTGTGTTACTTGTAGCAAGTAACCAGCAAGTTTTTCGCCACGTTTAGCAGCTGCAGCCAATAAGTCAGCTTGTTGTTTTTCAAGAATTGCGCGACGCTCAGCAAACTCAGCTTTGTTAGCTTCAGTTGCACGTTTAGCTTTACCTTGTGGAATTAAGAAGTTACGACCGTAACCATCTTTAACTTTAACGATATCGCCAAGGTTGCCCAAGTTCACTACTTTTTCTAATAAGATAATTTGCATGGTTTTCCCCTTAGTGCTTATCAGTGTATGGCAACAAAGCTAGGAAACGTGCGCGTTTCACAGCTGATGTCAACTGACGTTGGTATTTTGCTTTTGTACCAGTAATACGTGCAGGAATAATCTTGCCGTTTTCTGTAATGAAATCTTTTAATAGATCTACGTCTTTGTAATCTACTTCTTTAATGCCCTCTGCTGAAAAACGGCAGTAGCGGCGGCGTTTGAACATATCACGTGCCATGTTAGTAATCCTTTAAATATTTATCTAGATTTTATCTAATGTATTAATGTGCATTACCAGTTGTGTGCTTTTTAGGCTGCGTTTAGCGAGAAAACCAGAGGCTTTTACAAACTCTCCAACTTTAATGCTTTGTGACTTTTCTGCTAAA
>Ga0208618_1000877_pt1 | contig 12819 bp, 15 predicted proteins | sample CryBogCBE18Jul08_FD_184585 | JGI IMG/M metagenome (GOLD analysis project Ga0208618, IMG submission 184585) | Freshwater microbial communities from Crystal Bog, Wisconsin, USA - CBE18Jul08 (SPAdes) | ecosystem: Environmental > Aquatic > Freshwater > Lake | place: Crystal Bog, Wisconsin, USA...
GAGCTAACAAAGTGGTTCGATCAGGCAATGGCTCTTATTGGTAAAGAAGCTTCTCATCTCCCAGGTCATGCGAATGAAAAGAGCAATGAGAACTCAATCAGAATGAAGCCATCCCATGCAACAGGCAAGGGCGGAGCTTCTGTTAATATGCCAATGCCAAAGCTCTCTGTTAAAGAAGACGTTGAAGACATGTTCGTTGGCTCCGACCTCTCAGAAGAGTTCAAAGAAAAGGCATCAGTTCTATTTGAAGCAGCGCTCAACGCTCGCGTAATGCTTGAGCAGGCTCGCCTTGAAGAAGAATTTGAAGCAGCGATCAATGAGACAATTGAAACTATCCACGAAGAGATGACCTCAAAAGTCGACTCATATCTCGATTACGTTGTTGAGAACTGGATGAAAGAAAACGAAGTTGCTATTGAGTCAACCCTCCGTAACGAACTCGCTGAAGAGTTCATGGGCGGCCTCAAGAATCTATTCTCTGAGCACTACATCGAACTTCCACAGGAAAAAGTAGATGTCGTTGAGGCACTCGCCGATAAGGTTGAGACTCTCGAAGCTCAGATGGATGAACTTATCTCAGAAAACGCACAGCTCAAAGAAGGCTATGTCGAAGTTGAGAAAGAATCTATCGTTGAATCATTCCTAGAAGACCTAGCTTTTTCACAGCAGGAAAAGTTCAAAGCTCTCGCTGAAGGCGTAGACTTCGATGGAGACCTTGATACCTATGCTCGCAAGCTAAGTATCATTAAAGAAAACTACTTCGGTGTTGAGCAGAGACCAGCCGTCTCTTCAAACATTATGGAAGAGTCTTTTGAAGGTGAGACTGAGGCTCAAACTGTTTCATTAGACCCTACTGTAAGTAAGTATGTTCAAGCTATCTCAAGATCAATTAAGAGATAATTTTTATAAATAAAATTACATCCTAAAGAACAAAGGAGACTAAGATGTATCTAGCTGAGGAAATTCAGAGAAAGTGGCAGCCGATTCTCGAGCACACTGATCTCAACCCAATCCAGGACGCGCACCGCCGCTCTGTAACAGCAGTAATGCTTGAGAACACCGAGCGCGCGCTCGTTGAAGCATCTGCACATGGCCAGTATCAGACACTCTCTGAAACTGCATACTCATCAACAACCCCAGTCAACTCTATGGGCGGTTCTTCGTCAACAGCTGGCGCTGGTGGTATCGACACCTTCGATCCAGTTTTGATCTCGCTCGTTCGTCGCGCGATGCCAAACCTCATCGCTTATGACATCTGCGGCGTTCAGCCAATGACCGGTCCAACCGGCCTCATCTTCGCGATGCGTTCGAAGTACAGCACACAAGCTAACTCAACCGGCGGTTACGCAAACGGCAACCAGGACAACGAAACCTTCTACAACGAAGTTAACACCGCGTTCTCAACTGTTGCTGCTAACGTTACAACTTCTTCAGTCGGCATTGGTCAGACCAACAGCTCGATCAGCGCAACCTTCACTGGTACCATTCCTGGCGCGACCAACACCACACCTCTTACTGCTGTAACACAGTACGACACTGGTATTGGTATGAAGACATCAACCGGTGAAGCTCTCGGCGCTCTAGGTTCAAACACCTACGACTTCGCTCAGATGGCTTTCTCGATTGAAAAGGTTACCGTAACTGCTCAGACCCGCGCTCTCAAGGCTGAGTACACCATGGAACTCGCTCAGGATCTTAAGGCAATTCACGGCCTAGACGCTGAGACAGAACTCGCAAACATCCTCTCAGCTGAAATCCTCGCAGAAATCAACCGTGAAGTTGTTCGTACCATCAACATCACCGCTGTAGCAGGCGCTCAGGACAACACCACAACTGCTGGTGTATTCGACCTCGACACCGACTCAAATGGTCGTTGGTCAGTTGAAAAGTTCAAGGGTCTTATGTTCCAGCTCGAAAGAGAAGCTAACCAGATCGCGAAGCAGACACGTCGCGGTAAGGGTAACATCGTTATCTGCTCGTCAGACGTTGCGTCTGCCCTCCAGATGGCTGGTGTTCTTGACTACGCTCCTGCTCTCAACAGCAACAACCTACAGGTTGACGACACAGGCAACACCTTCGCTGGTACCCTCAATGGTCGCCTAAAGGTCTACATCGACCCATACGCAATCGGTGGTAACTACCTCACCGTTGGCTACAAGGGTTCTTCTGCATTCGACGCAGGCCTCTTCTACTGCCCATACGTTCCACTCCAGATGGTTCGCGCAGTTGATCCTTCAAGCTTCCAGCCAAAGATTGGTTTCAAGACTCGTTACGGCATGGTTGCAAACCCATTCGCAGAAGGCCTCAACAAGGGTTCGGGCGAACTTGTTATCTCGACCAACAAGTACTATCGCCGCGTTATCGTTAACAACTTGATGTGATTTGAACTTTATAGTTCTAGAAATTATAAATACTCCCGAGGGCAACTTCGGGAGTATTCTTTTATGAAACAACAGAAATATGGATTCGTCTACATCTGGTTAGACAAGAAACACAAACGCTACTATATTGGTTGTCATTGGGGTTCAATAGATGATGGTTACATCTGTTCATCATCTTGGATGAAAAAAGCTTACAAGCTTAGACCACAAGACTTTAAAAGAAGAATCATTAAAACTAATATAAAAGAACGTCCAGATATGTATGTTGAAGAACAATATTGGCTTGATATGATTAAAGCAGAAGAAATAAAGCCAATTAATGAAAATCCTAGGTACTATAATCTTAATCTTAAAAATGGAAATCTTTGGCATAAGTATGATGAACATATCAAAACAGTAGGTCAAAAGATCTCAGCTTCAAAGACAGGCAAGTCAGTTCCATGCACACCAGAAAAGGCTGCTGCTATCTCTGCGGCCAAGAAAGGTAAAGCCCTTACTGAAGAACACAAAGCGGCTTTGTGTGGAATTAAGAAACCAGCACATACAGATGAATGGAAAGAGCAGAACTCAAAGAAGTTCAAAGAGCTTTGGTTAGACCCAGAGTTTAAAGCTAGACAGTCAGCGTCCAGAAAAGCTGCTTGGATCAAAAGAAAGCAACTTATAAATAAAGAAAAAGAGCAAACACAATTTGCCGGATGAGGGGGAGCAATCCCCCTCTTTTTTTGTTGACATTTCTGGATAATAGTGTATAATAGATCTATAGCCAGTAATAATAAATAGTCTATCAAGTTTGGAGTTATACATGACGGCATTAGACAATACCCCATACAACAAGAACTTCTTAAGTCCACTTAATTTCAACTTTATAATTAAGAGGGCACCATACACGAACTTCTTTGTTCAGTCAGTTAATCTTCCAGGATTCGGATTCGTCACTCCGCTGCAGCAGACTCCGTTCTCAAACATTCCTCAGACCGGTGACCGCTTGATCTTTCAAGATCTAGAAGTTACTTTCAAGGTAGACGAAGAGATGCAGAACTATCTTGAGATCGCTAACTGGCTCAGATCACTGGGATTCCCAGATAACTTTGACCAGTATGCCGGCATCAAGGCTCAGACTCCGGGATCTGGACAGGAGACTACCTCAGATCTTACCCTCCTCATATCCAACGCCATCAAGGTACCTCAGTTTCAGATTGACTTTAGAAATGCATTTCCTATCAATATAAGTCGACTGAACTTCCAGACAACTGACCAGACCGTTAACTACGTTTCATGCACTGCCACGTTTAAGTATATTTTCTTTGATATAACAAAGATAACAAATTAAGCATAAAAAGTAAAATATAGTTTACTTTATTGGTTAAATGTGTTATATTATAAAATATAGTTTACTTTATGAGGATAGCTGTGAATATTGAAAAGATCCTAGAAGAATGGCACTTTGACAGTAAGATGGACCGCACTCGGCTCGACGTTGAGGCAGTCAACATTCCCCAGTTCCATCATAAATACTTCAAGCTGCTGGTCTCAGAGCGCTTACTCATGCGCAAGCTCGAGGCAGATCTGAAGCAGCTCAAGCTAGAAAAGCATGAGTTCTACACACAGGGACACACCAAAGAGACTCAAGATAAGGGATGGGTTCTACCACCTAAGGGTTTAATTCTCAAGGCTGACCTACCAATGTACATGGATGCCGATCCAGACATCGTTTCACTCAACTTAAAGATTGGCTATCAGCTCGAAAAGATTGACCTGCTTGAGTCTATAATTAAGATGGTAATGAACAGAAACTTCCAGATCAAGAGTGCTATCGACTGGATTAAGTTCGAGCAAGGAGCGTGATGGAAGTATTACAGCTAAAGAGAATAAGTGAGACCTACAACAAGGTGATCTGTGATCCCGGCGTAGCCTATGAGCTTAGAGATCACTTCACGTTTGAGGTACCCGGAGCAAAGTTTATGCCTGCTTACCGCAACAAGATGTGGGATGGGAAGATTAGACTTTTCAACCACATGTCTTGTCAGCTGTACAGTGGGCTGCAGATCTATCTAGAGAAGTTCTGCAGAGACCGCAACTACCAGCTCGAGTATCTAGATGACTTCTCAGCTGACAATTTTTCTATAGCAGAAGCTAGAGAATTTGCTAAATATATCAAGCTTCCAGAAAAATATCAACCGAGAGAGTACCAGCTTGAGGCATTCGCACACGCAGTAAGAAATAGACGAGGTATCCTACTTTCTCCAACTGGTTCTGGTAAGTCCTTCATAATCTATCTTTTAATGAGGTACTACCATGCTAAGATTAGTAGCGAAAAGAATAGCTGTCGGACCCTTATTATTGTTCCAACTACTTCTCTGGTCTCTCAACTTAGTTCTGATTTTGCCGACTACGGCTTTGATAGTGATGATAGAATTCATCTCATCGTTGGAGGCAAAGATAAGCAGACTGAGAGACAAGTTGTCATCTCGACGTGGCAGTCTATATACAAGCTCGACAAGAAGTGGTTCAAGCAATTTGATGTCGTGATCGGTGACGAGGTCCATCTCTTCACTGCAAAGTCTCTACAATCTATCATGCAGAGTCTAGACAGCTGCAGGTATCGCTTTGGTACTACCGGTACTCTCGACGGCACCAAGACCAACCGCATGGTTCTAGAAGGTCTATTTGGTCCAGTCAAGAAGGTGACGACCACGGCTCAGCTTATCGATGAGAAGCACCTCTCACCATTTAAGATCAAGGCTATAGTGCTGCAGTATCCCGACAGCGTACGCATGATGATCAAGGGCATGGACTACCAGCAAGAACTTGACTTCATCGTTACCTGCCAAGCAAGAAACAAATTTATTCAAAATCTTACCCTGTCACTCAAGGGCAACACACTCGTGTTGTTCCAGTTTGTTGAGAAGCATGGTAAGATACTCTATAAGATGATCAGTGAGGCAGCGCCTGAAGGTCAGTCTGTTTATTTCATTTATGGCAATATTGATGGAGATGAGCGTGAGCAAATTCGTAAGATCGTTGAGAAAGAACAAAATGCTATTATTATTGCTAGCTCAGGAACTTTTAGTACCGGAGTTAACATTCGTAATCTGCATAACGTTATATTTTCTAGTCCTTCAAAATCTAGGGTACGCAATCTACAGTCCATAGGACGCGTGCTGAGAACATCTGATAACAAAGAGATAGCTACACTCTTTGACATCGCAGATGAGATGACTTGGAAGAAGAATGAGAACACGACCATTCGACACTTTAGAGAGCGATTAAAGATATACAATGAAGAGCAGTTCAAACACAAGATCTATCCAGTGAAATTAGAGGTATAATATGGCACCCCGCGCGAAGAAGAACTATATCAACAACAAGACATTCTATGAAGAGATGGTTAAATACAAGGAAGCTTGTAATATAGCCAAGGCGGAAGACAAGCAGCTACCGCAGATCCCAAGATACATCGGTGAGTGCCTGAGCCAGATCTGCAAGAAGCTATCGACCAAACCTAACTTCATGAACTACTCTTATAGAGAAGAGATGATCGGTGATGGTATAGAGAACTGCGTGAGCGCGGTCCATAACTTTGACCCGAGTAAGTCCACTAATCCATTCGCTTACTTTACACAGATCGCATGGAACGCTTTTATCAGACGAATACAATCTGAGAAGAAGCAGTCGTACATCAAGCATAAGAACTACCAGAATAACTTCTTAATGAGCGACCAGCAGATGGAGTCGATCAGCACCAATGAGTACTCAGACGATGTGATTAGATCATTCGAGGCAAAACTACAGTTGACAAAAGATAGCAAGAAGGTTAAGATAGAGAATGTAGATGAAGAAGTTTTAGATAGAGATACTAAAGCTAATTTGAATTATTCTAGGATTGGTGCAAATAACGTATGAAAATAGCATTGATAACTGATACACACTGGGGAATTAGAAACGACAACGCGCAGTTCAATGATAACAACAAGAAGTTTCTAGATGATGTCTTTTTTCCACGACTGCATTCTATGGGTATCAATCATGTTATCCATCTTGGTGATATTGTTGACCGCCGCAAGTATATCAATTTTCTTACTGCGAAGCGCCTGCGCGATGATTTTCTGGATCCTCTCGAAACTATGGGAATTACTCTCGACATCATCGCGGGCAATCACGACGTATATTACAAGAACACGAATGAAGTAAATGCACTTGAGGAGTTGATAAATGGTAAATACCAAAACGTCAAGATCTTTACGGGGGCTAGTACTGTCACTCAGGAAGATGGTACATCGATACTATATGTCTCTTGGATCAACGACGACAACCGAGCAGACACTCTCAAAGAAATACACGATACAAAATCCCAGATTGTTCTGGGACACCTTGAGCTGGCGGGCTTCCAGATGTATCGAGGATCTATGGAGTCTCACGGAGATAGTCCTGATCTCTTTGGTCGCTTTGATCTTGTTTGCTCTGGTCATTATCATCATAAGTCCTCTTCTGGCAATATTCACTATCTTGGTTCTCATAGCCAGTTTACATGGAGTGATTATGGCGATGACCGCGGATTCCACATCCTCGACACAGAAACAAAAGAGCTAGAGTTCGTAGTCAATCCTTATGAGATGTTCGCTAAGTTCTGGTACGACGATGTCACCAAGGGCAAAGAACCAGAAAGTTATGACTTCAGCTGTCTCAAAGATAAATTCGTTAAGGTGATCGTCTCTAACAAGACTGACCTCTATCGCTTTGATAAAACAATCGAGCGCATCGAGCAGCAGGGAGTGATTAACCTTCAGGTAGTTGAGGATCATCTTAACCTTAATCTAGAAGGTGACGAGGACATCGTCAACGAGGCAGAGTCTACCGTGGACATCTTTAAGAAGTACATCGACCAGATCGACGTATCGATCAATAAGAGCAAGCTCGAGAACACTATCGTAGATCTATATCATGAGGCACTTACAGTTCAATGATAATCTTTAAAGCAATTCGCTGGAAGAACTTTCTATCCACAGGTAATATCTTTACCGAGATTGAGTTCGATAAGCACAACACAACACTGATCATTGGTGAGAATGGCGCAGGTAAGTCGACTATCCTCGACGCACTCTCTTTTGGTTTATTCAACAAGCCATTCCGCAAAGTCAATAAGTCTCAGCTCATCAACACGATTACCAAGAGAGATCTAGTAGTCGAGGTTGAGTTCAGCATCAATCGCAATGAGTACAAGATCATTCGCGGTATCAAACCAAATGTGTTTGAGGTCTATATGAACGACACTCTGCTGAACCAGTCAGCGGAGATGAAGGACTATCAAGAGATCCTTGAGAAGCAGATCCTCAAGATCAGCCACAAGTCTTTCTGTCAAGTAGTGGTTCTAGGTTCTGCATCTTTTGTCCCGTTCATGCAGCTGCCGACTGGTCAGCGTCGCGACATCATCGAAGACCTGCTTGACCTGCAGATCTTTACCGTGATGAACAATCTGCTTAAGGTAAAGACCGCTGAGAACAGAGATCTGATTATTGAGAACACGTCTGACAAGAAAGTTGTCACAGAGAAGATCAAGCTCATTCGCCAGCACCTGCTTGAGATGCAGAACAACAACGACATCATCATCGCAGAGAAGAAAGAGCGCTTGGCTGAAGTCGATACTCAGATCAACACCATCATTCTTAACGATGAGAGTATTGAACGGGGAATCGCTCTACTTGAAGAGAAGGTGTATGATGAGGAGTCAGTTACTAAGAAGATGAAGAAGCTCGACTCGCTTCGTCACCAGATCAAGGCAAAACACGACATCCTCAATAAGGAAGTTAAGTTCTTTAGCGAGCACGACAACTGCCCAACGTGTAAGCAGGACATCAATAAAGACTTTCAGTGCGAGGCTATTGATACGAGAAAGCAGAGCATCGTTGAGATTGAAGAAGGTATGAACCAGCTTACAACTCAGTATGATGAGCTATCAAAACGCATCGATGAGATCATGGAGACTCGCAACCAGATCCAGACTGCTAAGCTAAATAGACATAAGCTGACCACTATGATCGACTCACTCAATAGCTATAAGAAAGAACTTGAGAGAGAAATTAAGACCATCAAGCAGTCTATCGTCGAGAGAGATGACAGTAACTTAAATGAGCTTGAAGCTGAGCTTCTACTAATCAACAATAAGAACGTCGAGCTCGAAGAAGACAGGACTATCTTGGCAGCTGCCGGTGCTCTGCTAAAGGATGGTGGTATCAAGTCGCGCATCATCAAGCAGTACATCCCTATCATCAACAAGCTCATCAATAAGTATCTGTCTGCCATGGAGTTCTTGGTTCAGTTCGAGCTCGACGAGGAGTTCAACGAGACCATCAAGTCAAGGCACCGCGACGAGTTCAGCTATGCATCGTTCTCAGAAGGTGAGAAGATGCGAATCAACCTAGCTATCTTGTTTACATGGAGAGCGGTTGCCAAGCTTCGCAACTCGATCAGCACCAACATCTTGATCATGGACGAGGTGTTCGATAGCTCACTCGACTCCACCGGTACCGAGGAGTTCATGAAGATACTAAATCAGTTGACATTAGACACGAACACGTTTATTATAAGTCACAAGACAGACCAGATTGCGGATAAGTTCGACAACGTTATTCGCTTTGAGAAACATAGAAACTTTTCGAGGATAGCTCAATGAAACTAGTGAGTAAAGATGATCCAATTCTAACCACTCCATGCCCACCCATGAATCTCCAGAACCTTCCTAGCAATATCCTAGAGCTCTCTCAGGAGATGGTAAAGTTCTTGCACGATAACAATGCGATCGGTGTTTCCGCGAATCAGCTCGGTCTTCCATACAGAATGTTTGCCCTGAGAGCTTATCCTCAGAACTTTGTCTGCATCAATCCAAGAATTGTCCAACCATCTGAACAACTTGTAACGCTTGAAGAAAGTTGTTTGACATTTAAGGGACTTTATGTTAAGATTAAAAGATCGCAGCATGTCCGCGTTCGCTTCGCCACTCCAAACGGCGATGTGCGCACGGAAACATTCACAGGTATGACTGCCCGGATATTCCAGCAGCAACTCGACTATCTTGACGGTATACTATATCATACGCGAGCCAATCGCTACCATCGCGAGCAGGCTTTCAAAAAGTGGAAAAAACAAGGTGAACATATTTTATCTGTCGCATGACCCAGTTCAAGCAGCCCGCTGGATGGTTGACAAGCACGTAGTCAAGATGATCCTCGAGTCAGCTCAGCTACTATCAACCGCCCATCGCGTACTCGACGGTATGGAAACTGTCGGTGTTTCTCCAACCGGTCGCAAGAAGAAAGTTTGGATTCTTCCTGACGGCCGCGAGTCAGTACTCTATCAGGCCACTCACATCAACCACCCGTCTGCCGTGTGGTGCCGCCAGTCCGTAGAGAACTACACTTGGCTATCAGACCATCTCTACGCTTTGCTCGACGAGTACACGTATCGCTACGAGAAGCGTCACAAGTGTTCTGACATCGCCTATACTCTTCAGTCACCACCTCATAAGCTCAAAGACTGGGACTGGACTCCCATGCCTTCAGCGATGGCTGACGAGTATAAAGTTAGTGACGACCCATTGACAAATTATCGTCACTATTATAAGATGGGTAAATCAAACATGCACGCTTGGAAAAAGCGCGATAAACCGGAGTGGATTTAATGAGTAAAGATTGGTGTCACGACATTGCTATGATGCACGAGCATTATAAGGTAAATGAAGTAGTTGAGAAGATGGATTCAGAAACTCTTCGTAAATTTCTCGACTTTCGTGTAAAGTTTCTACAGGAAGAACTGGATGAGCTCAATAGCGCTGAGAATCCAGAAGACGTAGTCGACGCATTGATTGATCTCTGTGTGGTGGCTATTGGTACGCTTGACTCATTTAGTGTAAACTCTTACGTTGCTTGGGACGAGGTACTCAAGGCTAATATGGCTAAGAAGACCGGTGTCAAGTCTTCACGACCCAATCCACTCGGTTTGCCAGATCTGATCAAACCTGAAGGCTGGGTCGGTCCAGATCATAGCGATAATGTTGGACTGGTATCAAAACTCTTTAAGGATTAAGTCATGTCTCGTCAAGCTAACATCATAGAACTTGGTGATCTCGGCGAAAACACTATAAAAGATCTTCATATCAAACACGGCTATGAAGTCGTAATGAGTGAAGATCGCTATGATAAAGTTAAAGATATGTTTATCAATGGTGTTAAGACAGAGATCAAGACCTTAACACGTATTAAGAATGAGACAGCTTTCTTCTTAGCTAATAATCAACTTAAGAAATGTTTAGAAGTAGACAGATTGATCTTTGTTGAGATTCCTTTATATGAAGACTTTCCAATTGATATATTCGAATCATTGAAACCAAGAGTCACTAAGCCACATCAGTTTACCAATAAAGAAACCGGTAAAGTTACTCACGGCTTACTTTTTCCGTTGACAAATTTGGTCTATCTTGGTAGTATAGAAGATAGGAATCTTGTTAAAAAGATGAGGGATCTTAGTCCTTCGTTTTTTGTTCACAACAAGCCTGAATACAAAGAAAGATACAAAGCCCAACGTCTTGAAATAATCTCAAACATAGAAAGATGTGCTATATGATCGATGATGTTAAAGAACTAGAAGGCCTTGAGTCAATCAAGGTTCTACAAGAGTGCATTGACCTACAGGTTCGTAAGTCTCAAGACTACCAGAATCCTAACTCAAACGTGACTCAAGCCATGCACTACCGTCGTGGCATTGACTCTATCCACGACATCATTCAAGGTAAGGTCTATCGCGCTCAGTCTCTTCTCGAAGCAGGCCGCGCAGCAGATGCTAACTTTGAGTCGCTTGAAGATACGTATAAAGATCTCGCCAACTACGCTTCATTCGCAGTGACTTATCTCCGCGGTAAGATGCGCGGTCAAGATCCTACACGTGACATCTTCAACAACAGGAAGTCAGATGTATCTTCGTCATAACGTAGCAGACATTCGCGAGTACTTTCGACTTGCCAAAGCTGAAGGTAGCTACGTAACTGATAAGACAGGCGTCAAGATGCTCGAGCTAGTCTCGGCGTCTTTCGTCGCTGACGAGCCAGCTATCTTTGGTAAAGTCAATCAGGACTACGTTGACCGCGAGCTAGCTTGGTACGAGTCCATGTCGCTCAACGTCAATGATATTCCAGGCGGCCCACCGGCTATCTGGAAACAAGTCGCTGACAAGGATGGCTTCATCAACTCCAACTACGGCTGGTGTATCTGGTCTCCAATGAATGGTAACCAGTACGACAACGCAGTTGCTGAGCTTAAGAAGAATCCCGAGTCTCGCCGAGCAGTCATGATCTACACTCGTCCATCGATGTGGAACAAGTACAACCTTGGTGGCATGTCTGACTTCATGTGTACCAATGCCGTGCAGTACGTCATCCGCGAAGGTTCAGTTCATGCAATTGTCCAGATGCGTTCTAACGACGTCGTGTTTGGCTACAAGAACGACTACGCTTGGCAGAAGCACGTACTTGACTTAGTAGCTAAAGATCTCGGCGTACCAGCCGGTTACATCTTATGGAACGCAGGGAGCCTTCATGTCTATGAACGACACTTCGACCTCATCGATTAACTGGGTTAGGAAGTACCTTGAACTAGCCCAGCATATTGCATCTTGGTCTAAAGATCCAAGCACTAAGATCGGTGCAGTAGCTGTTGGTAAGAAAGGTCAGATCCTATCTCAAGGCTACAATGGATTCCCAAGAGGAATTGATGACGATGAGACGCGCCTCAATGATCGAGATCTCAAGTACAAGTACGTTGTTCACGCAGAGCAGAACTGCATCTACAACGCTACTCTCAACGGGGTAAGTCTAGACAATTCAGACCTCTACGTGTATGGATTGCCTGTATGCTCCGAGTGCGCTAAGGGCGTCATCCAAGTCGGCGTAAAGCGAGTCTTCATGTGCTATCCAACTAACATAGCTCCTAAGTGGCAAGACTCAATGGCTCAGTCTATTGAGATGTTTAATGAAGCAGGTGTAGTATGGCATTCGTTCCCAGAGTCCTTATCGTTGGAATCAACCCAAGCTCAGCCAAGCTCGGACAAAACACAACTTGGCGCAGGCTCCCTAGCTGGGCTGATACTCTAGGTATCAACATCTTCTCATTTACAAACTGCATCTACACTCCTGGTCCATACAAGTTCTCAGACGTAGATCTAGATCTAATTAAGAACTGCACCGAGGGTCATGATAAGATTGTGGCTCTCGGCAACTTTGCATCTAAAGTACTACAGAAAATAAACGTAAATCACTTCACCCTTCCGCATCCTTCAGGGCTAAATAGAAAGCTGAACGATAAATCATATGAACTCGATCAGCTGGTGAAGTGCAAGGAGTATATCTATGGCTAAAAAGATCCTGATTACGGGAATGAATCGCGAGCAGAAT
>Ga0208618_1000880_pt1 | contig 12797 bp, 14 predicted proteins | sample CryBogCBE18Jul08_FD_184585 | JGI IMG/M metagenome (GOLD analysis project Ga0208618, IMG submission 184585) | Freshwater microbial communities from Crystal Bog, Wisconsin, USA - CBE18Jul08 (SPAdes) | ecosystem: Environmental > Aquatic > Freshwater > Lake | place: Crystal Bog, Wisconsin, USA...
AGTCGCCGCGGGTCGCAAAGCGACCAAAGGTAAACCCGCGGCGACTCTGACCAAAAACAATAAATCAAGAAACCATATACATTTTGCTATTGAATTGCCCATGCACCCAAAGGTAGACTCCGCGTGTTGTTGTTGAGTTGGTTATTAAGTGGGCGCGACTTTGTTTGTTGAGGGACAGTGTGGAACCACCCTACCCCTGAAAATTCATGAAAGCGGCCGTGAGCGAAGCGAACCGTCCCTGACGGCGACCCACGATCGTCCAAAATGGATTTGTTCGGTCCAGAAAGAACAGAAAGCCCCACTCTTGTTCTCAACTATTCTGACTTTGCTCTGAATAGATTGGGAATTGGGAGTTCAGCGCTTACCGTGACCTAGCCTCTCACATCTTCTCCTTCACCCTTCACCCTTCACCCTTCTGCTAGAATGCAGTTCATCCCCCGGTCTGTGCTCATGCGGCGCAACGGGTTTGTTCGGAATCCGCTCGCGAAGTTCATGGAGGACCCCTGGGTCGTCCGGCCGGTCATCCGGGACACATCGCGCGAGGACAAGGTCATCGCGATCTTCGAACGCTTCCTCGCGCAGTGGCTCAAGCAGAGCCGACGCGCACGCGAGCAGTCTGCCCTCAAGGAGCGGACTCGCCGCATCCTCGAGCGCACCGTTATGGTCCGCGATGAGGACCCTGAGTGGACCTCTGTCATGGAGGCCCACGAGCACGCGCACGAGCACGAGCTTGCGCGGAAGCCTGTGGCGGAGTTCAACGCCTATGCGCGCGACATGATCGCGCACTACAAGGCGAACCAGTGGGACATTCTGGAGCTGATCCACGAGTGGCACAAGATCGATCGCGTTCGGGAGCAGGAGGCCGTGTGGCTGGAGCTGAGCAGCAAGCTTCACAACAAGCAGAAGGCCGCTAAGGTGCGCCGGGTCGTGCCCCGCAACCGCTTCGAGATCGATGAGGACTCCGAGTAAACGGGCTGAGAAGCTCAGAACACAAAAAAATATATTTTTTTACTGGTGGGTTGGTGGTGGGTGGGTGGTGTTACTCCTCAGCCTCGAACCACTTGAACATGAATGCGCCCTTGTCTCGCTTTGGGAAGACAACAACAATCCCAGTCGAGATCTTCGTCTCCTTCATGTAGCACATGCACTGTTCGGTGGCGTCGGAGACAGTTGTGTCGGACCCTGTGCCGGCCTTGAGCTCGATGACAATCCACTTGTCAACGATTATGTCAGCACGCACCGTTCCGACGTAGCGTCCGCGAAACGTGATGGGAAGGTCACGCTCGGACTCGTAGGGGTACCCCTCATCCTGGAGCCCGATCTTCATCGCGTTGTGATAGACCGACTCCGTGTGACCAGGTCCTAGTTCAGCTAGAACCTCTTCGGCGATTTGCCGGATCTTGGTGATGTCTTCTGGCTCGACCGCCTTCGGTAGCGGGCGAGGAGATGCTTCTTGCTTGGTTGGGCAGGTGGCGGAGTTGTGGCCGGCGTTCTTGCAGATGCTACACTTGACCATTCTTTACGTTGATACAATGGTCGGATGGAGGGAGGGAGGGTCTTCCTCCTTTTCTGAACCGAACAAATCCATTTTATATGGAAAGTCAAAAACGAATCGAAGCAAGTATATTCATAACGTAAATCAATGGATATCCAAATTGGTGATTGCGTCACACTCATGAACAAGATGACAGAGAAGACAGTCGACTTGATTGTCACATCCCCACCCTACTTCAATCAACGCGATTACGAAGCAGAAGGTCAGATCGGCCGGGAGGAAACGGTAGATGACTATGTGAAGGCAATGGTTGTGTGGGCAAATGCGTGTCATCGTGTTCTCAAGGACTCGGGCAGTTTGTTCCTCAACATCGGTGACAAGTATGAGAACAAGGGACTGCTCATGATTCCCGAGCGCCTGACAATCGCAATGTTAAGCAACGGTTGGGTGCTTCGTAACAAGATTGTATGGTATAAGCCGAACCATATGCCGTCTTCTGTCAAGGATAGGTTCTGTGCAACATGGGAGCCTGTGTACTTCTTCACAAAGGACTCAGGCAAGTACTGGCATCATCCGTATTACTGTAATCTTGACAGCCTGCGTGAGACACCTACGACAGAGTCTAAGATCCCGTTTCCTCGGACCCTGACTCTGGAAGAGTATCCTGGGTGGGTTGACCGGATCAACGACTTCAATCAAAAGAAGGTTTCAAAGGGGAAGTTCAAGGATGCTGGCATCAATAAGGGCGCCAGTCCCGGTGCTAGGCAGCAGTCCGATGTCGTGTATTCGCGTATGCGAGTACATGATATGACTGAGGAGAGAAACTTGGAGGTTCATGCCTATCTCAAGGCACAGGCGAAGGAGAAGAAGAGTTCCGCAAAGAAGTTGGATGAGTTGTTTGGATATAAGTCAAAGGCCGGACATTGGCTTCGTATTGATCATGGGCGCTCGCTTCCGAGTGTTGAGGATTATCGCAAGCTGAAGGGACATCTTGAGTTGGATGACCGTTTCGACAAGGAGATGTTGGAGGAGCACTATGTTCTTCAGTCTGTACAGAACAATCCAAAGGGAAAGACGCCAGAGGATCTTTGGAATATTCCACTGACACACGAAAAGGGCGTTGATCACTTCGCAATGTTCCCTATTGAACTTCCGAGGCGTATCATTCAGGTTGCGTGTCCACCCGATGGACTTGTTCTGGATCCATTTGCAGGATCAGGAACCACTGGAATCGCAGCTAAAAATATTGGTGTTCGCTGTTGCCTTATGGAGTTGAATCCCGAGTTTGGGGAACTCATTCGGCGGCGAATCGGTGAATCTGGTACAGGTCCGGATTCGTGATGATGAAGCGGGGCTCGTGCGTAGTCTTGCCCGCGACAGCGTGGACGTGGCCCTCGTGCGGGAACTCCGCGAGGCCAGTGGAGTCGGCAAAGTAGCCGCGAGCCTCGGTGAAGCCCCACTTGAGGAAGGAGACCAGAGTGTAGACCGGCTTCCCCTCAATCTCGCGCAACTGCTTGCCGACGACAGGGGTCGTCAGATCAACGAGCGCGGTGCGAGTGTTGTTCAGCTGCTGCGTGAACGTGCGAGTGTGCTGGGCCAGTCCGAGGTGGATCTTCAGGCCGTTGATCTCCATGGGGTTTTTTCCCCTTGGCTTGTACTCCTCGAAGTCGCTGTCGTCGACAAGGCACCCCTTCGCGTCAAGCTGGAGGATGAAGTCGTCAGTCTCGAGATGCGTGTCGGACCGGTGGTCCGTTATTGCGACCCAGTACTCGAGCCCCATTTCGCGGAGCGTCGAGGTCGCGGCCTCGTGAACGAGGGATTGGAAGTTGCAGTTGATGGGCTGATCCTGAGTCTTCTCAGACCGAACGTACTTGCGAAACCGCTTGTTCGCGTTCGGGATGAGGTTGGAGGAGATGGCATGGACGAGCTTCTCGAGGAAGAGCGGGCAAAAGAGGTCCATTGTATTCATGCTTGGGCATAACTCTAAATGCCTGACCCGGCAAATTCCATTTTAGACGAATGTAAAAAGTTTTTCTTTGGAACACATTGTTGTGTTCACTCACACATGACCTGGATGTTGCCTTTGGTTTAGCAGGACTCACGGGGTGACGACCACCAGCTTCACCCACTCGATATTGAGGACGATCTGTTTTACCTTGACATTCTTGCGAGTACGAGTATCCCATGTCAAGGCATGGGCGGGGTGCTCCCTCAACTTCCTGTAGAACTGACTCCAGAACTCATTCAAGTCTCGATCTCCCATGAGCTCGCGGCGAACAATCGACGACCAGATTGCAGCAACCTTCCCAAGCGGAGGAAACCCTCGCCACTTCTTGGAGAAGTCTGGATTCTCGCGCAGTACCCTCGAACAAATCTCAATGTGTTCATCGAGATACGCGTTAAAGCGCGGTAGTACGGCGTTCACCTGCTCCTGGGTGGCGCGAGCAATCACACTTGAGATTCCAATATGGGAAGTTGTCAAATTCTCGAGTCCACCAACGACAGATGCGAGGTATGGGACCGTGTTTGTAAGATCCGCCTGACGCTTCCCTGGTGCCTTTACCCCGAATGCGGCGGTAATGGTCTCCTTCCTCTCGTCGAATGACTTACGAGACTGCAGAACCAAAGGCGAGCGCGAGGCCGCCTTGATGAACTCTCCGGCGACAAGTGCCTTGCTCGTGGAATTACGAAGCACGTAGTACGCGATTATCTCGGACTCTGTATTCTCAGGGCCGAAGAGGAGAACAGAGAACTCTGTATCAAGAAACTCGTCCTGCTCCTCTTCGCTCAAGCCACTAAACCAAATCTCCTCGTCATCCACAGTGTAGCCGAAGTCGTCATTGATGAACCCGAAGAGAGAGATTGATCGTTGCTTTCCGTCGACAGAGACCTCGACATTGTCGGGGCGCTGCCAGAGACAGATCTCTGGAATGGGAACGCCGTCCACCCTGACGGACTTAATGAAGGCTGGGCGTTCAGCAGAAGTCCATACACGATCACGCTGCCAGTCAGGATTCAGGTCATAAGACCCATTGTTGTAGTTGTTGTTAAGAGCGCGAATCGTACTGATGATACGAGTGAAGAACATTCTGACAGGATGATGTCGTTGTCATCCTGTTTTGCAAATCCATTTTGCACAAAATGTAAAAAGTTTTTTGTTCAGAGCCGCCCAACGCTCACGCTTTAGAACGCGCTGAGCCACTCAGGGTGCTTCTCGGCAGGCACGTTGAGTTCCTCCAGAACCACCTTCGCCAGCTTGATCTGTTCCTCGGAGGACAGATCCATCGCCGAAATCTCCGCCATCCGGCGCTGAAGGGCATCGCCCATGGTCTCCGGTACCTTGAACGAGTCGTCAAACCCGATCATCACGTTGCACAGCCGGGACAGGTGCCCCTGCGCGCACATTCCGACCGACTCGTAGCACTCCTCCCAGAGTCGCTTGACGAGTTCCTTGCGCTGGTCCTTCGGCCGCTGGTTAATTGTGGCCCAGAGACCGCGGAGCGCGGAGTGGTACTTCAGCGGCGCGGCCGTCTTCTCGGCCGCAATGCTGCGCTTCCACCACGTCTCGATATCCGGTTCGACGAGCGAGACCTGAACCCGGGACTTGCCCAGTACACACTCGAAGTCGACGCAGATTTGGATGCGGGTGTTGAACCCTTGGCGGGCCGGACCCGGATCCGCGGCGACCAACATGGCGATGCCATCGCTGGTCTGCTTGTTGACTGGCGCAGTGTGGACATTTTGCTTGTCCCTGGCCAGTAGCCCAAGCTCCGTCTCGTTCTCGTGCGCGACCTCGGCGGGATGGTGGTACAACAGGGTCAGAACATTCAGCATGTAGTTACCCAGTTCGCGGCGCACGTCTTCATCGAGACCGGCTTCGGCTCTCCATGTTTCGACGTGCGCCATCGCCTGGTCGTACCGGCTGTTCCCCGGCGCCGGCACCAAGGTGGGCCAGAGAACATCGAGGCGCCGCCGCAGTGGGCGGCACACGTACCAGTTGACAAGGTCCCGCAGGCGCTGGAGCCGTTGCGGTTCAATGTCTGGCGGGAGCGCGGTCAGAACCGCCCGCATTTCTGCGAGTGGTAGTGGCTCATGGTGGCGCGCCAGCATTTGGATGCGCCGCTCGGCGGCCTTGACCGGGGCCTCGGCGATGCGCTCGCGCTCGCGTCGGTCGTGGCGCGTGCACTTCCCGTTCACGGTTGCGAACTGGGAGCACTGTGTGTGGTTGGTGAGGCGCACAGAGCACCTCACCTGCCCCTCGGGGATGAGCACGGGGGGAGCGCGGGCGTCGGCCTCGCGCTGGAGGACGAGCCGGTGCTGAAGTTGGCGGTGGTGGACGCCGCAGAGTGTGTCGTGCTTCGCGGGGTGGGAGCAGGGAGCGCCGGACGCGAGAAATGCCGAGCAGAGAGGCATTTTGGCAAGAGGGGGAGTTCTTATTTTTCTGGCCCATCTAAATCTATTTTGGACGGTTGGTTGGGAAATGGAAACAGTTTGGGACAAGAAGAGTAAGTAGCCAGAATGCCTCCGTGTTCGGCCATCACGTCAGCGGGAACACAGTGTACGCGCCCACATCAGCCTAACGCCACGTTCTGCAAAGTACATCAAGCTCAAGAAATTCGGCAGCGGTCCCGAGTTGTCTACGGTCTGATCGCCGCTCATCTAGACGAAAGTGTCCGGAGGGGGCGTCCCGAAATTGTTGAGACGCGGCAAATGGTCGTCGAAGCACGAACACAGAACCGAATCACCGAGGAACATGCCGACGAGCTTCGCAGGTATATCCGGTTCATCGAGCTTAGATATGACCCGCAATTGCGAGCTGCGGCGCGCCTTGAGAGGTTCGCAGACGACTCGCAGAATGTCCACACAACTGAGATCAGCCAACAGACAAACAGGGGATGCGATATTCTGCTCAGCCTTTCCGAGGCGTCAACTGGGTATACAATGGTTGAGATCGAGTCGGCGTTCGACTGGCTCTACCCCGATGACAAGTGGAAGAGCAAGGCGAGAGTGTTACGTGATATGAACAGGTGGTATAATCAACCAAGCATCCGCAAGGTTGATGACTACTTCTACCGCAGGGTTCTTAACGGACTCTGGGCGTACATCTCAGAGACTGAGATCACGATGAGGAGGGAGTTGCTGTTCCGCCTTGCTCAGGAGTCCAGTGATGCCCATGGACAATGTGCTGAGGGACACATCACTCGCCTTGTCAATGTTCTCGTCGGTTTTGATGACCGGTTTGAGCCACCCATCAACACCAAGGAAGTTCTTCAGCACAAGATGTCGTCCATCGCATCTCGCGATGATGATCTCTGGGACAAGATAGGGTCAACCTTCCTCGTCATGAAGGAGCTCAAGGTTTCAAAGGAGGAACAGAAGGCATGGTACGAGGCTCTCTAAATCTCATTAGAATACAATGAGGCTGAAGACATTGCGGAAATCCCATAGCAAGGGCAAGAAATGGGATGCTATTTTTATCGTTGACGGCAAGGAACGTGTTGTCCCGTTTGGTGCGACGGGGTATTCTGATTACACGAAACACAAGGATAAGACGCGGAGAGCAAGGTATATTCAGCGGCACTCAGGAATGGGGGAGCACTGGTCTAGGCCCGACACTCCCGGTGCTCTGAGCCGGTGGATCCTTTGGAACAAACCCACTCTGCGGGGGAGCCTTAGAGACTTCAAGCGCCGGTTTCACCTTGGGAAATAAGTTCTCAGGAATCTCAACTACAAACCGCATTAGGGATGTCTTTGGCCGGTTCGTTGCAAATCGGAGGTAAGGGTTGCTCATTTGTATAAAATGGATAAAAGAACGCCTAATATTCTTACATATCATAATGAAGATCACTAACCAGCGTGTCACCTCTGAACTTCTCCAGCGTGGAATTCCTACCTTCGGAACCTTTGAGCGACGTCTCGCGCGCCTCCAACGGTTTCTCGAGATTGAGACTCGTAACTCTGCAGCACACACTCTTCTCGCGCTGCGTTACGGGAAAACGGAAACGTTTGACTCAGTAAACATCGATACACAATGTCTTTCACACGCATTGCCTGGGCATGGCCCAAGACCGACTTCAACCCCATCTGCCCCCACTGTAACGACATCGCCCCAATCGGAAAGACCGGCTACGGGTACGGTAGCGACAAGGACAAGGTCTTTGACCACCGCTGGTGCATGGTCCACGCCTTCGAGTCAAACACGTATCAGAAGAAACAAGACTGGATCGACGCCTGTGTCGAATACGGCCGCAAACTAACTCTGCCTTCACCCACTACCCGCGTTATCGCGAGGAGGGTCAAGCGTGTTGTTCTTAAAGAGAAATCCGTATCTCGATGAACGGAACAAAGTATCTATAAAAGTCAACCCAGGTCATTCTCTGACCCGACTCAAAATACATTTTTGCTATTTGGTTGAAGACGTTCACGTACAGAATCAAGACAAAGGCCACTATGGTAAAGTCCCTCATTATTGAAGATTGATGTTTTGCGTCCTCGGTAATCTCCGCGAAAGAATGACCCGCTGCGTTCCTCCAACCGACATGTCGTCGCCCTCCTGAATACCCTCGATTGCCCTAAGTGCCTCGGCTACCCGCTGAGGCTGATCAGCGAACTGAAGCAGTAGCTGAGTGCGAATCGCATTGCGCCGAAGAGGTGGACGAACTGTCCGGACGGACCGAGAGATACTTCCTCCCGGTCCCTCAAGGACAAAGTTATCTAAGTTATTGCCCTGCATGAACTCCAACACATTTGTTCCAAGGGCCTGCTTCTGATCATTAAGTGTCTTGATCTGTGCCTTCAAGGTGCGAATCTGATCATCGATACCTATCCACGTCCGAAGCGTTTCCTTGATCTGCTCCGTCGACTCCATACCTTCCTCCTTGTCCGCCTGTGAAAGCCACCTGTGGGTGGTGGCGGTGGCGGTGGAGCTGACGGTGGAGGCAGCGCACGAGCGTCCTGTTTCCCCTGTTCTGTTGCCGAGGCTATCGAGCGTATACCTTGTAATGTCGCCTTCTGTGACCGTTCAGCAAGCTCAGATGCTCGTTGTGTTGCCTTTTCCTTTACCCCGGATGATGCATCTCGTACTCGAGTCGATAAGGACACTAGACCATCTTGTGCCGACTTCGAAACTTGAGTGGCAAGACCAGCCATGGCTGTCAGAGCAGTTGAAATGTCGTTTCCAATCTTGACCCTCTTTTCATCAATCCTTCCAGCCATCCGATTCACTTCGAGGAAGTTGTTTGCAAGAATGTCACCGATTGGAGGTGGGATGACACGGATCCACGACTCAATTGCGGATACGAAATCCTGACGACTCGTGGCGACAATCGCAAACACGGGCCATAGAAACATACCGAGCAACGCTGACAAGCCGAAGCCAACCATGTAGCTGTAGGGCAGCGGGATCATACCGAATGTGGCGGGGAGGATTGACTGAATCGTTTTCAACAATACCTTGCCTCCCGCAATGATCAGATCGAGGGACGCACCGAGAATGCTACCGAACACCGGTATCTTTTCCAGGTAGCTGATGAAGAAGACAACCATAAACAAGGCCTCAAACATAACAGGAGCATAGGGTGATGCGGTCGCTTTCAGAATCCACTTGAGTCGTGGACCGAGGTAGTCAGTGTTATCAGGGAAAAAACGAGGAGGAACGAGCTTGCTAACAGCAGGATACTTCCCCCACGAATTGTTCCATGGTTCCAGCGGCTTCGGAACTGGGACTGAAGCCGGTGCCGGTACCTGTGAACTCAGGACAGGTCCATCATCTCCTACGTTTTCAGGTTCACCCTCCGCTCCTCCCGTCATCTTCTTGAACGCATTTAGTCTCTGTTTACAGTCGGGTTTTCTACGCAGACACGATACAATCGCCGCGACGCGTTCATCGTAGTCAGCTGGAATGGGTAAATTGTGTTCTTTCAGGATCTTTAAGAGTCCTGCCATTACTCCTACACTAGAATTTCCATTTCTTGTCACACTCCAGACATGTGACGAAGGTCGTCATGGGCTCATCGGCAGAACGAGTCTGGAGCTGATAGTAGTCGCATCGCGTCTTCTTCTTACAGCTGGAACAGAACATGAAGATCGAGGCCGTAGACTTCTTGGAGTACATAGCCTTCTCTTGATCAATGATCTTCTGAATCATCTCCTTCCATCGCTTGGGATTCTGATCCACGGCTGTTGACTCTACAAACTCAGATGCGCTCATTGTCTTTGCCATGTCACGGTACCTATATAACGAGATGGCTCGGCTGCGATACAGGTCAAGGAACACCGAGTTCTCCCAATCAATATCGATGAACCACTTCTGAGCATCGGCAGCACACTTGTTCAGAATTGCAGTCTCGATCTCCTCGCTCTCGAACTTGTCTCGGACGATCATCCTCATTGGGTGATCAACAAACACATTGGACGCGTGAAGCGTATGAACTGCAGCATGTATGCGAACGGCGGGATCTCCGTCATCTTCAGCGGGCTCTTCCTGTTGCGGTTCACCCTCGCCATCGTCCTCCTCGTACTCTGCATCGTCATCATCTTCATCCTCCTTGAAGGTACATGACTGATAGAACTCATCGTACTCAGACGACTTTAAGTCAAGGTACTTACTTGCCTGCCGGTCGTAGTCATCTGGATTAGGATTAAATGACTTCAAGACCGCAATTGGCCCTTGAAACGTATCGTCGTGAAATGGGGGTGGAAGCATATGCTGGTTGGTCTGTTCATCGTCGTTCTCGGATGGCACGGCAAAGAATGCGAACGAATTCTCTTCATGAACACATTTGCCTTGGAATTGAAGAGCAGGTTGCTTGAGCTTCTTTCGAAGCCATTCAAGCACATCTGCTGTCTTGGGAGGGATGGATGCTTCAGAGAGAACACCCTGGACTGAGATGAGAGTTGCAAGAACCATGTTGTAGGATATGACTATTCTGTGAAACTTCCATTTTATACCTTGCGTCCTGTTCTCAGGTGACGGCGATTCTTACGCCGGCGGCCCTTTCCGATCAATGGGTTCCGAGCCTTCTCTGAAGCAAGGAAGGCGGACGGCCCTGATCTTGGCAATGCCGTCTCTTTCGCTCTACGATCAATTCGTTCCTCATCTGTTTCTGCAGGGGGAGAGGGAGCCACAATTCGTCGTCTCGGCGCCGGGGCGGGAGTGCGGATAGTGAGGGAGGCAGAAGGGGGTACGCCACTGGCCGTTCCCCTAGAACCACGGCTCGCAATAGCGGCTGCCGATCCTGGTAGAGGTTGGTCCAGGGTATGCCCTAGCGCCCTCTGACGGGCTAGCGCACGTTCCAGCCCGGCACGATCTACAATCCCTGTTCCACGGTTGGCGGCGGCGAGCCGCTCGGCCCTCTCTTTCCTGCGCGCATCTAGTAATCCTTGTACGCGCGTGGCAGCCGGGCTAGTCCCTAGAGTTCGCCTTGTTGCGGAGTCGATGTTCCGCTGAGCTTGTCTTAGAGCATCTGGCGAACCTCGAGACAATTGGTTCACAACCGCGGCTGGCGATCGTGGTGGAGGTGCTCGCAAGGTGAGACTTCCGTTTGGTCTGGGTTGTCCCAGATCGCCCACCCCCGAAGCTGCTACCTGGGTTGCCAGAGATTCGCCACTGGAACTACGGTTCGCAATAGCGGCTGCCGATCCTGGTGGAGGTCTACCCCGATTCATCGGGTTAACTCTAGTAAAGGTGCCATTGCTCGATGCCGCTTCTGGTCTAGGAAGCGGTCGTCCAGATCTCGCTCCAACGCCCAACGTATTTGCAAGAGCACTACGAGCCGGTCTGAGAGCGCCAGCAATTCTTTCACCCAACCCAGCAAACCAATCACCCGTTCCACTCATGGCCCATCTGAGACCGAAGTAAATAGCAATTAGCAATATGATTCCACCGATGATGCCTCCAAAAATCTCACCCAGTAACTCAGGGCTTGGAGCCGAGGAGCCCGAAGCCGAAGGCGAGGAGCCGGGCTCGGCACCGTTTGCTGTCATATAGATATTCATGGGTCCAGCAACAGGGTCACAACCAACCAGTGGCGGTGCCGCGCGATAGGAAACAGCAGTTATTTCGTGAATGACGTCATCCGGGTCGGTTATGGGTAAACGCTGAATATTTGCCAAGTCGGTTTGCGCAATCAATACGGGTTCGGACATGACAACGACGCGTGTCTGTGGAGGGCTAAGTGTTGAATCATACGTAGTTATCCAAGTATAAAAAGGTCTATTTGTCTTCACAATCGCCGACAGGCTCCAATTCGCACCGGTGGACGCAGGTACATCTGGATATCCTTGCAGATGATCGGGTTGAGATCCCAGGATATTTGGAATTTGACTTCCGAAAGCATTCACGAATTGTGCTCCGTCTCCGGTCGCACTTGCATCTGCCTTTAGGGGAACCAAGACAACAATTGAATTACCAGCTTTTGCTTCGACTATACCCGGTATAGCATGAGACGGGAACTCTCCAACCTGAAAGCAGGCATCATATTGAATATTTGTATTCAGCGGTTGACAGTTGCCGATGTCATTGGCCTTTCCTGTTCCGTTCAAGCTTATACATCCAGGCGGACAGGCTGATCCTTTGACAAGGTTAATACAGTTGTTTGATCCTGACCCAATTGCACCCGCCGTGTCAATACGGACAGGGAAGGGATGATACACGCTCATCACATTAATACTGTCACCCATTACTCCTAATCAACAAAACAACTGATTACTACGAACACGTTGCTGCTGCCGACCCTCCATACAAACCTCCGGCAATTGCCGAAGATAATCCTCCACCGCCACTGCTACCGCTACATGCCTGAGCCATATCAGACTGCAGAACGGCTCGGCCATCGGGACCCTGAACGTAGACATTACCACTCGTGTCGACATATTGACCATTGGCGTTCTTAGTTAACGAAGAAAGAGTGGGGCCTTTGGGGAGAACCGAGGAAGGAAGACGGGTGGGATCGGATGCCTGAACGATTACGAAACCAATGCCTCCAAGGAAGAGCCCCTCAACGGCAGAGATGAGTGCTTTGACAAGCACGCTTCCAGTCAGATTATCACATGTTTTAAGAACGAATACCTGTAATCCCGTGAATACCACGAATACAACCATGGTCGCAACGCTGTCCAAGATACTACGGTTCGTGACCAAGTCTAACAGGTAGTACCAGAAGATTGTCGATGTAACAACCAGTCCCTGAGGAGCCCAGTTGCTCCTGAGACCTTCAAAACCCTGGATCTCACATCCCGAGTAGTTTGTGATGGCTCCTCCTCTGAACAAGTCCAGGGCATCGGCATTGAATGGCCGCGCGGG
>Ga0208618_1000883_pt1 | contig 12760 bp, 7 predicted proteins | sample CryBogCBE18Jul08_FD_184585 | JGI IMG/M metagenome (GOLD analysis project Ga0208618, IMG submission 184585) | Freshwater microbial communities from Crystal Bog, Wisconsin, USA - CBE18Jul08 (SPAdes) | ecosystem: Environmental > Aquatic > Freshwater > Lake | place: Crystal Bog, Wisconsin, USA...
CCATAGTAGTGCATGCCAATCCAATCGATTTGGTTAAGATGCAGATAAAACTCACCCCCACCAAAATGTTTCATAATGGGAAGACTATAAATGAGGTCGCCAAAGGCTCCGGAATGTTTAAATTTATTCATACTTTATATTATATGCTAGGTTAACTATATTTACAACACACTAAATGTACAAATACATTTTTAGGTAAATATTATTCTATGTCAAATACAATCGCCAGCGCATCTAGTTTCAATACTCTACAAAACTCTATAAGTGCATTATATGGGAATACTTATGATGCTGCCAGCCAATCTGTTAGTGCTACAGTAACATCGGGTCAACTGATCAGAGCCAGCGATTGGAACAGTATTTTAGCCGATATTAATCGAGCTGATGTGCATCAAAAAAATCAGACCACAGCTATCGCCTCGGCAACTTCTGGAACTTTAATTTCCACAGTCCTGTTTAACTCGCTGAACACTGCAATAACCTCAAGGATTACTAACTACCTTGCAGCAGATCCCAGTCAAATTTCAACAGTTAGCACTCCTATATCCTTTACAACCAGCACCACTACTACCTACACAGTTGATCTAAACTGGCCTTCCAGTGCGTTGGCCAATGGATTTTTTAATCTAGGTGGAGCATTGACCACAGATTTGGTTCCATCTCTGCTGTTTACAGCATCTAACTACAGCCCAAGTGTCTCTCACACAGTGGGTCCCATAACCAGTGTTACAGCAGATAGTCTAGGACATCAAACAGTAAGTATCAGTGGATCGGGTAATGGATTTGCCTTAACTGTGCTACTGGCACCTAACACTCCAGGTGTAGCGGCCACTGTTTCAGGCAATATTATCTATAAGACCAGTGTCAGTCCTAATAACGCAGGTATATTTGCTATTGCACCCAGTGTTGGTGTTGGATTAACGGTGACTTCTTTGGTAGCACAAACCCTGATAGGAAACACACCTACTTCTGCTACTCTAACATTGACCAATAATGGTAACAGCACTATTAATATTAGTGGTGTTAACTTTACCAATGATCCTAATCAATCTCATAACCTAACATTTTCATATTCACTAGGAACTTCTACATTGGCACCTAATGCCAACACCACATTGACATTGACCTGGCAGAACAATAATATAGGTGCTACTGGTGGATTGTATAATAACACCATTAGTATTCTAACCAATCAAGGAACCATACAGCTAAACAATCCAGTACAGGCCAATGCAGGTGTGGCGTTTGTATACAACAATGCTCAAATCACCAGTTTAACTGACACTATCGTTAGGGATCAACGATACTACATTGAAGTCTATATCTATGGTGGAGCAGTTAATCCCAACTATACTATTTCAGCGTCGTTAAATGTAGCCAACGCCGCCGCCAACTCTCAGGCTATACTCAATCCATACATTGATACAAATCCTCAAACTTGGGAGTTTTGGTTAGATGTTAGTCAAACACTCAATGGCAGTTTCAGTGGCAGTTGGGATTATGTTTTGAACCTAGGTGATCCAGATACCACACAGGTAGTCAACGCCAGTTTACCAGTTTCTTTTACTGTGAATGTTGTTGATCAGAATCTTGGCACATGGATCAGCTCAGGTTATAGCAACGATGCTATCATCGGATTTAGTTACGATATCATTGCAGGCACTCGTTATCTCACCATGGGCTTTGGGCAGGGTGGCGGTAATACCACAGGTGAACTCAGTCAAGGCGCTTATCCATATTATGTGGGTGATAGATCAAATAGTGCTGATGCCACTCGACACTTGACTGTACCAGTACTTGAACCTAATCAATCAGGAGTATATTATAGATATGCTAATGCTGCTTACAGTAAATTCCTAAATACCTACGGTGCTTGGGTAAATCCATATGGCAGTGGCGGCTCGTGGGATACCACATTAACACCATTTACATTCTTGGCTAGGGCTTCGGGCAGTTATGCATATGAGTTCCAAATAGATAACTACGGGACTGTGTATATAGATCATGGAACTGGCAGTCAACAATCGTTTACTGTAAACGGTGGGTATGCATCAGGACAATCTACCGTCGGTACTATCACATTAACCGCAGGACTTCACACAATATCTTGGTCGGCAACTAATACAGGTGGACCTGGTGCAGTAGGGGCTAGAATTACCAATGGTCTCAACTATGATGTTTTCAGTACACTACAAATATCAAGCCCTAGTTGGTATGAAGTTAGCAGAGTAAATGTAACTCAGAATCTAGGTGTTAGCACTCAGCTAACCCCTAATGTTCTTGTTAATATAAACGAAACTTACTCTGCTGGAAATACCTATGCTAGTTATTTTCAAAATGGGGCTATAGCACAGGCCTATATTGATTCCTATGGAAATCTACTTATCACTATGAATAACCTACAAAACTTATCTGGAAATAGTGATACAGATACCACATTGTCTAATACACAATATCTTTTCTATTATTACACCAACTCTGGAGATGCCATTTACTACATAGGTTCATCTGGATCGACTACTGTATACTTTACAGGATTTAATAGTTTTGGTGCAGTGACATTAGCTGCCCATATCACACCATAAACTTGACTTTCTATTTTATGCTAGTATAATTACTAGTATATGGCAGACATTTACAGAGTAGATCCCGAACTGGTTAAACAGGTAAAATGGCAAGGCGACCCTATTGCCTATGACCTTGAGCTACAACAACTATGCGATGAAAATCGTTTTTTAGTTATCAATCCTTGGCTAGAAGATCCAGACCTACATCATTACATTCATAATGTTCCTGCATCTGACAAATGTATAGTTTGGGGCATGGACGGAGAGTGGATTGCCAAATGTTTTAATAGCTATTGGAAACCCAGTGATGGCTATGAAGAAATCATATTGGAAAAGCCCAAGCTGATTTGGCGTAAGAATCCAGATCTAGATCGCATGATGACTTTTGTCGACGATCCAGTAAACACCTACGATCCTGGTACATGGCACAGGCAACGAGAACTAGTTTGGTATATGGATACTAGGTTCAATCCACTAGAAGATCGTGTATGGGTGTACAAATGCATACCTTCCGGTATAGCAGTTAAAGGCACACATGTAATGGAGGATCTAACCCCAAATGTCAAAGTGTCATTTAACCCAGACCTTCCAGACTTCAATCTAAACATAGATGAACTATGCCCTCCCTATTGGGATTTGGCCTATGAATGTGTTTACAATCTAGATCCAGAATATAATACAGACGGGGATGTTTGGGCCGTAAAGTTTACTCCCGAATATAGAAAGCCCATGCCTGCCAAAGTTGTGGGTACGGTGAGTCCTGAACTCATAATCGAATACAATCCTAAACTTCCAAAGTTAGACTATGATGTTAGTTATTCTGTGTCGTGGGATAACTTAAATTACGAACATGTTTGGATGTTAGACAACAAACATAAAAAGACTGAAGAAAAAGAGATTTGGGCATTTAAGATAAAAGCATCGGCCAAAACCAAACAAAGGATTATTGTTGACTATGTCAGTCCCATAATGACTTACGAACTACATCCTGATCTAGAAGGAATGCAGTTTGAAGGCATAGAAGAACATGTAGCACATCATAAAGAGTTTGAATATAGGCATTGTTGGAAACTGGATACAGTTACTAGTACAGGCTATGACATGGTTGCTGTTACTGGATCTTATGTGTATAAACCCAAAGGCGACAAGTATGTGGGCATAGTATTTCCCGCAGTTAACATTCAAAAGAATCCCAAGTTGCCCAGATTGGAAATGGAAGTTGACTACAACATTCCTTATCACGACAAAGACTTCGAGCATGTTTGGTATCTTGATCCAGAATGGAATCAAGACAATGTATGGGCATTGACCATGAGTCTAGTTGATAATCCCGCAGGCACAAAGGAAATGGGTATTGTTACTCCATTGTTTGAACCACTTGATGTAGTGTTTATCAGTTACAATGAAGATAATGCAGAAGAAAACTGGCAACGAGTTTTAGAGTTTGCTCCATATGCACAACGAGTAGATGGAGTCAAAGGTATCATGGCCGCACATAAAGCCGCAGCCGAGCTATGTGAAACAGACATGTTCTTTGTGGTGGATGGCGATGCGTATTTGGAAGACGATTGGTCGTTTAACTTTCAGCCAGGCATCTTTGATAGAGACTGTGCTTATATTTGGCACAGTCGTAATCCCATCAATGGTTTGACTTATGGCAATGGCGGTGTTAAACTATTACCACGTGCTTATGTATTACATCGTAAAACTTGGACTACATTAGACTTTTCTACTACTGTGACTAAAAAACTCAAAGTCATAGAAGAAGTTAGTAACACAACCCGTTTTAATACCAGTGAGTATGCTACTTGGCGCAGTGCCTTTAGAGAATGTGTTAAGTTATGCTATAACATGGTCTATGATTCAGATAACTCTGAACATGAAGAAAGATACAATGATTGGCTTACAAAAGGTTCAAATAAACCATTTGGTGAGTATGCACAGCTAGGTGCTCAACATGCTAGAGAGTTTATAGATAATGCTCGTCCTGATCAACTAAAGAATATCAATGACGAAGAATGGTTATTAAAGGAATATAATGTCAGATTCGGACGAGAAGAAAGTTAGAAAACTCATACCCATTATGAACAAAGTTAGTCCAACATTTTGTTTGGCTAAATGGCATCATACTACTTTGTACTTACAAACAGGTGAAACACACAGTTGTTATCACCCGCCTCCTCACAAGATAAACAAAGAAGAGATTAGACGTAATCCCAGTGCCCTGCACAATACTCCTATCAAGAAGTTAGAGCGCAGGGATATGTTATTAGGTGTACAAACCAAAGGTTGCCAATACTGCTGGAATATTGAAAATATGGGCGAAGGTTACATCAGTGACCGCCACATTAGAACAACATCTATCTATACTCCTTCAAGATGGGAAGAAGCAACTACAGGTTCTTACAATAAGAACATCAACCCAGAATATATTGAAGTATCGTTCGGTAATGAATGTAACTTCAAATGCGGCTATTGCCACCCCAAAGCCAGCAGTCGTTTCTACAACGAAATTAAACAGCACGGTCCTGTAGAAACAGTTAAGAATCATCGATGCGATATTGATTACCTAAAGATCTACGAGCGTGAAGAAAGTAATCCATTTGTGGATGCTTGGTGGCGTTGGTGGCCCGAAATGAGTAAGACACTGAACATTCTACGAGTTACTGGTGGGGAACCACTGATGCACACCAGTACTTGGAAACTGTTTGATAGCCTGAAAAATGACCCTATGCCTCAATTAGAATTAAATATCAATAGCAATATCGGTGTCAAACCAGCATTGGTAGATAAGATGATTGATAGTGTAAACTATGTTACAGACAACAAAGGAATCCGTAGATTCAAGTTGTTTACTAGCATTGATACATGGGGGCCACGAGCAGAATATATTCGAACAGGATTGGATTTGTCTATTTGGGAACGCAATCTAGATGCGTACCTAATAGGTACTGGACAGCCAATCAGTTTTATGATTACTTTTAATATCTTGTGTGTGACAACATTCAAGAGCCTATTAGAAAAGATCTTAGAATGGCGTGCCAAATATAATCAGTACAATAGAACTGATCAACCGCAAATGGTTAGATTTGATACACCTTATCTTAAAGAACCATTGCAGTATGATATGAATATATTACCCAAGGCAGAGTTTTTACCCTATATGCACGAGTCGTTGAAGTTTATGGAAGATAATACAGACGAAAGCGATTTGGCAAAGTTTACAACTTTTGAATATGAAAAGTTTAGACGTGTCGTTGATTATATGGAATCAACGACATATGATGATGATCGCGTCGCCGAAGGACGCCGGGATTTTTATAACTGGTTTAATGCGTTAGATGAACGCAGGGACACAAACTTTTTGGAAACTTTCCCAGAGATGACAGATTTTTATAATGAATGTAGTGAATATGAATAAAGTAATACCGATTAACAAAAAGTATCTGATGGAGGAAAGCAAGACTTTCTGTATGCTTCCTTGGCTGCATCTTTTTGTAAGTCCCGGCGGTGAAGTATTTCCTTGCTGTACCACTGATAGATCTTTGCAGTTAGGTAGTGTTAGAGAAAACTCTTTAGAGGAAATCTTCAATAATGACGCTACCAAGAAGTTACGATTAGATATGTTGAACGATGTTCCTTCTGATTGCTGCAAGATGTGTTATGATCGTGAAAAGATCAGTCCGCACACTTATAGAACATTTGGTAAAGATCACTTTGGTGATCGATTCGAAGAACTGGTACCTAATACCAACGAAGACGGGTCGTTAGATGAGTTTAAACTTCTTTTACTTGATATTAGATTTAGTAATATCTGTAACTTTGCTTGTAGAACTTGCGGTGCTGACTTTAGTAGTAAATGGGGTGCCGAACAAAAGAAACTAGGATTAGAAGATTGGGTTACTATTCATGCAGACAACCACAAAGGTACACTGATTGAAGAAGTACAAAAACATTTACACCACGTGGACATTTTATATTTTGCTGGTGGTGAACCACTAATCATGGACGAGCATTATATTATCCTTGAGGAAATGATTCGTCGAGGACGAACAGATGTAATGTTGCGTTACAATACAAATGGTAGTACTATTAACTATAAGAGCAAAGACTTGTTAGATCTTTGGAAAAACTTTAAAAAGATTGAACTACAAGTAAGTATTGACCATTACGGCGACCGTGCGGAATACATTAGACATGGCACCGATTGGGGTGTAGTTGAAAGTAACTTGATTAACTTTAGGAAACTACCTAACGTGAATTTAGGAGTAGCCACAGTATTAAGTGTGTTTAACTATCTTACTATAACTGAGTTTTATAGTTATATGTTAGATAAAGAGTTGATTAAACAAGAAGATTATCAAACTTATTTGTCTATGACCACTCATCCGCCGTATTATACTGCTACTGCTTTACCTAGGCAACTAAAAGATGTTGGAACAGAAAAAATAATGAAATATGCTCCAACTTTACAAACTGGACATATTGTAAAGCAATATCTAGATTTGGCTGTTCCTTTTGTTAATAGTGAAGATACTTGGAGAACAGCAAGAAAAGAGTTTATACACCATACCAAAGAGCGTGACAAGGTACGCGGGGAATCTTTTGTAAGAACATTCCCAGAACTACAAACAATGTTGGAAACAAAGTGAAAAATCAAAAAACTGTAAACGTAAACAAAGACTTTCTTTTAAATGAAAGCAAGACATTTTGTATGTCTCCTTGGGTTCATCTATACACATCACCAGTGGGCGAAGCAGCCGCTTGTTGTATTGCTCGCGATATTGTTGGAAATACAACAGAACAAACTGTTGAATCCATTGTCAATGGTGAAAAGATGAAACAACTGCGTTTGGATATGTTGAACGAACGCTTTAATCCTGCATGTGCTGGCTGTCACGAACACCAAGCACAAGGCATCAGTTCCAGTAAAGACCAGTTTGCCAAACGCTTCAAACATCACTTTGACGAAGCAATGGAAAATACATTAGAAGACGGTACTCTTAAAGAGTTTAAGATGCGTTATTTTGATGTGCGTTTTAATAACGTATGTAACTTCAAATGTAGAACTTGTAATGCGGCCTTTAGTACATTGTGGGAACAGGAAGATATCAAACGTAAAGTTCCTTGGGCCACTATTCATCCCAAGAACAATACTCCTCAACTATTAGAAGAAGTTATTGAACATATTCCACACATGGAGTATGCATATTTTGCAGGCGGCGAACCTTTAATCACTGAAGAACATTATACTGTTTTAGAAGAAATGATTAAACAAGGACGTACAGATATCAATCTTGTCTACAACTCAAATGTCAGTAACTTAAAGTTCAAGAGCAAAGACATTATTGAGTTATGGAGCCATTTCACTAAACCTATTTCATTAGAAGCCAGCATTGACCATCATGGCGAACGTGCGGAATACATTAGACACGGTACCGATTGGGGACAAGTAGAAAAGAACCTTATCAAACTCAGTTCAATGGACAATATTAGATTTGGAGTTAATACTGTATGTAGTGTGTTTAACTATCACACAATGTTAGAGTTTTACAACTATCTAATCGAAAAGAAAATCTATACTCCTTGGAGTTATACAACGTTTGGCATTTATAACATGACTACGCCTACGCATTTTACATCGCAAGTAATGCCATCTAAACTTAAACGTGAAGCAACATTTAAGGTTAAATCATTGGTAAAATTCATGCAAAGCAAAGGGTTTCTTGAATATAAACTGCCAGTGGTAGAATCTACTATAGCTTGGGCAAATGCCCAGCATACTTGGACAGATAACAAAATCAAGTTCCAAGAAGAGATTGCGGCTTTAGATAAGGTCCGCGGAGAAGACTTTACCAAAGTGTTTCCTGAACTTGCTTCGATGATGGATTGATATGGTAACAAAAGCTCATGTAACTAAACTAATCAAAGAAGGTAAAAACTTCTGCGTACTACCTTGGATACATTTCCATTCATTTCCTAATGGAGATGTCATGCCCTGCTGTATGGCAGATAGTTCTAAACCAGTATCCAAGATCAAGTCAGATGAATCTATTATTCAAATGATGAACAGCGACGAATACAAAAAAATGCGTGTGGCCATGTTAAAAGACCAACCGCTTGAAACTTGTTTCCGTTGTACTAGTGTAGAACAACTAGGTACTTGGACTATGCGTAATAGCCACAATACTCGTCGTGGTCTTGACTATGTAGATCTTATTAGTAAAACTAAAAAAGACGGCAGTATCGATGAGTTCCAAATGAAGTATATGGATATTCGGTTCAGTAACCTTTGTAACATGAAGTGTCGTACATGTGGTCCTGCTTGTAGCAGTCAATGGGCAGAAGAATATGCTAAAACCAAAGGAATGGATAAGCTGGACAAATATTTTGGTTTGAAATCTTTTGTTGTTAACACCAACGAAGATCAAGTGTTTATGACCAAACTAAAACCATATCTTGATCATGTTGAAGAAGTTTACTTTGCAGGTGGCGAAGCTATTATTACTCCTGAACATTACGAGTGTCTGGACTATTGGATTGAAAAAGGTCTAACTCATAAGGTCGAGTTAACATATACCACAAACTTTAGTGTATTGAAATACAAAGATAGAAACTTAATTGAGTTGTGGAAGAAGTTTCCCAACATTAAGATTTGGGCAAGTCTTGATGCTAGTGGTGATGTTGCCGAACTTGTACGCAAAGGTACCAAATGGGATACCATTGTTAAGAACATGAAGAAGTTAAAGAAAGAAGTCCCACATGCAGAGTTCCAGATCAGTCCTACGATTAGTACATGGAATGTTTGGTCCTTCCCTGAGTTCTTTGACTATCTGTATGACAACGATTTGATTAGTAAAAAGGTTGATCCTAGATTTAACTTGCTTACACATCCTTGGTGGGCCAACATTTTTATATTGCCGGATCATATTAAAGAAAAGTTGATTAAAACTTATGAAATGCATGTTAGGAAATATAAAGACTTGCCCGGCATTGCAAATGGGTTTAAACTTATACAACAGAATTTAAAAGCAGGCAGTCATCGATACGGTGATCATGTCAGCCACGAGGATAAAGGTGGCATATTAGAATTTATTTTTCATAATAACGAAATGGATGCTAATAGAAAAGAAAAGTTATTGGATGTTGTTCCAGAATTAAAAGAGGTCTATCAATGGGCAAAGAAATAATCGAGATTGTAGGGAAACAAAAATACCTAGCAGTCACATGGCAAGTTAATAACTACTGTAACTTTAAATGTAGTTACTGTAACCCAGGCAACTGGAGTGGTACTGAAACCAATAATGGTAACTTGACCAAATATCTAACTAACCTTGAAACTATTATTAATCGTTATAAAGAAGAAGGGTATGAACACTTTAAGTTCTTCTTTAGTGGAGGAGAACCCACAGCCTGGCGTAACTTTATTCCTGTATGCGAATGGTTGAAGCGTGAACTGCCTAACTGTACATTAGCAGTAAACACTAACCTAAGTCGCCCATTGGCTTGGTGGAAGAAACATTATCATTTGTTTGATGATATCGTTGCCAGCTATCATGTGGAGTTCAGTAACAAAGAGGAATACGAAAAGAACAGTATCTTCTTATGTGACAAAGTAAACTATCTTGCCACAAAGATGTTGATGCATGATGAGCGTTTTTGGGAAGTTGTTGAATATGGTGAACACCTAAAGAAAGTTATGCCTAACTACTTTATTGAATGGACTCCGCTATTTGACGAGATGACTATCTATGCTAGTCCTTGGAAATATCGCAGTAAGAAGAAAGTAGATTTCTTAAAAACACATTCGGTGGATATGAAGTTTACATTGCCTAAACCCACTACCCCTGATAACTGTGTAAGTTATTCTATCCATGAAGATGGTGAAGAGTTGTATACTAACAGCAACGATGTTATCATTAATAGACAAAACTTTTTTAAAGGTTGGAAATGTAGTGTTGGAGATAGTCTGTTTATCAATCCTATGGGAGATATTGGATTAGCCAGTTGTGGCGAAGGCGGCTATGGTGGTAACATTTTAAGAGATATTGCTGAGATTGGTCCTAAAGTAGTTACCTGCGAAAAGGAACACTGCCATTGCGGTACAGACATTATTATTCCTAAGCATAATCCCAACCGCAAAGTCATTCCTGTTATTCCAGTTGCTCCAGTCGTCGCCGAAGAACCTGTTAAACCTAAAAAAACTAGAACTAAAAAGAAGGTAGAATAATTGATTGATTTCAACCTAACACAGTTAGCAAGATCTGATGTTGGTCCACGAGAACAGCCTCCCGAAGATCTTGCAGATGCACGACACCGTGCCATGATGGATGCTATTGCTCCGTATGCTAAAAAAACAGAGCAAAAGAATGTCACTCCTGTTTATATCGATTACAAAACACGCAAAACAAAACTGGCATTGGTAATGTGCCCTGAATGGGCGCCTGATATGCCTCCATTTAATCTAGCACGGCTTAGTGGTGTTGCCAAGAGTGCAGGTTACGAAACAGTTATTAAAGATTTAAATATTCGTGCTTATAATGAATATCAAAAAGTCTGGCGTCCTGGAAAACTAATACCATTCCCGCTGTGGGATCCTAGTGCTATTTGGCATTGGACAGGACATACATACTATGAGCACATTCATCCTGTGCTTGAACCATTGTTAATGAAGGCCTGCGATGAGCTTGAAGAATATGGTGCAGATATCATAGGCTTTAGTGTATATAACATCAACGAACTTCCTACCAAATGGATGTGTAAGGAACTTAAACGTCGTAATCCTAATGTTAGAATCGCTATCGGCGGCAGTAATGTACAAAAGGGCTGGTTTGAAATCGAAGACTACTACGACTATGTTGTTAACGGCGAAGGCGAACAAGTACTATTAGAGATATTGGAAGAAGTAGAAAACGGTGTTGTCCTTAAAGGCCCCAAGTATGTGACACAACCCGAAGATCAACGCATTAATATCAACGGCTTGCCCATGCCTGATTATGAAAGCATTGACTTTAATCAGTATAAGTTGCCTAATGGTGTTAACAGTGAAATCAGTCGCGGCTGTACTGCTAAATGTACATTCTGCGAAGAAACACACTTTTGGAAATATCGTCAGCGTCAGGCTGTGGACCTTATCACTGAAGTGGAATGGTTATACTATAACAAAGGCACAGACATTATTTGGTTCATTGACAGTTTAGTTAATGGTAATCTAAAAGAGCTTCGTGCGTTCTGTAAAGCAGTTGTTGCTAAAGATCTAAAGATACATTGGACTGGCTATGCTCGTTGCGATGGGCGTATGGATCTTGAATACTTTAAAGATCTTAAAGAAGGCGGATGTATTATCCTAAACTACGGCATCGAAAGTGGTAGCCAAAAAGTATTAGATGATATGGATAAAGGTGTTACCATTGCTGAAATGGAACAGAACTTTAAGGACGGTAAAGAAGTTGGTATCTATGCCGCTACAAACTGGATCATGGGATTCCCTACAGAAGACTTTCAGGATGCCGCCGACAGTATGACATTGTTGTGGCGTGTTCGTAATATGAACATTAACAATGTTGGATCGGGATTTGGTTTTGGACTTGGTCCAGAAACTATTATTGGACAAAACCCAAAGAAGTTTAACCTAAGCGACCATAAGTATCAAAATCATTGGATCACACGGGACTTCAAGATGGGAGGCACACATGTCATGACTCGTGTCAAGGCGTTTTCCATATTTTTAGATATGATTATCGATACTGTGGAAGTTCCGTTTAGTTACCCTCGTCGACACAAGTTAGCAGTAGACCATTACAAGATTGTATTAGACAATCCTGACACAGTACGCGATATAGGGTATGAAAAGTTTGACTATAACATTATCAAACCAGATATCAATCCATTTGCTGATACTCTAGTAAATGAAATGTGGCCTTTCTTTAGAATGCTATGGCGTGCTAGAGGTGGATATTCTGCTAAGATTAAGTTTAATCCAGATATTGACCAAAATGAGTTTGGTGGACAGTTTGGTCCAGGTATGTATACGGCCACATTTAAGTTCGATATCACAGATGAAGGACGCTGGCAAGCAGACTTTGATTATGAGTTTAATCAAATTGAAAATCCCTATGATGATAGAGAAGAAGATGATCCTCGCCGCGGCCCTTTCTACGCACAAGATTTTAGTCGTATGCAAAGTAATACTG
>Ga0208618_1000889_pt1 | contig 12727 bp, 12 predicted proteins | sample CryBogCBE18Jul08_FD_184585 | JGI IMG/M metagenome (GOLD analysis project Ga0208618, IMG submission 184585) | Freshwater microbial communities from Crystal Bog, Wisconsin, USA - CBE18Jul08 (SPAdes) | ecosystem: Environmental > Aquatic > Freshwater > Lake | place: Crystal Bog, Wisconsin, USA...
ATTTAAATATCCGTATATAACATTTATGAAAACAGATGGCAATCCTGATATACAATATTTAGACGTACAAGATCCGAGACAAAATGATAAAAAGGTGCTATTATTTCGCAGCGGTTACATTAATCCATATTATGATAACGGAGAAAATGGAGTTGGAGATAATATACACGCTTTAACAGTTAAGAGTGCTAGAGAAGGAGAGGCTATTGTAAAACTGTTTAAGTCCGAACTATACAGATATATATGGAAAGTATATAAACATTCTCAATTTAATCACGGCGGTCTTATGGATATGGTATTCCGTGATGTAGAAGAATTACCAAATCTGAACGACGACACATTGTATACTTTTTTTAAAATTACTCCGTCTGAAAAACAAACAATACGAACGATCTTAAATACTGGGAATAAATCGGTGGGTGTAGAGGAGCCGGTAGAGGCAGCAGAGGCAGCCGAACCTAAGTCCCGTTACAATACCAAGACGCGCAAACTCCGCCGTCGTTAACCACCAAACCATTTTACCTCTTGCTAGAAACCTAGGATTTCTAGAAAGAGCATGATGGGTCTAAACCCTCGCACGCATAGAAAACCCCAAGCCAAATGTCCGATAAGCCCAAGGTTGTGAAGGAGAAGAAGCCTCGTGCGTCCAAGAAGACCCCGCCGGTGGTTGCTATCGTGAGCCCTCAGGGTGTCATGGGCTCGTTTCTACCAGAGCAGCGTCCCCTTATCGCCCATCTACCTGTCAGCACCGCTTCACTTAACTTCGACGCGACCAATGAACTCAAGTACGATCCAGTTATGCCTGATGTACCTATGCCGTACGAACACGGTACAAACGAGATGAGTTTTCTGGAGGGAATGGAGGGCGCGGGCGTTACAAGCGATCGTACGCAGAAAACCGAGCAGACGTACAAGCCGGCAACAACTACAACTCCTGGCGAAACAAAGTGTAAACTACCGAGTAATTACGCCGAGAAGCTGATGGTACTATTTCAGGACTCCAATCGCTACCAGAAACTTCCTGACAAGACGGATATTAGTTGCTTTTGGTGCTGCCACTATTTCCATACCCCGCCGTTTGCTATCCCGAGCCATATTTTAGACGAGATTTGGTATATGTATGGTAACTTCTGCTCGCCAGAATGTGCTACGTCGTATCTTTTCAAGGAGCGTATTGATAGCCACGTCCAGTGGGAGCGCTACGCACTACTCAATAATCTATACTCGGATGATGCCGAGCTGCCGCCTGGGTCACCAAGTGGTATTCGACCGGCACCACCGCGTGAAGTCTTACGTATGTTTGGTGGCAGTATGGATATTTCAGAGTACCGCGCCATCCTACACGAGAAGAAGCTACGCGTAGATGTGCTGACTCCGCCAATGGTCTCCATTATTCAGACAATGGATACTAAGCCGGTCGATTTCTACGACCAGAATCTCAAGAACGTATTTATTCGCAATGATATTCAGCATAAATATAATGCTCCTGGCGCACAGGGTCTCAGACTACGTCGGTCGAAGCCGGTGAAGTCGAAGGAGGCAACGGTGGAGTGGGCGATGCAGATTCAGCAGGTTGGTGTATCAAATTAAAACAAAATTGAAACCATTTAGAGCCCATACACAATAACAACACAATATGTCTATTCTAGACTCGTATAAAGAGATTGTAAGCCAGGTATATAAGTTGACTCAACTTTCATACCAGCACCGTGACTCGTCGAATGAGTTTGATGAGTTCCTAGATCATCTTCAGGGTGTTTTGGAGCATAAACAGCAAACCATTCATATTCCGCCACATGTTGAAATTATAAGTGAGCCGGCAGACAATGTAGTTGTTGTAAAGGATGATAGTGTGAAAAATATTACGCTTAGACATATTCCGCCGTCTACGGAAATTCAGGAGGATGAGCGCCTTGAGGAGGAAGAAGAAAACGAACTTGTTCATGAATCGGCGGACGAGGATATTATGATTGCTAAGGATGTAATAGAATCAACGTTGGAAGAGGATATTGCCGATGCGGAAGCGGAGGGTGAGGAAGTCGCACAACTTGCGGCAGAGTTAACTCTTGAAGAAGAGGAGGAGGATGACGACGAGGATAAAGATCTGTACGTCAAAAAGTACAAGGGTGTGAAGTACTTTGTATCGAGTGAGTCAAAGCGTGTATATGACTTCATTGACGAGGCAAGTCGTGGAGCTCAGGTAGGAAAGCTGGAAAATGGAAAAATAGTGCTTATGTAGGATGAGCGCTAATATTAAGATGCTATGGGCGGGAAGCTGTCTTCCGGCAAAGATATTCTCTGTTATAATGGCGGGTGTAATCCTTTTTAATGTATGGGTTGGCATATGGGGCGAGGCGATTAAGAATGTTCTTATTGCGGTAATTGGCACGGCTGCGTTATGGTTTCTCTGTTCGTCAAATATGGAACTTCTTGCATATATATTATTAGGTATTCCGGTCATTTTTGTGATTTTCTTATTAGCCCTGATTGTTTTCGATCACTCGCTCATAGATGTATCGCACACCCATACACGTACAAAACGTTTCCGATTAGTCGATGAGGAGGATGATGGTGACTGCGATAACTGCCAAAAACCATCCCCAGCTCCCACATGTTAAAAATCTGCGTATACCATAGAATAAAATGGGCGCGTATACATCGAAGCCGAATCCGAATGCCGCCTCAAATACAGCAGCTGTAATGAATGCTACACGTAGAAATATGAACGCAAACGTTAACATGAATGCGAACGCGAATGCGAACGCGAACGTTAACGCGAATGCGAACGTTAACGCGAACGCGAACGCGAACGCGAACACTAATACAGCCGCGGTTGGCGGCAAGCGCCGTAAAACCCGCCGTAATAAGAAGAACGGCAGAAATACCAAGCGCCGTTAGTCTAAACAAAATCCCACCATTTATAAATAAACAATGGAGTACGCCAAGTATGCGAATCAGGTGTACGACTTCATACAACAACAAGTACAAAACGCAGCATCAGCGCTTCGTACTTGGTTAGGTCCCGAGCCAGTCTCTTATTTTCTTTTAGCAGATGGACGCGTTATGCCAGTGACTGTTATACTACCAAATGATATTGCGGAACATGCCTTTTTCTTTAATGTAGCCACAAATCGAATCACTGCCGCTGTAAATCCGGCGATGGAGGGACGCTTCAAGCCCGCCGTACCTTACCTGTCTGTTGTTATCAAACAGCCAATCATAGGTGATATTGACCTATCAGAGTGGGTAGGTGAACTACGAGCCAATCCGGTTCCCGAAACACTCACGCTTAAGCAACTTGTCACCTTGTGGTCCATGGTCCATAATCAATACACCCCCCTTTCTTACACCGTTGCGACGATTAACGCAAATGGCGACTATGAGACACAGACTATTGAATGAGTTGGGAATCTCGTCCCCCTTAGATAAAAATTGATTCCCCCATAATCTATCCGATGATTGGCATAACCAGCGGATAGATTGACAACAAGATGACGACTGACCATAAGCCCTTCACACTTCTAGACCTAGCTATGACTTGTTTCAACAACCATCCTTGTATAAGCACGGTCTGGCACGACAAGTGTTGGGATATTCGTGAAACTAATGAAGTTGTGAATAGTGCCTATAAGAGTATTCTAAAGGATATCAAAGAGGATCCAACAAAGAAGTCGTATTCTTATACCAATTATAATTTTAGGACCTTTGCCTATAAGAAAATCAATGAGTTGGCTTTGCCGAAGATAGCTAGTCTATTTCCAGACTTCCAGGTCGAAGGAACCTATACATACGATGGTGGAGATCCAGAACGGGAAAAGGGCGACCCATATTTCCTTTACGAAATTAAGGTAACTATTAAACAGACTATTATGTAAAAAACACAAAAAGGCGCCCACCAGCACAGTTTTATATTTTTGTTTGAAATCCAGGTTACATCTTCTGGTCCACGTGGGGGCGGTAAAGAATATCGGCATTCTTCATTCCTTCACCGTAGCACTGGACTTCAGTGGGCTTGTTGTAGGTCTTGGAGACAAGATTCCACAGCTTGAGAATATGAAAGCCCTTCTTGGGGCTAATCGTAACGCCAATAATAGTATTCTTCGTATCGGTCGATACGACTTCTAGAATGGCGGCGGCGGCGTACCGTTGGAAGGTCTCAATGGCGTGCGCCTCGGGAACCTTGATACAATAAGAACCGCCGTGAATGTTGGTGCGATGCTCCCATAGCGGCAAGTAAGGGTCCTTCATTAGGAAATACATACCGGATAGAAAGCGGTCGTCGCCAATCTGTTTAAGGGTACCCCAGAGCTCGGAGTAGTTGATGAATGTACCGATCTTCTTGTAAGACTCGGGGCTCCAGGTTGTATCTTCTGGATCGTGGAAATGAAGAGTCCACGAGCCAGAAGGGAAGGAAAGCGTGTCAGCAGAGGCAGACATGCCTTTATACGAAAGTAGACGGATTTAGATTTAGGATTTGGACGAAGGGTGGCAATAATCACCAATAAACCGATAGACCCCTCAATTTTTTCAAGCACGGCGACGTGTATGACGTTTTCTAGATCTAGGCGCCAATGACGTTCCTAGCATTTGTTGTAGTTTGTTTGTCTGAGAATCTATAGAACCCTTTTCACCGGTTAGAAAACTAGATATCACCCCTTTGGCATTATAAGATACATTACGACGTAGAGTTTTTGATTTATTATTTCCAGGTGCACGGTTCAACACATTTGGCATTTTAAGTTGTTTCACCAAACCCACCTCACGTCCAACCTGCTTAACAAGCATTTTATCTAAAAAATGCCGTAGTTCATCAAGTATTGCATCGGCTTCGTTCTCGCCTCCATCTAATTCAGGTATAATCGCTTGGGATATAGTTACATTTGGAAACTTCAGTTTTACAGTTTGAAAATCAATCTTTATTTCTATATTTGACGGTTGTAGTAAGCAGGTATCCTCATTGATTTGTTTAAAGGTCTGACCGGATAGATCGACAGTAATTCCATCATCATCAAATGAGTTTCCGTATTGCTCACCCGTCCAAAAAAAGAGTGTATTGGGTTTTACAAATCGTGTGAAAGTCTGCTGTCTCCAGTCAGGTCTCGCGGCAGGAGCCCTTCTCAGATTATCGGGTGTTACAATATCATATACAACCATCCTATTAGTGTGTATGATATTATTTGGAAGATGCCGTTTAGTGTTTTCGGGCACGGCGAGTTTTGTTATTGGGGCGCGGTCTCTTAGAATTTGGTCCTGAATTATTGTTATTTTGCCGGTTACGTTTTGTTTTATTAGGATTGACATAGGGTGGAATATTAGGTGCTAGGGGCGGTGCCGATGATAATCCTTTCCAGTTATCAAAATAATTAAGATTTTTATTTCTTTCAAGACGTTCTTTTATACGCTCTTCACGATTCTTATTATATTGTTGAAGTCTTTGTTTATATGCTGTATTATTTACTGGTTTATTATATTCCTTAAATCTTTGTTTATATGTTCCATTTTTAGTTTCTTGTTTAAATTTTTCAATATTTTTCATACCTACAAATTGCGCATTACCTTTAATATGACTGTTTAGTATTGTTTTTCCTTTATAGTTAGTCTTTTTAACTGTTTTTGAAAAGTTTGCCTTATTTTTAGGATGAACGTAGTTTTGAATATTATTGGGATGAATTTTAGCAGTTCTATTTCTTGCCAGATTTCTACGTATATTTTCTTCCGTCATAGGAATATTATATTTCATAGGTGGAACCCTAGATTTTTCCTCTTCCATACGTTCTCTGTATGCGTTTGCTCTTACCCATTGTGCCTTTATTTTGGCTGGCTCTGAAACAGGTCCCCGTAATGTTTGTAATTCCTGCCAACGAGCTGGTAGTGCGGGTTCTGGTACTGGCTCATTTGCTTGGTATTGTCTATTCTTTGTATTTTCAGGTACAGGACGCCCTATATCATATGAAAGTTTAGGATTGTGCATCTCTTCAATATTGGTCTTAATCTTGTCAAAATACACCCGTTCATCGGCAGTTAATTCATAGGCTTTGATTCCTTCTGAATCATTTTCATCACGAATCTTCATAGCCTTATGGACCATTAGATATTTTTCTCCAATATTGTATAAAGGTTTGACTAAATTTAAGACAGTATATTGATTGCTATTGGGGTTTTTGGTATAATGTATATAAGTATTCGGATCGTTTGGATTGACTTCTTTTATTGATTTCTGTAACTTTTCAAGTTCACATGCCAGAAATCTTAATGTATAATATGTTAATTTAAGCAAAGTAGGAAATCCATATGTTTCTTTTAGAATTTTTATTTTATTCATTAAATTTAATCTTGGATCTCTACCTTCTGTTTTTTTTAATTCTAATATTAAGTTAGAAATATTGTGAACAATCTTTAATAGATTGTTATATTCGGTTGATATATTTTTATCATTATATCCTTCTAACATTTTTGGTAAGAGTGGTATTTTTGTTTCCACGCTATCTGATAAAAAATATAAATCGTAAGTATTTTTATTCGTTTTTCCTGTATATTCAAAGAATTCAAAGAAGTTACCATTTCCTACTAGTTTTTTAGCTTCTTCAAGATTAATATCCCTCCACATATTGTCTGACATTTCAGGAAATCTTTCTGGATCATCGTCGCACATGGATGATATGCGTCGCCGTTTACGAGTATTTGTAGTATTTGATGATGCATTATTACGTTGGCGCTTACGTGTAGAAGAAAGTGTTGGTGAAGGAGAAGGCGATGATTCTGGTGCAATACCAGCAAATCGTCCTGATTTACGTACTGATGGGATAGGAGAAGTAGGAAGAGGTGCTAGAGCGGGTGATGGTGCCGGTGCTGGCGCAGGTGCAGGAGATGGTGCCGGTGCTGGAGCCAGTGCTGGAGCCAGTGCTGGAGATGGTGCAGGAGCTGGAGCCGGCGCTGACGCAGGAGATGGAGCCAGTGCTGGAGATGGTGCAGGAGCTGGAGCCGGCGCTGACGCAGGTGAAACAACTCCTAATACAGTTGATTTTAACGCTTTTTCTTTTTCTTTAGCTTCTCTGTATGCTGCTATTCCTGCTGCTTTTATTTCCTCTTGCGATTTTCCCGCCTTTCTTGCTGCAAAAAGTGCACGTGCACGAGATGCTACAGGTGTAGGTGAATACTTAGTTGTTTTTCCTGTTAGTTCTTTCTTTTTATTGTCTAATAGTTGTTTTATCTCAAAATTTTTATTATAAATTCTTTTAGGTATAAACTTAATAATATCATCTAGTTGTTGAGTAGTTCTAATTGCATCTAAAATTAATTTTACTATATCTAATTGTTCAGTACTTACAGCCAAAGAAAGTGCCGTTGACCTATCAAACGTTTTAGCAGTTATATCAATCATAGGATTTTTTAAAAGTTCTTCAACAATTGAAAGTTTTCTTCCTGCGACAGCATACATAAGTGCAGTAACGCCAGTAATGTTGCCGACACGAAATGTTTGATTTATATCAATTCCTGGTATTGCTAGAAGACGACGAACTTCATCTAAATTTCCATCTTTTACAGCAATTATTAAGGGTGGTAAAGTAACCGCAGGTGTAGCAGCAGGAGCAGGAGCAGATGCTGGAGCAGCCGCAGGAGCAGGGGATGGAGCAGGAGCAGATGCTGGAGCAGATGCTGGAGCAGCCGATACAACTACAGGCGCATCAAGAAGAGGATCTATAAAATGTCCTACAAGACTAACTCGATATAATGAGTATTGCGCACTCATTTTTAATCTGTCTTCAACTGATTTTAAATCAATAATATGTTTGAAATTTGGTTTCATTGAATCAATTAGTCTATATCCCTCAGGTGTATAACGAATAGAAACCCAATGTCCTCCTCCAAGATTAAATATATATCCTACCATTCCTGGCGGCACATCTCGCGGAATATTTGTTGTGGCTACTAATTCCACATTATATCCGAGAATATTCAAAGCAGCTTTTAACACTTCGTCTTCGTAATTTTCGTCTTCAGGACAATAGACAATAGAACCATTGTTCTCTTCCATACCGTGACCTACGCGAGCTTTTGTTTCTAAATATCGGCATAATGGCATCAAAGGTATAGGACAATCTAACTTATCTATATTATCATCGGTAATGACTAAATCACTATCTTTAATTGTAAATTGACCGGTTAATAAATTATTAATCGCATGGCGACCGCACCCCAAATTTTCCTGTTCTTCAAAATAATCTGGGTTAAATGTACATATTTGTTTGAATATTTGTTTAATGTCTGGATTTTTTGTTATCATAGCAGGAGTTTGCCCCATAGCATTCTTTATATTTCTATCAGCACCATGTGCTATAAGTAATTTAACAATTGTGTCATTTCCTATTCTTGCTGCAATCAATAAGGCTGTCTCTCCATTTTTATTTACTTGATTTAGCATAGGACTACCTTTTAAAAGTTCTTCAATAATATTGTCCTCACCCCTTTCTACTGCTATCATAAGTGCAGTCCATCCATCGGCGTTTGCTAAATTAATATTAATTTTTATATTGTTTTCTGTTGCGAATTCAATAAGTTTTTCAAGAATATCGTCATCTTTATTATATATAGCAATTATAAGTGCTGTGTTTCCGTCACCATCTTGAGCGTTTATATCAGCGCCATTCTCTAAAAGTAATTCAACAATATCAGTATTTCCATTTTTTACAGAAACGCTAAGTGCTGTGTCGCCATTTTCATTTATACCGTTTAAATCAAACTTTCCAGCATCTTTATCTAGCATATCAATAACATATCTCTTTTTACCCATTTCACAATACTGTATAAATTCATTTAATTCACCAGCCATTCCTAATTAACCCCTATATTTTCTAAACTCACCTTGTGGGTCTAGAAAATAACAAAAAGTGCCAAACTTTAATGCATCGTATTGGACTGTGGACGTAGAATCTTAACTCGGGAGCGGTTAACAGCGACGAGTGTAAGCCCTAGCATTATATTCTACCTGCTATGAAATTGTTTAATACTTTGTTAAAATCAGGTTTATTATTTTTTGGAACATTTTTCAATGTTTTATTTACTTTATTTACCTTAGGTTTTTTAGGTTTTGGCTCAGGTTCAGGGAACAATGGTGCTATGAATGTATTATGCCAATTAAGATAGGCTTTATTGTGTTTCAAATTCTTAGGTATTTCAGGCATTTGTGCTGGTTTAATCTCGGACATATTAATTGGTCCGCGTGGTTTAACTACATTTGAAACCCAATTCATATTTGATGTAAACTCTTTTGGACGAGTAAATCCCTGACTTCTCAAATACGTTGATATACCAGTAAGATTGGTACCATTCGACACATTTTTTTCAAGTGTTTTTCTTTTTGCACTACGAGTAATGCGAGAACTCATCTAACCTACTATTACATAGGATAATTTTATCACCGAATTTAATGCGAAAGCGTGTTTGCCGACGCCGATGGATCGGACCGCGTGTACGGTGCCAACGCCAGCTTAATCTCACCCAGACCAGCGACCGAGTACTCAATAATAATCGGGTAGTTGTTCTTGAGGTAGATAATAATGTCGGTCGACATAGCGGTACACTTCGTAAACAAAGCAAGCGGCTTGAGTAGGAAATAACCCTGAACAATATCCTTCTGCGCCTTCGGCATCAGGCAGATCGTTTCCTGGGAACCAAACTCACCACCCTCCAGACGGAATGAGAGTTCGTTTTCGGCAGACTTTACCTCAATCTTATCACCAAGCTGAATGAAATCCTTGATGATATTCTGGAAATCCAGGGAAGGCATCGTAATCACGGACGAAAACGGTACCGGCGGAATCTCAATAGGCTTCACATCCAGCTCCATCAGGTTAAGGTACTTTGTTGTTACCATCTGCTTCTCGCCGTTCATAATGCGAATACCAAGGCGTGAACGGTTCGACTTCTCCATAAAAAGCAGTAGGGAATCCTCGTTCTTAATCTGCTTTACCATCTTGTTGAAGTTGACAAAGTCAATGCCAAGAATACACTTCTCTGAGCAAAAGAACTCATCAAAGCGGTCAGCGTACAGGCGCATATGGACAAGAATTGTGTGGGTGCCGTCCATTGCCATGATCTTAATACCGGCAGAGTCTACCTCAAGATTCACTTCGGTAAGGATATCCTTGACGGCATCGACTAGGGTGCGAACAGGGGAAGCTTTGACAGTCCGGCAAAGAAAGACATAATCGTTGCGGGCTTCAGCGTCCATCGTATGAATAAAACTCGTTTGTCTGCGTTTAGATGGGAAGTCACCAACCTAAACGCACACCTGCGGTCGTTTATTTACACCCCATGTTTATCCCGGTCTACTTACGGGAACGGTTGCGGCGGTTGCGACGTGTCTTACGTCCTCCGAACGCCTTCTCGAGTTTTGCTGAGGGAGAGTTTGACTTAGGGACAAACTGGTTGTAGACAAGGTACAACGCGGCGGGTACAATTGCCGCCTGGGCGTTGGAAATGAACGAGCCCATAACGCTGGGGGAGAAACCGCCACGACTGCGGCGAGTACGGCGCCGGGCACCTCCAGCCATTAACTCGGAGGACGGGGCAGTCGCAATCATAACAGGGCGGATATCAGTCGACGTGGGCAACGACGTGAGTGGGGGCATCAGTGACGACGGGGGGAGTACATCTGGATCAAAATATTGTTGGTCCGTTAGGTAACCACCTCCACGACGAGCCTTATTCTTACGCGAGCGGCTACGATTATTGCGACGGGTCTTTGCCATCCTTCTAGTTAAACTGGTTATTTTAAAAATCCGAATAATTGTTTAGAAATGGCAACATCGTATACAGATATTCTTTCGACAGAGGATATCAATTACCTAAATCAACTACCTGAAGTGCTGCTGGCAAAGTCTAAACTTGACAATACGACTTCAGGCAAAATCTACTTTTCTGTGAATCTTACAGACTCTATACGCAACGCCCTTGTATCACGATTTGGCTTAATGCTCTCTAACATAACAACAATCCCGATGCGATGGATTAAGGGAGATACCGCGCCGCACGTAGATGTAGGACAGTCAAACTTTGAACGGACGTATTTAGTCTATTTGAATAGTAGCCCTGGTGAACTTGTGGTAGATGGCACGGATTATCCTATCCACGAAAATACAGGTTACACGTTTAATGAGGGACTATCCCATACAACGCGCAATACTGGAACAGATCCACGTCTTATGATTGGACCAATGAGCGAGCAGGCATTTGCTGTTGGAGTTAATACTGTATTTTATTATACAACACTTACTGAGGCACTCGTTCACAGTTTCGGAACTGAATTAGGAGCAAATGGTGTTAATTCGCCCACACCTTATATAGTAGGCGATGTTACATCTGGAACAACAGGAGGATATACAGCGTGGCGAATTGCTAGTAGTAGTAACGGTTCAGCCTCTCAATCTCTAGTATACGCAATCGGCGATACATTGGTAAACGATGGCTACTATTATTTGTATCCGAGTACGCCTTGTTTCCTAGAAGGTAGCACAATTCTATGTCAAGTAGAAGGCAAAGATGAGTACATTCCTATAGAACAACTGAAGGCAGGCACATTGGTAAAGACAAGCCGCAACGGATACAAAAAGGTTGAGATTATTGGAAAGGGTACAATTCATAATCCTGGAACGGATGAACGCCTACAAAGTCGTCTCTATAAATGTACGCCAAGCAAATATTCTGAACTCAAGACCGACCTGTTTATTACGGGATGCCATTCTATTTTAGTAGATTCTATTACAGACGCACAGCGTGAGAAAACATTTAGCATTCTTGGAGACATTTTTGTTACAGATAAAAAGTATAGACTTATGGCGGTTGTAGACGAACGCGCGGAGCCGTGGTTATCTGAAGGTACATATACAATTTGGCATTTCGCCCTTGAAAGCGAACACGAAATAGGAAATTACGGTGTCTATGCTAACGGTGGACTATTAGTGGAAACCGCCTCGTTACGAACTATGAAAAACATTTCCAATATGACCCTTGTTTAAGCATAGGGCAAAAAAATGATGGCACCTAAAGTCTTTAGACCCATATGTATCTAAAGAGGCAAATGGCGGCTATGAATACTCTGGACTTTATCGCACCGACGCTGACATTCTCGCCGCTGCGTATTAGTACAATCACAACAACGGCGCAACTAGGAACAATTATTCACCTAGATGCGCTTTTCAATCAAATCAAGATTATTCCATATTGGGACTTGACAGATGGCATTCTTAAGATGGAGTTCAAAGGTACAACAAAGGGTACAAGTTTCAAGGATATTATGCTGAAGCAAAAGGAGACGAAGAAGTCGTTCTTCAATCAGGCAACGCTGGTGGTCCGTCGTGAGATTTCACCCCTCAATTGGAAGGAAATTAACGTCAAACTTTTCCGTAATGGTGGCATTCAGATGACTGGCGTACGTAGTATCGATATGAGCGGTGATACGCTCCGTTGGCTCATTACCCATATTACGTCAAATTACACGGCATCCCCCGTGTTCGCTTCAAACCCCGTTATCACTAAGGAGGAGATTCAACTGATTAATACAGACTTTAGTATCGGTGCAAAAGTCCGGCGCGACGTACTTCACCGTATTTTGTCAGAAACCTATAATCTCAATTCGAGCTACGAATCGGCGATTTACCAGGGCGTGAAGACGAAGTTCTTCTATAACGCGCAACGTCCGGCGTCAACGTCTCCTGGAGTCTGTGGT
>Ga0208618_1000892_pt1 | contig 12713 bp, 12 predicted proteins | sample CryBogCBE18Jul08_FD_184585 | JGI IMG/M metagenome (GOLD analysis project Ga0208618, IMG submission 184585) | Freshwater microbial communities from Crystal Bog, Wisconsin, USA - CBE18Jul08 (SPAdes) | ecosystem: Environmental > Aquatic > Freshwater > Lake | place: Crystal Bog, Wisconsin, USA...
GCGGGTTGGCGAATTTATATAGCCAAAGATGGCTTGCAACTGATCGTCTTACTTGGTGGTGGCAGTAAAAAAGGTCAACAACGCGACATTGATCGTGCTATTGATTTATGGAATGACTACAAGCAACGAAAGTTGCTTGTAACTAGAAGATCGAAATCCTCAACACCCCCTAAAAAGCTTAAGGAGTAACACAATGGCACTTACAAGAGATTTCAAAGCCACTGTCTTGGCTCGTGTTCAGGCGGATCCTGCATTTGCCAAAGCATTATTAGACGAAGCTGTCACGCTCTTCTTAAACGGGGAAGCAGAAACGGCCAAACTCATGCTCAGAGACTTGGTCAATGCAACAGTTGGTTTTGAAGAGTTAGCGCTGTACATTGAAAAGTCCCCAAAGAGCGTTCACAGAATGCTTTCCCAATCGGGAAACCCGACCATGAGTAATTTGGCGGCCATTTTTTCTGCCCTCAAGCACGAGCTCAAGGTTGAAATTCAAGCTCACGCCGTCAGCATCGCTTCCTTGCAAGGCAATAAACCCAAGGCGACAAGAACAGCAAAAAGCCTGATGAACAAAATGAGGACGCCTGAGCGCACCCCCCAGGCATCTGCCACCTGACTGCTGGCGGGCAGAGCATAATTCAAAAGACCTCAGTCACTTTTAAAGTTCTGTAGGAGTTTATTTGGCCCAAAATTCGTAAACATTTTTCGGGCAGAAAGAGGTGCTCCCCCCCTGTGCAAGGGCATTAAACAAGAGGAATTGACATTAGGCACCAGAAAGTTACATTTAGTGAAACTTTTCGATGAGTGTTTCATGCAGCCTTTTCGTCAATAGATGGGCGTCATCCGCAGATAAGCCTGTTCCATGGATTTGTAACCAAATGTAACTCTTGGATTAGTCTTAACCATACTTCATAGCTGTATGCTCCTGGTAAGTTGTAATCCACATGAGTCATGCCTGCTATTCAGGCATATAGTGCTTGGCAAGTTATTTTCGGTCAAAACGTTTGCAACACTAATGAAAAGCAATGGATTGATAACTGTAAATCCAGGAACGACTTGTCCGTTCAAAGTTAAATCGCCGATGTCCCTTAATAATTAATCATTGGGTATCAAGGACATTGCTAAAGCCACAGCGTCTTTGGCATCGGCGCAGATACCCCCAGCTCCAAAATCGCTGGCACTAAACTCTTCTAATGTGAATATTGGACCGCCTAATAAAATGGCAACCCTTGGATTTTTGGAAGATTTTTTGATTTGAGAAATCAATTTGGTTAAATCTTTTAACTGTGCCTGAATGCTAATCGATAGACCAACGGCGTCAAACCATTCATTGCTAACGGATTGGATAAGCTCTCTAGGGGTTGGAGAAATCTCCATCACCACTTGCCATCCTTCCTTACGGAAGAACTCGGAGACTATTGTGGGCCCCAGTATGTGTTCCGACCCCGGAGCTGCTGCAATCATTATTCTTCTGACCTCGCCTTGCACAGTAGGACCATCCATGTAAGAAAAGCCAATATTGTGAGTAGCGGTATGAAGCCTGGCCAGGCCATGGGTGACCTGGTAAAAATCCATCCGGTCAAGTTCCCACTGCATTCCTAAAAAACGCGCTGCAGGGGTAATTAAATCTAAAAATATATTTTCCTTAGTTAGTCCCTCTTCAAGCATTTTATGGACAAACGCCTCAGAAGCACTGTCTTCATCAAGAACACAAATCATTGCAAATTCTTGTATCTCAAGAGCCGATGGCAAAGACCGCTTAGAAGCTAAATTAGCGGTCGAGGAGGGATTAATGCTTTGGGAGCTAAGCAACCTTGGGATGATATCGGACTCAATAATTGAGTTGATCGAGGTTCTGCACTCGGAGGGTTCTAATGTTTTTGATTGATTGGAGCCATCATTTGAGGCTTCCTGATTCTTGGAAAACATTGACATGGCCATCCATGTTAATTTATTTATTGGAACAGCATGTTTCCAAACACCTGCACCCAAATTGTGGCCCATGTTATATCGCTCCAAACGCGCATCTCAGCAAAATAGCTATAGACCCTAGAATTTATTCTAGAAAGACTATACGTGCAATAGCAAAACCTGGTTTTAAAGGGAATACCCTCTTCATTTAGTTTGCATTGGCCCAAAAAACGTCTCGGGTAAGTATAAACCCGAATCCATTTAGCTACTCTTTTCATCGCCATTTCAGTCCTTTTACACAGAGGGAAATTGGTAGTTAAAAATAGTAAGTGCCCTTTTAGAGGGCCAAGAGTTTTGTTTACGCGGTTTTCAAATACAAAAAATACTAGATGAATTCGAAACAAATGCTGCGCTGCAATATCAAAAGACAAACGGTATTTATGAAAATAGTTTAGAATAAATGTAAATTTAAGTTGACTTTCTAAAATGTCTACTTAGAATGACACTTTAATAGCTTTGTAATAAGATTCATGGCCCCAAAGGCGATGGAAAACCTTGGTGCAGGTTTAGCACTGAATTTGAACTTTGATAGGAGAAAACCAATGTCAGATCAAAAAGTTTGGCCGACAGGTTTAACTGAGGCTGAGTCAGAGGAGCTTCATAGACACATCATCCAAGGAACACAATTCTTTGGCATGATCGCTGCCTTTGCCCACCTCTTGGCTTACATCTATTCGCCCTGGCTTAAATAAACGGAGGTATTTGAAATGATTTATGGAAAAATGTGGCTCGTGGTTAAGCCCTCAGTTGGCGTACCACTCATCATTGGGGCTGTAGCAGTTGCATCATTTGCAGTGCACGTGGCTCTTTTAACAAACACAACTTGGGTTAAGGCCTTCCTAAATGGAAACGCTGACAAAGTTGCTGTGACGGCTCCAGCGGCTTCAAAATAGCTGCAGGTTAAACACACGGGTCAAGACTATGTATTGGTCCGTGTGTTTTTTAGTCCTGATTACGCATGACTATTAAATCACTTAGAACGTAATAAAAATAATTACCCTATGAGCAATAGTTCATATTCAAAAAAACTGATTTTTTCTTGGCTGCAGCGCAGTACTAAGTTTTTGCCATTCGCAGATGCAGCGTCTGTTGATTTGCCCTTATCAAGATTATTGAGACTCTCATTATTTCAAGTCTCAGTTGGTATGGCTCTTGCCCTTTTAATCGGCACCCTAAACCGCGTCATGATCGTTGAATTGCACGTTCCTGCATCTTGGGTGTCCGTAATGGTTGCGATGCCCATCGTAGTAGCCCCCTTTAGAGCCCTTATTGGATTTAGCTCAGATACCCATCAATCTGCACTAGGTTGGAAACGAGTCCCATATATATGGAGGGGCACAATGGTTCAATTTGGTGGGCTAGCTTTAATGCCGTTTGCACTACTTGTGCTATCTGGGCAGGGACACGCATCTGAGGCTCCAATTTGGGTGGGTCATTTGGGTGCTGGTGTTGCCTTTTTGTTAGTTGGTGCTGGCTTACACACCACTCAAACCGCAGGCCTCGCATTGGCCACAGATTTAGCCCCTGAGGAGTCAAGGCCCAAGGTCGTCGGACTTATGTACGTGATGCTTTTGATTGGCATGATGATCAGCGCCATTGGTTTTGGATCATTCTTAAGTGAGTTTAGCCCAGGGCGACTCATCCAAGTTATACAGGCTTCTGCAATCATTACGATAGTTTTGAATATTACGGCTTTATGGAAACAAGAAAGCAGAGTCAAAATTGCTCCTAACAGACAAATGAAATCTGAAAACTTTAAAGAGTCATGGGAGCGTTTTTGTTACGGCGGACAAGCTGTCAGGCGATTGATTGCAGTGGGACTTGGAACCGTTGCTTTTAGCATGGAGGACATCTTACTCGAGCCTTATGGCGGGGAAGTGCTGCATTTAGGGGTAGGAGCAACAACTGCTTTAACAGCCACTCTGGCGATTGGGGGGCTGTTAGGATTTGCTCTAGCGTCCAACATTTTAAGTAAAGGCTTTGATCCCTTCAAAATGGCTAGTATTGGAGCATTGGTTGGGATACCAGCATTTTTTTCAGTCATCTTCTCTGGGCAAATTGAATCGCCCATTTTATTTGCAACGGGTATATTGTTCATCGGCTTTGGGGGCGGGTTGTTTGGTCACGGCACACTTACCGCCACGATGAACTTTGCACCTGAGGGCCAAAGTGGTTTAGCACTCGGTGCTTGGGGGGCGGTTCAAGCCACTGCAGCAGGATTGGCCATTGCAGTTGGAGGCATAATTAAAGACGTGATAGACACAATCTACCAAGCACCCGTTGGTTATGATGTGGTCTACCTTATTGAAATGGGGTTGCTTTTAATGACGGTCTTCACTATGGTTCCGCTCATCAGAAAAAATCCAAGTTTGGTCCAAGCTTAGTAAAATTCAAATATTAATTAAATCGCTCATCACTTTGTTCATTCACCACACAACCAAGGAAATAAAATGCAAAACCACATCGGAGCTCTCCTATTAATTATTTGGGTAGTCGGCGTCGTATTTTGGATATTGAATCAATTCCATCAAAGCAATTTACGCAGAGATTATCCTGATCAAATCAAATAATAATCACACTACTCTAGTTGTAGTCACAATTAGAGTAGGAATTATCAATTGAGTTTTAAGGATTTAGTTTCAGCTCGTTTGATGATTACTTTTGAGTGCTAGTGAGACTATCTCTCCAGGCTGTCTCGATTTCTTGGCTGGTCATTGATGACAACTGGTCTTCAGAAAAGTGAGCGTGTTCAATTAAATGTTTTTTATACCCACTGGTTTGCTTGAACTCCAAAAATTGATAAAGAGGAATTAAGCCAAGGAAAGGGAGTATAAAAAACAGCATCCCATAAGGGTACAAAGGAAGTCCGATCAGCATGCATAGGTTGTAAAGAAGATAAAGGGCTACAACACAAAATAGCGCCAATAAAAAAGTCTTTCTAAACATCGGTCACCTCACTGCTTTTATCTGTTATTCGAGTTTTTGAATGGATAGTTTTTTAAATTGATAGTTTTTTTCTAAATGGAGCCTTTTATGAGTTCAATGATGACTTACAGCAAGATTAAAAAATTCGTAGATGACAAAGCCTTGGTCTTTGTAGCTTTGTTATTTGGAGCATTTTGTACATTTTTTACAATGGCTTACTGGATTAGCTTTATGAATTTTGGTTGATTGTGAATTCATATTCTTGAATTTTTATAAAGAATAATCAAAGTCCATTAAGTACGATAGTTTGCCAATTCAACACTGTTGCAATTGTTACCCATACCAAATAAGGCATCACTAAAATAGATGCCCATTTTGAGGTCTTCCATTGAAATAAAATCAATGAGAGAACGGAGGACCAAAGGAAGAAACATTCAATAAAAGACCAATCAGGGCGATGTAGTTGAAAGTAAAGGACTGACCATAGTACGTTGAGTCCTCCATTAACCAAATACAGAGCTAAGAAAAGCATCCTCTTATTGTGATTATTCGCAGAGTTCCAGGACAACCAAGCGGCGGCGGCGCAAAATGAAAATATTGTGCTCCATATCAAACCAAATGCCGCATCTGGTGGTTTCCAACTGGGTTGTTGTAAGTTGAAATACCAGTCATCTAAATTTGTTAGCAATGCCCCAGTGCTGGCGAAGGCAACACTTAACACCACACAAATAATCAAAGACTGCCAACGGCGAAGAAAACTCATCATATAAGTAATTAATTTAAAACGTTAATTTAAAAATGTCCACAAGCGTTAGGTTCATACTATACCGCCTAAAGCATTTGTAGATGACAAGATACACCCATTCACAAGGATTTTTGAGCAAGAAAATCTAACATCACTTTTAATGCGATTTGCGGATTTTCCTCTTGAAGCAAGTGTCCCGCCTCAGGCAATATGACAGTTCTAGAATGGGCCAATGCCCTTGAGTAGTCTTGACTGTTAACACATGGGATCATGCGGTCAACCTCCCCCCAAAGCAACAAGACGGGTGAGGTAATATTTTTGAGCCGATCAACGGGATCAGAATTGACGGTTTGACGCATCCTTTGAAGTATGGATTGACGAACCAAAGGGGCTCTCAGTAGATCGTAATAACGATCAAGTAATTCATCTTTCACATTAGAAGCATCAAAAAACGCGGGTTCCAAACTTTTCTTGACCAAGAACTTGGGCATGAAAAATTGAATAAGATCCCCGAGCCAACCCACATCATAGGGTCTCTCACCCAACGTTTGGCCGGGGGCAGGAAATCCGTCCGGAGCGATAAGAACCAACCGATCAACGTGACTTGGGTAGGTGCTAGCAAAATTCCAGGCAATTCGCCCTCCCATGGAATGACCAACAACCGTTGAGCGGCTGACTCCAATTGCATTTAAAAAATCAGCCAGGCGCTCTACATCTGCTCTGTCACTGTAGTCGTGCTCAGGCGTGGCCCCAGTAAGTCCAAAGCCAGGCAAATCAAGACGAACCACACGGTAGTTTTTATCCAATACGCTGGACCATTCATCCCAGGTCTGCAAACTCGATCCAAAGCCGTGTAAGAGCACCACTACAGGTGCCGTTCTCTCACCAGTGTCTCGAAAATGGACCCTCAACCCCTTGATGTTTATAAATTGACTAGGAGCTTGTGCATATTGATCCTCCAAGGATTGACGGCTCAAATCAGGTGTAATAAAAATCATGAATACAGAGCCTAACGTAATAGAAATAAGAATGAGGATACTTTTTTTCACCGAACCACCACCGGGCGTCGTCTTACGGGAAAGATTCCCATTTTTTTTCAAATAAATTCGTATTTGTTAATTCTAAGATTGCTTTCAAACCCCAGGGCCATCCCCTCCCCTTGGGTGTTTAAAACAGCTAAGTTTAAGTAACAACGCCCCAATTAGGCAGTGAAAAATCCAAATTACTGTAGAAATATTTAAAAAGTCAAAAAAAACCACAAATAAAGGGTTTACCCTGTTTGTAAAACTACAATGACAAATTCTAATGTCAATCTAGGTTTACACAAACTATTGAATTTTTATACAAATTGGCGGTCGAAAACATGACTCTCAAAATATCTCAACCCACTACTCAGTCAGGGATCAAAGTACTGATCTTGACCATGGACACGCACTTGAACAGTGCGGTTAAGAGAGGCATGGAGACACTAAAGAGAGTAGCGCCGCTCGTTAGTTTAAAAATTTACGCTGCTACGGAGTACACCAACGATGAAAAAGTACTCATCAAATGCAAGGAAGATATTGCACAGGCTGACATCATCTTTGTGGGTATGTTGTTTCTTGAAAATCAATTCCTCCCAATCATAGAGGACCTAAAAGCAAGGAGGGAGGGGTGTGATGCCTTGGTTTGCGCTATTTCTGCTGCAGAAGTAGTCAGATTAACCAAGATTGGTCGTTTTGATATGTCCAAGCCCGCCTCCGGGCCTATGGCATTTATTAAGAAACTAAAAGGTGAAAATAAAGAAAGGAACTCAAGCACCGGCGAGCGTCAAATGAAGATGCTAAGACGAGTTCCTAAACTCCTGAGGTTTATACCTGGCACGGCTCAAGACCTGAGAGCCTACTTTCTTTGCCTTCAATACTGGCTTGGTGGGTCTGAGGAAAATATGCTGAATTTGGTTCTTTATTTAGTCTCCAGATACGCTGGTGCTAAAGACAAGAAAAAAAGAGAGGCGTTCTCCAAATTAACTTTTGAGCCCCCTTTTGAGTACCCAGATGTTGGGGTTTATCACCCAAGAATGAAGCCACGCATGGCGGTTAAATCCAATGCACTACCTACTATAGTCAATACCAATAATAAGAGAGGACAGGTTGGTGTTTTGATGCTTCGCTCATATTTACTGGCCAATAACACTGAGCACTACGACGCTGTCATTGCGGCCTTGGAAGTTCAAGGCCTGCAAGTGATACCAGCATTTGCTGCAGGACTTGATGCCAGACCAGCAATTAATGAGTTTTTTATTAAAGACGGGGTTTCAGTAGTTGATGCGGTGATTTCATTGACGGGATTTTCCTTGGTCGGGGGCCCCGCATACAACGATGCTCACTCTGCTGAGGAGATATTGGCAAAGTTAGATGTGCCCTACATTGCCGCTCACCCCGTTGAGTTTCAAACTCTAGATCAGTGGGGCGAATCCCAGCGCGGGTTGTTACCCGTTGAGTCAACCATTATGATTGCGATACCTGAGCTTGACGGCGCCGTTGTTCCAATGGTCTTTGGAGGTCGTCCAGGCGCCCAAGGAGTAACCTGCAAGGGTTGCCATAAGCAGTGCACATTTACAAAAACCCAAGTAGAACAAGATATGTTCACATGCACGGAGAGAACGGCCATGCTCTCTGAGCGAGTCGGCAAGCTTGTGGATTTAAGGCGTATCAAAAGAGCTGATAAAAAAATCACAGTCGTTTTATTTAACTTCCCCCCCAACGCAGGCAACATTGGAACCGCAGCGTACCTTGCCGTATTTGAGTCAGTCTATCAAATGATGAAACAACTCAAATCTGAGGGTTACGATGTAGAGATGCCTGAGAGTGTGGATGCACTTAGGGACGGAATTCTTCACGGTAACGCCTCCAAGTACGGTGCGGATGCTAACGTACACACTTTGATTCCTACGCAGGACCATGTTCGACGTGAAAAGCACCTTAAAGAAATTGAGGCTCAGTGGGGTCCCGCTCCTGGAAAGCAATTAAATAATGGAGCCAATATTTTTGTGCTTGGCAAGCAATACGGGAACTTACTCATCGCGGTTCAACCCTCTTTTGGTTATGAGGGCGATCCCATGCGACTTTTGTTTGAAAAAGGATTTGCACCCACTCACGCTTTCTCTGCCTTTTATCGATACTTACGTGAGGACTTTAAAACCAATGCTTTGCTGCACTTTGGTACACACGGCGCTTTGGAATTTATGCCTGGCAAGCAAAACGGACTCACCGCTCAGTGCTGGCCAGATCGGTTGATCGCAGATACACCTAATTTTTATTTGTATGCGGCCAATAACCCATCTGAGGGCGCAATTGCTAAACGTCGCTCTGGGGCGACTTTACTTAGTTACTTGACCCCGCCCATGACAGAGTCAGGTTTATATACAGGCCTTTTGGATTTAAAGTCTAGTCTAGAGCGCTACAGATCTTTAGATACTGAGCCGACAACCGAGAAAAAAGAATTGGCACTCATGATTCAAGCCCAATCAGCCGAGCTTGATCTATCCACAGCCCATCCGTCGTGGATTGATGAAGCCCAACAAACACTTTGCTCAGAGGACTTTCAGGTTGCAGATCGTAACGTTCAGTCCTTGCTCACGAAAATATTAGAACTTGAGTACTCCCTCATACCAAACGGACTCCATGTCATCGGACAGGTTCCTAGCGCAGAGGAGAAAAAAGAGTTCTTAAAAATTATGGCTGAAGCCAGTTTTGAACATACTTTACCTGCAGAGGCAATCAATGCGATTTCGGAAAATCAAAGCGCCACCAAAATATTGAGCTTTGCCAATTTAAGCGTTGATGAAAATAACAAATCCAAAATAGATAAGCTCTTGGAATCAAGTTTGCTTCTTAATGAGAATTCAGAACTTGCAGGCATTGTGCGTGCACTCGATGCAAGGTACATCAGACCCGCACCCGGGGGAGATATCATCAACAAGCCAGAGATCTTACCCACAGGGAGAAATCTCCATGGATTTGATCCATTTAGAATTCCCAGCCCTTTCGCAGTCAAAGACGGGGCAACGCAAGCCGAGAAGATATTAACCAAGTACTGCGAAGATGGGTTGCCTTTGCCTGAGTCGATTGCAATGGTTTTGTGGGGAAGTGATAACTTAAAAACCGAGGGAGCTCAAATTGCTCAGGTGCTTAGGCTTTACGGTGCCAAGCCCAGGTTTGATAGTTTCGGAAGATTAGTAGGTGCCAGTCTAATGTCCCTTGAGGAACTGGGTCGCCCCAGAATTGATGTAGTCATTTCACTTTCGGGTATATTCCGAGACCTAATGCCATTACAAATCAAGCTCTTAGCCGAGGCTGCATTTATGGCTGCAAGTGCAGACGAGCCCATTGAGCAAAATTTTGTTCGTAAGCATGCACTGCAGTACATGAAGGATAACGGTTGTGATCTGCAAACAGCTTCGTTGAGGGTTTTTGGTAACGCTGATAGCGCTTACGGAGCGAACGTGAACAACCTAATTGAAAGTGGGGCTTGGTCAGATGAAAATGAGCTAGGGGACACTTATACACAGCGCAAAGGCTTTGCTTTTGGTATTGACGGTTCTGCAGTTAAAAACACCGGCATCCTAAAATCCGCCCTTGCAGATGTAGAGCTAACCTATCAAAATCTTGACTCAGTTGAACTTGGCGTTACAACTATTGACAATTACTTTGATACTTTGGGCGGTATTACAAAAGCTGTTCAACAAGCGAATGGTGGCATTACGAAGCCAGTGTTCATTGGGGATCAAACGAAGGGCGAGGGTCGAGTCAGATCACTCTCAGACCAAGTTGCGCTTGAGACTCGTACTCGTATTTTGAACCCCAAATGGTATGAGGGTATGCTCAAACATGGGTTTGAGGGCGTGCGACAAATCGAAGTCCATTTAACGAATACCATGGGATGGTCTGCTACGACCGGACAAGTACAGCCTTGGGTTTACAAACAAATCACTGAGACTTTTGTCTTAAATCAAGAGCTTCGTCAAAGAATGGCTGAACTCAACCCTACTGCTTCTATGAGAATGGCAAATCGTTTGCTTGAGGCCTCTCAAAGAAACTACTGGACGCCAGATGCGGATATGCTTGAAAAACTTAAACTTGCAACAGAGGAACTAGAGGACCGTTTGGAAGGTGTATATTAAAATTTGAAATTAAATTCTTTGATCATCAATTTAAGAGTTTCACATTAGACTTTCAAAAATGGCGATCTATTAGAAATTAATTATCAGCAGCTCAAATTTAGAATAAAACTCACCAAGCTCCAAGGCAGTTCGTTTCATCTCAGTTCTCTCATCTATTTACAAATGGCTATACCCTTCCCCTTCTCTGCAATCGTTGGTCAGCATGATATGAAAATGGCCATCCAAATCGTCGCTGTTGACCCAAGTGTGAACGGTATTTTGGCGTTGGGAGACCGTGGAACGGGTAAATCTACGGCGGTCAGGGCTCTTGCAGATTTGCTTCCTCCAATCAAGGTTGTGAAGAACTGCCCTTACGGGTGCGACCCTAAAAATCAAACTGTGTCGTGCGATCAATGTGCAACACTCAAATCGAGTTCTTCAAGTTCTAACACCGAGTTGCGACCCGTTCCGGTCGTGGATTTACCGCTCGGTGCGTCCGAGGACCGAGTTGTTGGTGCTCTAGATTTAGAGAAAGCGCTGAGTCAAGGGATCAAGTCATTTTCGCCAGGTTTACTTGCCAAAGCAAATAGAGGCTTTTTGTATATCGATGAGGTCAATTTACTAGAAGATCACTTGGTTGATTTGCTAATCGATGTGGCAGCGTCTGGTGAAAATGTGGTTGAACGAGAAGGACTAAGTGTTAGGCACCCTGCCAGGTTCGTATTGGTCGGCAGTGGCAACCCAGAAGAGGGAGAACTTAGACCGCAACTCTTGGACCGATTCGGACTTTGTGTTGAGGTTAAAACACCACAAGAACTTGATGAAAGAATATTGGTGATAAAACGCCGAGATGCATTTGAGAAAAACCCACAACAATTCCAATTAGATTGGAATAAAGCCAATGAGGAGTTAAGGGACAAAATTGTGAAGGCTAGAAAAAGATTAGATAAGGTCATCATGACTGATGATTTCTTAAGATTGTGCTCAAAACTTTGTATAGCTCTTGGTACGGATGGATTAAGAGCAGAGCTCACCCTGATGCGAGCAACTCGTGCTTACGCTGCTTTAGAGGGGGATAAAACAGTTGAGGCTAAACACCTTAAAGTCATAGCTCCCATGGCTTTATGCCACCGACTTAGACGAGACCCATTAGACGATACAGGATCGAGCACCAGAGTTGAGCGAGCGTTAGAGGAACTGTTTACTTAACCAATCTGCAATAAGCATTGCACTATGACAAACAACGCTTGGGACGACGCACTTTGGGGACTAGCGGCACTATCGGTCGATCCCTCAGGCCTCAAAGGAATTTGGCTTAGATGCTCACTAGGTCCGGTGATGCACGAATACTTAAATTGGTTGAATGCTTTAAAACCAAATTCAATCAAAATACCTTGCAATGTAGACACTGAGCGCTTACTTGGTGGGCTAGATTTAGCACTCACATTGCAAATGGGTCGCCCTGTTAAACAAAAAGGGGTTTTAGCTCAAAGCGGTGGACGACTGCTTATCTGCCCGATGGCAGAACGGTTGCCACAAGCTACAGCCTCCATATTGGCTCAGGTGTTGGATTCAAAACAAGTAAGCTCGGTGTTTGGCCATGAAACTGAGCAAGCATTCTTTGGATTGGTTGCTATAGATGAATCTTCGCCTCAAGAGGATCCCATTGCCAATTGCCTTAGCGAACAATTGGGTATTTGGCTAGATTTATCGCATGTCCACCCCCGTACAAGTGCAAGTGATGAAACACTTGAGATGTTAGAGCGGGTTGAGAAAGAACTTTCCCAAGATCCCTTGGCTTATAGTAAAAAGATTGACCAACTTGAGCTTGAGGAAGCGCACGCCAAAGATCTATGTGAATTAGCGATGGGGTTTTCGATTCAAAGCATGCGAGCTCCTCTTTACGCTGCGAGACTGGCTACGGTTCTAGCG
>Ga0208618_1000894_pt1 | contig 12684 bp, 13 predicted proteins | sample CryBogCBE18Jul08_FD_184585 | JGI IMG/M metagenome (GOLD analysis project Ga0208618, IMG submission 184585) | Freshwater microbial communities from Crystal Bog, Wisconsin, USA - CBE18Jul08 (SPAdes) | ecosystem: Environmental > Aquatic > Freshwater > Lake | place: Crystal Bog, Wisconsin, USA...
AGAGCGGAGACGAGAGGATTTGAACCTCCGAGGGGCTTTAGGGCCCCTACCTCATTAGCAGTGAGGCGCACTCGACCGGGCTATGCGACGTCTCCAAGTGGTGATCAGAGTTTACAGGGTTCGCAGGCTATTCAAAGACACCATTTTTAGCGCCCGAAGTCGTCTTCCACGCGCTCGATATCGTCCTCGCCAAAGTAGGTGCCGGTCTGTACTTCGATGAAGGTAAGAATCTCACTTCCCGTATTCGCGATTCGGTGGAGTACTCCAATTCCAAAATCAACAGCATCTCCAGCACGTACCTGTCGAATCTCGCCATTGATTGTCACTTCTCCGCTGCCTTGCACAATAAACCAATGTTCAGCACGCTTCGCGTGACGCTGATAGGAGAGCCGCATTCCAGGATTAACTGAGATGGTCTTTACTTTATGTGTCGATGCCTCATGGAGGACTTCATAGTTCCCCCACGGACGATCAGATTTCTCTAGCATCTTCCCTCACTTTCCTGAAGTATCACGTGCAACGGTATCAAGTATTCCTAGAGCTGCTCCAATTATTCCTGCATTTCGTTTCAACTCTGCTTGTCGTAAATCAACTTTTTCAATGAAGCCAGTAGTACGAACTTGAATCGCACAATGTTCGATTAAACAATCCCAGTAAATCGGACCTGACTGAACCACTCCACCCCCGATGACAACGGTTCGAATATCGAGCGAACCGATCGTATTAACGATGCCAATCGCGAGAGCCTGCGCCCCTTCATCGATCGCTTGAAGTGCCTGAGTATTTCCTTGTCGAGCTGATTCCGCCAAGTCAATGAAGGTTGCACCATCCGACCAGCCGCGTTCTTGAGCGATGGCAACCATTCTCGGTCCGCTTGCGTAAGTCTCGACACAACCGCGCCTACCGCATGCGCATTCAATGCCATCGAAGTTAATCGTATGGTGACCAATATAGGAGACATTTCCAGTCTCACCCATAAAGAGTTGGCCATTGAGGACCAAGCCGCCCCCAATTCCTGTCGAGATAACCATGCCCATCATGTTTTGCGTACCGCGTCCTGCGCCAAGCAAGTATTCGGCATGAGCGAGAGCCATTGCGTCCCCATGCAGAACTACATTCTTACTTCCAGTTAAAGCTTGAATATGTGTAACTATCGGAAAGTGGCGCCACGAGGGGATATTTACTGGGCTTATCTCACCAGTCTGTAGATGAAGTGGTCCGGCGGAGCCGATCCCAACGCCAACAAATTCCTCTCCAGCAATTTCACGTAAGTCCTGCACGGCCGCAGAGATCTCTTCCCAGAAATGTGGGTTCCCCTTGACGGCAACTTCGGTCGCTGATGACACTTCGTACTTTTCGTTCACTAATCCAAGAGCAGTCTTAGTTCCACCGATATCAAGAGCTATAACATTTTTAGTCATCTTATTGAGCTATCTCGTCGCTGAGATTCAATTCTTCCATTCCTAATCTGTCACGAAGACCTTCAAAGTGCGAACGAACTGCAACGCGGGCACCACGAGCATCAAGTGCTTTAATCGCCAATAAAATTTGGTGATGGCGATCTGCTGATTTAATTGCAACTGCAACATCTGACTCAGGAACAATAAGTGCATCAAATATCTCCCAGAAGACCTGAAGAAGTTGAATAGCGAGTGGGTTGTTGAGAGGTGTTAGAAGTTCTTCGTGGAATTTTCTATCGGTCTCTGGCGATATAAATCCTTGTCTCGCTTCAACATCCATCTGCTCAAGATAAACCTGCAACTTATCTACGTTGGGCATAAGCCCTTCTGTAATTAAGTTGGTGATGAGTCCTTGTTCCAGTGACTCACGGACCACGCTCAACTGCTTAAGGTAGGTGGTGTTATCTGCACTTGCGAGGCGACTATGAAAGAGCAGTTCATCCGAAAGCGATTGCAAAGAGAGGCTTCCAACATATGTTCCAGAACCGTGACGAACTTCGAGAACGCCGGTCGCTTTCAGCGTACGGACCGCCTCCCGAAGTGAGTTACGGCCAATGCCTAGTTCGGCACAGAGCTCTGATTCGGTCGGGATGAGATCACCAGAGCGCAGGCCGCGGGCGATGATCAACTCGGTGACAGCTTTGACCGTGAGATCGGCCCGGGACTCCCGAACTGCCTTCACCTCTTCAAACATGGCACTCCTCAAAACTCTTGATTCGACTTCAATGGAGACATCCTATGTCTAAGTCAGCTTTCCTGGAAAGAGGCGCTTAATTTCTGGACATTTAGGTCAAGAGATTGTTATCAATTGATTATTGAAGTTGCTTCTTGCGTAGCGTAATCTCATGGACGAATTAAACATGGGATGAATTTAAGGGCTGCAATACCCTCACCTCCGTCTCGTGCGATCGCACCACCCCAACCTCTGGGTGCGGTGCTTAAAGAGATACGAAGGAGTACCTCGGTGAAAAGCTGGAAGAAACTAATCGTTGGAGCAATGGCGGGAACCTTGATGGTTTCTGCATTCACAGCTCCATCATCAAGAGCAGCCGCGAATTCAATTACGGTTGCAGAAACAACACCTGGAGGCGTGGGAGTTTCACAAGTCCCTTCACCTTGGGTTAACTCAGGCTCAATTTCAGAGCATGCCATGTTCCGTGGCCTACTTCGCGCAGAGTCAGATCTCATTGCTGTTAAGCCAGATCTCGCTTCTGCCTACAAAGTTTCAAAAGATGGAAAATCAGTCACCTTCACTTTGAAGTCCGGTGTGAAGTGGTCTGATGGAACCGCCTTGACTCCAGACGATGTCGTCTGGTCGATCAACGAGATTCTTCGCGTTGCACAAGCAAACGCAATTTACGTTAATGCGTTCAAGCAGATTGTTGGCTCTTCAGCAGTCTCTGCCGCGAACCCAACAGCAACCATGAGCGGTATCACCGTCTCAGGCAACGACATCACAATTAATCTTGTGGCACCTCAAGCAACTTTGCTACAGGTTTTTGCCCAGTTCATGATCCTTCCAAAGCACTCACTTGAGTCACAGGATCCATTGAAGTTGGCAACAAATGCCTTCTGGCAGAATCCTGTTGTCTGCGGACCTTTCAAGGTTGGAACAATGAGTCAAGGCAACTTCATCACTCTCGTCCAAAATGACAAGTACGAAGGTGATAAGCCAAAGATTCAGACAATCAACGTTGTAACTTCTGCAAATCTTGTTGCCGACGCGAAGGCTGGCAAGCTTGATTACTTCACAACTAATGATGCTCAGACAATTGCAGCCATGAAGGCAGTGACTAGCTTCCAGGGAACAGCAATTAACATCCCTTACTACCGTTACTTCGTCTTCAATCTCACCGATCCAAATAACCCATTTAAGAGCCTTGAATCACGTCAAGCGCTTGCTTATGGCGTTGACTGGAAGTCACTTGTCCCTGTCATCTACCCACAACTTGGAAAGGTCATCAACAGTGGCGTGACATCAGGAATGCCATTCCATGATCCGAAGATTCCTCTGTACACATATAACGTGGCTAAGGCAAAGGCACTATTGGCAGCTGGAAAGTTCGACTTCTCCAAGACTGTTCGCCTCCGCTACTACTACGCGGATCAGCCTGCAATCACTTTCATGACTGCTGTTGCTAAGCAACTCATGGCACTTGGTATGAAGGTTGAAGTCTTGAAGTTCCAGGGCGATGCAACTACCGAGCTCTACACAACTCGTCAGTATGACTTGGCACTTAAGGGTCTTTCAGCCTTCAACGTTTCTGAGTGGTACAGCGAATACAGCAACACAGCGACCTTTGAGAAGATCATTGGACCACAACCACAGTTTGCGGCCCTCAACGCTCAACTCTCACAGGCCGGAACTCGTCGAGAGACTGAAAATGCGCTCGTTGCACTTCAGGCTCTTGAACAGCAGACCATGTTGAAGTTCCCAATTCATTCTTTGAAGCAATATGTCTTTGTTTCAAGTCGAATTCAAACTTCAAATCTCAAGTGGGGAAATCCGTTGTATATCTATAACAACAATTTAACCAACTGGACTGTCTCTAACTAGAACGACAAGTAAGTAGCGTTATGCGGGCCGAGGGGTTTATGAGGGCGGCCCGCATAATGTTTTTAAGTAGTAATTAAAAGAGAGATATATTTTGATCGCTTATCTGATTCGACGAATCTTCATCTTGATTCCTATGGGACTCGCAATAAGCGCACTCATTTTCTTCGCATCACGTTTATCTCCGATTGATCCAATTAATTCCTTAATTCCACCCGACTCTGCGATAGATCCTGCAAATCTCGCCAAACTTCGCCAGCAATTGGGACTCAACGACAACATTTTCATTCAATACTTCCATTGGCTTAAAGAGATGCTCGTCGGCAACTTCGGCTACAGCATCCAGAATGGCCAGAAGATCTCAGATATCTTGGCTCAGAGAATGCCGGCGACGCTTGAGCTAGTGCTATCGGCCCTTATTCTCTCTACGCTCTTCTCGCTCACCCTAGGCCTCTTCGCAGGCGCTAATCGCGGGGGATTTGCTGACAAACTCTCTCGGGTCTTAGCTGTTATTGGTATCTCGGTGCCAGATTTCTTCATCGGAATCGCACTTCTCAATGTCTTTGCCTACCGCTTGGGATGGTTGCCTACGGGCCAGCGCATATCCCCGGGAGAGACAACTCTCTGGCAGCGAATGCCTCACCTCGTCTTGCCAGTTGCGACACTCACCTTCGCAATGCTTGCCGTGCTTATTCGCTATACGCGCAATTCCGTTCTCGATACTCTCAATAAAGATTTCATCAAAACTGCTCGAAGTAAAGGTGTCCCAGAGTGGAAGGTCTTGTGGAGCCACGTCTTCCGAAACTCTTTAGGCCCTGTGATGGTGATTCTCGCTTTTCGACTTCCTCTGCTCTTTGGCGGATCTGTATTAGTTGAGAGTGTCTTCCAATGGCCAGGTATCGGAAGCACAATCGTTTCAGCTGTGACCGCTTCTGATTTCCCGGTCATCATGGTTATCAGCATGATTGTTGCAACGGCCATTCTTGTATCAAGTTTTATGGTCGATATCATCAAGTCGATTCTTGATCCCAGAGTTCGCTTGGGTGGGAGTGTGACCTCATGAGTAGTAAGAAACTAAAAGTTGCACGCGAAGATTCCACACTCAGAATTCTCCTTCGACAATTTCTTAAGAATCCGGCAGGCGTTGCAGGCCTCGCCATTGTCACACTCATGATTCTTGGCGCAATCTTTGCCCAACAAGTGACTGGTTATGATCAAGCCGCATTCGATGTCACCGCCTCTTTCCATAGCCCAAATTGGCACCATCTCATGGGTACAGATCAGCTTGGTAGTGACATCTTTGCTCGAGTCCTCTACGGAGGTAGAGCATCAATCTATATTGGAGTGCTCTCTTCTCTATTAGGAAATCTCATCGGCACCTTCCTTGGTGCGACCGCTGGCTATATTGGCGGAAAGTTTGATGCGATTTTGATGCGCATTTCTGAGCTTGTAATGACCTTCCCTCAGTTGATTCTGGTCTTGATCTGCGTCTCCTTGCTTGGCCAAGGTGTTAACAATGTGATTCTGATCTTCGCAATGACAGGATGGATGACAACTTTCCGCCTGGTGCGAGGGGAGTTCTTCTCACTCCGAGAAGAGGCGTTTGTCGAAGCTGACCGAGCATTTGGATTCTCTAAATCTCGAATCATCTTCCGTCATATGCTGCCAAATACTCTTAGCCCAATTGTTGTTGCCTTTACGGTGAACACGGCGATTTACATCATCGCAGAAGCGGGTCTCTCCTTCCTTGGGCTCGGTGTTCCAATCACGACACCAACATGGGGCAACCTCCTGGCAGCTGCACAGTCCCCGGTTGTCGTCAATCAATACTGGTGGCTCTGGGTCTTCCCGGCTATCGCAATCATGGCATTTGTTTTTGGCGTGAATTTTATCGGTGATGCTCTGCGCGATGTTCTAGACCCTCGTCAACGCACTGCTTCAATAAAGCGGACGTTGCTTTCGAAGATTATTCCTGGTCGCTCTTCTAAGAAGGGAAATTCTTAATGAGTGCTAGTAATCAGGAGGATCTAATTCTTGATCTCAAAGGAGTGAATGTTGAATTTGATGTCGAGGCAGGAAAACTTCACATCCTGCGCGATGTCTCACTTTCGGTTCCAAGAGGTTCATTCCTCTGCGTTGTCGGTGAGTCAGGTTGTGGCAAATCTGTGACAGCGCAAGCTATCGCACAGCTGCTTCCTAATAATGGCCGTATCACAAGCGGTGAGATCGTATTCAATGTTGACGATGAACGTATCGAATTACAATCTCTTGAAAAGTTTGGTGCAAAGATGCGTTCCTTACGAGGCGCAAAAATTGGCATGATCTTTCAGGATACTCTCTCGTCTTTAAATCCGGCCCATAAGGTTGGACGACAAGTGGCAGAAGCACTCTTGCAGCACACAGATATTTCGAAGGAAGAGGCCCGGGAGCGGGTAGTCACCCTCTTCACTCGCCTCGGTATTCCAGACCCTAGGCGCAGATATGACGCATACCCACATGAGTTCTCCGGAGGAATGCGTCAGCGAGTCATGATCGCTATTGCAACCATTTGCGAACCAGATATCTTGATCGCAGATGAGCCCACAACAGCACTCGATGTCACGATCCAGGCGCAGATTCTTGAGTTATTGAAGGACCTTCAAAAGAACGAGGGACGTACTTTCATCCTGATTACTCACAATATGGCTCTTGTCTCAGAAGTTGCAGATCACGTTGCAGTTATGTACCTGGGTCGAGTCGTTGAACATGGAACGACCCAACAAGTCTTGTTCGATCCAAAGCACCCGTATACGCGTGCGCTTCTCAAGAGTGTTCCCGCACTAGATGCAGATAAGAATGAAGAGCTAAAAACTGTCGATGGTCAGACACCATCACCAGCTGATGTAACTCGCGGATGTGAGTTTGCTGGTCGTTGTCCATATGTTGCAGATATTTGTCGAGGTGAAACGATCGAAATGCGAACCCTTCCCGGCAATCATCAAGTCCGATGCGTTCGACTTGATGCGCAGGGGCAGTTGCCTATCTTTCAGATTGGGGGAGCGAGTGAGTAATCAAGCTGCGGCAGATAAGCCGCTCTATCAAATTACTGGCATTAAGAAACTCTTTCCTGTAACTGGTGGGGTCTTGCGGCGAACGATCGGACACGTTCGCGCTCTTGATGGGGTCGATCTCGATATATTCCCTGGCGAGACTGTCGCAATCATCGGTGAGTCAGGTTGTGGAAAGACCACTCTAGGCCGAATTCTGGCGCAGCTAGAGAAGCCAACTGAAGGTAATCGCAACTTTGATTTTGGCAATGGTCTGCAGAGCATCTCTGACTTACGAGGACCAGAGGAGATGGCCTTTCGTAAGCGCGTGCAGATGATCTTCCAAGATCCATACACTTCATTTAATCCACGTCAGCGAATTGGTGCTGCTATGGATGAAGTTCTCAAAGTCCATGGCTTCTCAGATGAGGATGAGCGGCATGATCGAATCAGCCGGGCACTTGAGATGGTCAATATGCGCCAGGAATACCTGCTTCGCTACCCTCACGAATTCTCAGGTGGCCAGCGCCAGCGTCTCTCAATCGCACGATGCTTGGCTGGTAAGCCAGAGTTAATCATCGCCGATGAGATCGTCTCCGCTTTAGATGTATCGATCCAAGCCCAGATTGTTAATCTGCTTCGAAGTTTGCAGAAAGATACTGGCCTCTCTTTTGTATTCATCACTCACGATGTCGCGGTCGCCCGTTACATTGGACATCGCGTAGTAGTGATGTATCTAGGGTCTGTAGTTGAAATCTTGCCGGCAGATTCCTTGCCAGGCGCCGCTGAACATCCTTACACAATGGCACTCATGGCAGCGGTTCCAACTATGAGCTCCGAAGGAAAGCCTGAACGCGTTGCGTTGCAAGGCGAAGTACCAAGCCCTATCAATGTTCCAACCGGATGTGCCTTCTCAACTCGTTGCCCATTTGTAATGGATATCTGTAAATCAGAGCGACCTCCGCTTCGCGATGCGTCAGACAATCATGCGGGCAATCTCAATGGCCACAAAGTTGCATGTCACTTAAGTATCCCCCCAAAACTTTAACAACACAGAGAAAAGGAGAAAGAAATGGCCCAGGCAAGAATATTGAGAGGTGTGGTTCCTCCCGTCTGCACTCCTTTTACTGAGAACTATGATGTTGATGAAGCATCGCTCAGAAAGCTAATTAACCATTTAATTGATGGCGGGGTTCATGGGCTCTTCATCCTTGGCTCAACCAGTGAAGTCGCATATTTGACGGATAAGAACCGTGCCGACGTCATTCGCATCACTGTTGATGAAACTAAAGGCAGGGTCCCGATCGTTGTAGGCGCGATTGATACAACTACACTTCGCGTAATCGAACACGTCAAGGTTGCCATCGCCGCAGGTGTCGAAGGAATTGTGCTCACAGTGCCGTTCTACGTCCGTACTCACCCGCTCGAGATCGAGAATCACTTCCGCATAGTTAAAAAGGCATGTGGAGATACTCCGCTCTACGCCTATGACATTCCGGTCGCGGTTAACGGAGTAAAACTCGAGACCAGTACTGTTCTTAAGCTTGCTAGCGAGGGCGTCATTCAAGGACTTAAGGACTCTTCCGGTAGCGACTCTTCACTCCGTGCCGTGTCGCTCGGTCGACATAACCTGGGATTGAAGGACTTTGCGGTTCTCACGGGTTCTGAGTTAACCGTGGATTCTGCTCTTATTGCAGGAATGGATGGAGTTGTTCCGGGCATCGGAAATATCGATCCGCGTGGATACGTAAATATCTTCAACTATGTCCAAGCTGGTGAATTCGATAAGGCTCGGGCAGAGCAAGAGCGTCTCTTTGAGATGTTCGGCTTGGTAGATGTTGGTCCAGCAAGCCGCATGGGTCGTGCTTCGTCTGCCATCGGAGCTTTCAAAGCCTCACTTCAGCTCCTTGGAGTGATTAAGCATGGACGCACCGCTCCACCACAAATTGCTCTCAACGATCAAGAAATAGACGCTATTAAGCCATTCCTTATTGGTGCAGGTCTGCTCAAGGGTTAGATAAAAAATGTTGGAGAGAGTTCTCGCAGAACGAGGTTACGAGGGCTATCGCCAGTATCGAATTCCGGCGATGGCGGTCACGCCCTCGGGACGAATTCTTGCAATTTATGACGGAAGACCAGATTTTGATGATTTGCCGTCCCCTGTAGATCTTGTAATGCGATTCAGTGATGATCATGGAATGACGTGGTCATCACAATCCATTTTTAGCGAGCATCACGATATCTCAGGTTATGGTGATGCTTCCATCATCATTGACCCGTACTGCGGAGAACACGGAAGGGTATTGGTTTTCTCGCAACTCACTCATGAGGCTGGCTTCTTTGAAAGCAAGGCAGGGTGCGATCAGAACGACCCTTTGATCTCTCATATTCATCTCATGATTTCCGATGACGATGGAGCGTCATGGCGAAATCGCATCGTTACCGATCAACTCAAAGCACCGGATGTTCAAGGAATCTTTGCTTCATCGGGTTCGGGAATAGCGCTGAAATCAGGAAGACTCATCCAAACCTTTGTATTACGCAAAAACAATGAGATTTCTGCAGCAATCGGCTACAGCGACGATCACGGGGAAACTTGGTCGCTCGGGGCAGAGATTTCTCAAGGCAATGAAAGCACTGCCACTCAACTACACGATGGAGCACTCCTGATTCACACACGATCATCCCCATTTCGTGTTGTAGGACGATCATTTGATGAAGGATTAACGATTGACAGTCTTCATCTGGATCATCAGTTACCAGACCCGAGTTGTAATGGATCCCTTATTACCGTGAGAGACGGATCGGTAATTGCGTCTCATAATCATGACTCAATCCTTCGGCGAAATCTCGTACTAAAACGCTCCGTCGATGGCGGAGAGACTTGGCCTGAAGCAGTGCTTATCGAATCAGATGGTTCTGCCTACTCAACGGCTTATGAACTTATAGATGGTTCGATCGGAGTGCTTTACGAGCGAAATGGATATTCAGAGATTGTCTTTGCCAAAGTTGAATTAACTGAATTTATGGAGACTGAAAAAGTGCTTCCCGCCCCAACGTCGGTTGAATTGAAATTCATCTTGCGCAGCATTCGCCCCATCAAGAAAATCGCACCCGAGATGCAGCCGACTCGACGCGTACCTGAAGTTGATATGGGCCAGTTCCACTCCTCGGTAAGAAAAGAGGTTGGAGCTTCCGGTGGCGATGCGAGCAACGAGCCACTATGCACAACAGAGGAGCTCGATCGACTCTTGGGGCCAGCACGCCCTGGATGGCACCTTGGCGATGAAATACGGTGGAGTGGTTGCCTTATTAACAATTCTGACAAAGTGATTACGGACGTAAAGGTGAGGACGTCTATCGGTCAGGAGGTATTTGAGGTTAAGACTCTCAATCCAGGTGAATCGCTCAATTTTCTTGATGTGAGGCATGAAATATCAGAACAGGAAATTAAAGAAGGTGGAATCAGAACCTCTTTCGAAGTTAGCTATTTTGAGTTCAGCATGCGGAAGATGGTAACTTCAGAAAAGTTTTTCAAGATCTAAGCTAAATCAGTTATTGGTCGATTCAATAATGTAGCAACTGGGATTTTTCCACTTAGTGACAATGAAAACTCTTTCCTCAGAATCGGATTACCAATATAATTTTTGGGTGAGCGCGCTCGTGATTTTCGCAGTCAACGTGAAGAACGTTGCTAATTTCTACGAATCTATTCTGGGACTTTCCCGTTCCGCAAAACCTGGCGACAGTAAGCAAGACATTCGTTTGTGCAGCGACCAAGACGAAATTCTTATACATTCGATACCAACTCATATTGCTAAAACCATCTCTCTAACTTCTCCACCAGTACCGAGAGACGAGACGGCAATGAAGCCGGTCTTTGAAGTTGAATCACTCCCGAGCGCTCTGGCCCAAGTTCCTCTTCTAGGGGGCGTTGTGACTGATAGGACATATACCTCAGATGGAGTTACGCGGCAGGACATTATTGATCCAGAAGGCAACGTAGTACAGATCAGAAGTCATTTATAAATCTGAAAATTCGGCTACCCTAACGTTATGCCCCGCAGCCTCGGTTCCGTGCGCCTGGTGATCAATTCACAGCTCTTGCTGATCGGCGCTCTGGTCTCACATTTTGCTGGCGGTGGCAGCTTCATTCCTGTTCGCGAAATGGTTACGGCAACTGCATTCATCGCTTTTCTACTTTATCTTGGTAAGAAGAAAACCCTTTCAGGTCCAACTTTGGCCCTTCTTGTAACTCTAACTCAGAGCGCCGGTCATATTATTTTGGGAGGAATGAGCAACTCAAGCGCCACCATGCTCCTCTCGCACCTCACTGGCGGTCTTATTTCATATTGGATAGTGCAAAAGTCGGAAGCACTCTGGGAATTTCTTGCTAATCCAATCAGAGCCCTTATTCTCCGGCTCGCCCGTGAATTCATCATCCCTCGACTTACAAAGATTCTCTCTCAATTTTCTGTGAGAGGTTTTTTCGTTAATCCCTCTGAGATTCAAGCGCATACCCATCGAGGGCCTCCCTTGATTGAAGGATTTTTCGCATGAGTTCGCAACCAATGCACATGAATATGCTCGAACATCATGCCTTTCACATTCTCTTAACCGTTGTGGCCTTGGCCGCGATTGGTGCTTGGTGGTTCTACCAAAAAAAGAACAAGTAATACTTATATAGTTTTTGAAAGGTTTAACATGAAAAGAAGATCATTAATTGCCGCTGCAATTTTTTCAAGTGTGATAGTTGCAATCCCAACAATTGCATCTGCGCACGTAGGTGTTCAAATGCGTGGAAACACACTCATTGCCGGGCAATCAAGTCGCATCTACTTGAGCCTCGGTCACGGGTGCACATATAAAGGCGTGCAGTACGGAACCCAGGTATTCTCAACTGTCGTTCCATCAACTGCCGGAAAGCCAACACCTGAATTCCATCAAGGTTTCAAGGTCACGGTCGTACCTTCGACCCAAGTCGATGCAAATAATGTGCCACTTAGCTACACAGTCACATGGACTGCCCGGTCTTCTTATTGGACTATTGATCCATACACCTTCTACGACTTCGGTCTAAAGGTCACATGGGATAAGACCCCTCAGAAGATTTCCTTCCTCACCACTCAAACCTGCTACGCCCCAGGAGCATCTGGAATCAAGAAGCCGCTTTACCTCAAGTGGATTCAGACCGACGGAACAACCCCAGCTGCAACCGATGACACAGAATTTGGTCCAGCGCCATCAGTGACAACGGTGGCTGGTTAATTGCGACGTTTGGTTGCTTGCCTCTGCGCACTTGGAGCGGTCCTTGTGACTTCTCCAAGTGCGTATGCACACGCGATTCTGACGAATTCATTCCCCGTACAGAAGAGCCTCGTCACTGCTATGCCATCAAAGGTCTGGCTCGAGTTTGATGGAAATCTCACGCAGATTCCGGGTAAACAAATCAATTTTCTTGACCTTACGGACTCGTCAGGAAAGGCAATTCCAGTTCAGCGAGTCTATGTTGGTGGGGCAAGAATTACTGCTGACGTAGGCACTGTTAAAACCGTGGGTCGAATCAAAGTTTCATGGCGAGTTGTCTCAGAAGATGGCCACCCAGTTTCTGGAAGCATTTATTTCACCATTTCACCTAAAAAGA
>Ga0208618_1000898_pt1 | contig 12658 bp, 15 predicted proteins | sample CryBogCBE18Jul08_FD_184585 | JGI IMG/M metagenome (GOLD analysis project Ga0208618, IMG submission 184585) | Freshwater microbial communities from Crystal Bog, Wisconsin, USA - CBE18Jul08 (SPAdes) | ecosystem: Environmental > Aquatic > Freshwater > Lake | place: Crystal Bog, Wisconsin, USA...
CGAGAACTTGTATTGCTGAGACAAACGCAAGATCTTGTCGTTCACCGCTTGCTTGTCCTGTGCTGGGATATAGCCCTTGTCCACAGCCCGGTCCAAGGTCTTTTGCAAAACCGGATAGGCCGAACCATTCAAACGGGTCAACAACTGAATCTGGGCAGCTGCACTCGTGGTCAAGGGGTTTTGATTCAAATCGGGGTTGGACGCGGTTTGTGCGTTGAAAGGCAGTGGTGGTGTGAGTCCACCAGTGCCGCCAAGCGTGGTCCCAAAGGCCCCTTGAAGTGCGCCTTGCATGGGGGTTTGCAATCCGCCCATGTTCTGATTTCCCATGGCGTTCGCGCCCATTGCACCCCCCGACATGGCATTCATCATGGAACTCATGGCCAAGTGATTCATCACCATTTTTTGGTTCATGAGTTGCGAGGCGTTCATGGTGGGCGTTGCATTCGCATCTTTGACCATCACATCCTTGGCGCTCGCACTTGCGTCTCCAGTCGCAGCTTGCGCCAAAGGCACCCCTTGTCCACTCACTTTATTAGAGGGCTGTGCATTGCCAGCTGAATTGGGGCTGGTTTGCAAGGAAGCTTGCTCGTTTTTACCCAAACTGGCGTTCACCGTTCTTCTGGGGTCCAAGTAAGCTTTGCTCATCTTTTGAGCCGTGGCACTCGTGTCCACGGATATGCCCTGGGTAATGGGCTTCAAGCTTGAAGCGTTGGCGGCCAAAACAGATTGGCTGCTCACGGCACTCTTATTAGAGGGAGCTCCAACACTGCTGCTGGAGTCCTTGGAAGAAGGCAAGGTTTTCTTGTCCAAAGCACCTTGAGGGCTGGACTCTGAACTGGACGCTTGAAGGTTGGCGCTCACATTGGCTTTGGTGCCCGCTCCTGCTTGCATGCCATCTGCTTGGCCTGGATTCAAGATAGTAGTCAAAGACGCCAATTGCAGGCGTTGTCCAGGGAAAATCAAATTCGCGTTGGTCAGGCCGTTTTCTTGTGCCACTTGCTGAACATTTTTTTTCAGCTCGCCAGCGTCCACACTCAAACCTTGGCTCAACATGTAGTTTTTCACCAAGCTCGTGAGGTTGTCCCCAGACTTCACCACCAAACTTGGCACATTGGGATTCAAGATTGACGGAGTTCCGACATCTTGCGCTTTGGACACTTGCTCCATGGCCTTGGCAAATACACCTTGTAAGCCCTGCTCAGCATTGAGCGAGCCATCACCCAACAATGGATGATTAACATCTACTGAAGTGTAATTAAAGAGTACTTTTGTGTCTAAATTTATGGCCATTTTGCATCCAATGCGATTTTAAAACCTGGTATTGAAATTGCTTTAATCAACTTAAATGAGTTTGAAAAACGTCATTTCTTCAACACCATGGATACCTATTCGCAAATGCTGTGCCGCCTTGTAAAACCGACACTCTCCAAAGCCAACAAGCTGGGTGAACGCTCACGCTTGAGCGCCTGTGCGGCCGCATTCTTGTGTTTGTGTCAAGCAGCTTTGGCAGTACCCACAGTACAAACGCCAGCAACGGATGTGAAAACCGCTCAAGCACCAAGCAGCGCAGAAAAGAATTTGCTCCAAACGGCCAAGGACTGGATTTCACAGCGAACAGGCATCTCCTTGGATGAAATCCAAATGAACACCATGGACGAGCGACTCAAAGTCGCCCCCTGCGAGACATCCACGCAATTCGATCAACCTTTTGCCAACCGACACGTGATTCGCGCACGCTGCGATCAACCTCGTTGGCAATACTTTCTGCAAGCCTCTTGGTCTCAAAACTTGGACCATCAAAAAACCAATCCTCAAACGGCCAGCTTGGGTCTCAACACAGCAAGCCAAAACAACAACAATGGCGCTGTCAACAATAAAACAGCTCAAACGGTTCCAATGTCCTATCCCTATCAAGCGAACACCAACGTCAATGCCTTTGGCGAGGTGGTACGAAGTGTGCTTGTATTGAGTCAACCTCTCAAGAAAGGGACGATCCTGAATTCAACGCATTTCAAGAAAATTTCGATCTCTGTGCCTCAAAGCGATGGTCAAATCTTGACCCAGTCGACAGAAATTGAGAATTTCGAACTCTTGCACGACATGGGATCGGAACAAATCATCCATTCATTTGACGTGAAACCGTCAGTGATGGTCAAAAGAGGACAAGAAGTGACATTGGTCTTTGGCCAGGGTCGTGGGTTCACCATCTCTGTCAAAACAGAGGCGCTGCAAGACGGCATCATGGGTGAACAAGTGAAGTTAAAAAATATCGAGTCGGGTCGAATCATCTCTGGGGTGGTCACCGGTTTCAGTGAAGCCAAAGGACTTTAGGAGGAAGAAATGAATGCTAAAGTTTTGGTTTTAAATTATTTTCAATATTTTCAAAAAAACACTCAAGTTTGTAAAGCACGTGTCGAAAATATAGATGCCGTTAGAAGGTTTGTGGTCCTTAGTGCCACTGCCCTCTCATAAAAGAAAGTGAAGCCATCATGACTGATCCAATTTCCAACAACGTTGCACGCTTTGCGCAACCTGCGTTGGCACCCAAAACGGGCGCCAATTCAAGCCAAGCTCAGCAAGCACAAACCAACAGCGCAAGCGCTCAGGCGGTTGCGACCGATAAGTCTGCACAAATGACCAACACCGTGTCACTGAGCAACGTGACACAAAAAGTCATGCAAGCCCCAAGTTTTGATCGCGCCAAGGTGGATTCCATCAAAAAGGCCATCAAAGAGGGCAACTACCCCATCAATGCCAAAAACATTGCTGCCAATTTCCTCTCTCTTGAACAAATGATTCACGGTTGATGGAACAAGAGCTCACCACTGTTGAACCACAAACCTCCTCAGAGGTGTTGAGTCCTGAGTTGTTGACCAAGGTCATGACCCAGGTGGACACGCTGGAATCGGTTTTGGAGCAAGAGTTTGAAGCCCTGAAAAACCAAGACTTGGCCCATTTGGACCGACTCTTGAATGCAAAAAATGAAATTCTCACCGACATCTCGCGCATGACGGGTGTGAGTGACCCCTCACACGCGAGCAAGCTCGACGGATCTTGGGACGGATTTCGCTCACGCATGGATTACTGCAGAAACTTGCACCGCAGAAACGAAATGCTGGTCAATCGCAAATTGGACGCCATTCGCGGCGCCCTCAAAAGCCTTCACCTCACCGACCCCACCAGCAGCGTGGAGGTCTATGACCGCTTGGGTAAACTCAACCGCGTCAAGCGCAGCAGAAGTTACCTGAGCTTTTAAAGCCAGAAGCGACTTCGCTCATCCCCTCTTTTTTCTTTTTTTCTAAGTTCACCGCTCGCGCCTTGAGCTGGACGCAGCTTGAACTGGTTTGAAGCTTGATTGACACTTGAGCGACCCAGCGAATCAAACTTCTTTTTTCTCATCTCCTGGCTTCATGCCTTTGAGCCAATACACCCATGACAAAATCACCGCCACCGCGGTGAACATGTCTTGAGGAATCTCTTGGCCCAAATCCAGGCGACTGAGCAAGGAAAGCAGTTGAGGGTCCTCGGCCACATAGACCCCTTGGCGTCTGGCCTCAGCAATGATGCGACGCGCCATCTCATCTCGCCCCTTGGCCGTGACCCTGGGCGTTTTGTTCTTGCCGTACTCAAGCGCTACAGCTTCTGATGGGGGTTTGGTGGACATGGCTCTTCTTTGATCGATCAAACTTTGGCGTCCACCACACGTCCATGCGCTGAAGTGATCAAATCACTTTCCTCCAAAGGCCTTTGTGCGTTGAAGATCTCAAAAGTCTTCAATTTCAAGCCCGACGCGTCCAACTCATAGGTCAACTCTGAAGCGTTGTCATGCGCCAATTGAGCCACCTCGGGTCTCAAAGCCCACATCCTCAAATCCACTTGGGTCGTTTGGGTGATGATGGTTTGCAACCACACCTCTCCCAAGAGTCGGCTCTTGGAGTGAATGTCTACACTCAATGGCGTATCGGGCTGCCCCTCTTCTCTGGGCGGTTTTCTGAAATGCAAGTCCACGGGGTCCGCGTCGCTAAAGGGAATCACCACCCTCAAAGACAACTCGCCCCTTGCAAAATCTTGTACCGCTCTCAATTGCGCAGACTCGATCTCGTCAATGCTCCTTTGAACCATCAACTTTTGATCGGTGTGCGAGTTGTGCCCCAATTGGTTCAAAGCGTCCATCAATTTGTGCAGCATGGCTTTGGGTGAATCGCTGGCGTCCATTCCCTTCAAGAGGCTGTTCTCTGAGCTTTGTGCTTGAGAGAGCACTGCCCTTTTGAGCGCCAAGCCCGACACCTGTGACATGGAGAGCGTTAATTTTCTGAAATTCTCAAACCATGCACCCACGCCCAATTGGGCGCTCATTTGTGACAACAAATCGGGCCTCATGAGCTGCGAGCCCATCTCAAAACCCGAGGGTTGCTGCTGCAACATCAAAAGCCTGGAGCCCAAAAGCTGAGGAGAATTGATGAGCGCTTGAGCGCTGGCCGCCACACTCGCGCCGTTCAAGCCCAAAGTGGGGACATTGGCCCCATGAACCAATGCTGCGCCTGCTGCACCCAAAGCGTTGGTTTGAGCTTGAGGCACATTGGGAGCGGTTGGGCCCAAAGGGTTGGATTGGAGTTGAATGCTCCAAGCCCCTGGCATCGCTCGCACACTCACAAACGGCATGTCGCCAGGTTTCACATTCCAGGTGTAAGGGATTTCAAAGGAAAAATCCTTCAACCACAGCCTCACACTCTTGTCTTGAAGCACCACAGTGGCTTGGATGATTTGATGGTCTGAGAGGCCCAACTCTTGGGCCACACGCGTGTCCACCCAAATGGGGCGCAACTCCATTTGAGACTGGGGTATCTTGGGTACCCCCATGACTTGTTCGGGTCCTTGCAACACGCTTTGATTTGACCTTTTTGGGTGCCAGTGAATGCCTTGAGCCTAACCCATAAGCACCCGGTCTATCAAGACCCTTTGCTCATCCAAGCACTAGATCATCCTCCCAAGAGGGGCAACATTTGTGCTGCCTCTCTTGGACAATGACTCAAGACTCACAAAGACCCATGTGCTTTAGGGGTAGGACACCCAATGGCGTCGCTTCTCAGCGCCCTCGGTGTTCAAGGCTTGGTCAGGATAGCTGGTGTAGCCTTTGAGGTCTTTTTCAGAGCGAGCGTAATCTTTTTTGCTCATGCGAGCTTCGATGATTTCTTTCTCATTGGGCAAGTTGATGGTGACACCAGCCATGAGCATCTTTTGGGTACCACGGGTCATGGCATTGGGGTTCATGTCGATGATGGCTTGCTTGAGCACTTCAGGCTTCAGCAAAGAATCGGGCCAAACCTTTTGGACCACTTTGTCCAAAGTGTCCCCCGCTTTGACTTGATAAGTGGCCACCACTCCATTGGCGCTTTTGGGCGCACTGGACGCGGCTTGGGGTTTGCTCGCCTGAGCAGCAAAATTGGCGCGAACCACTTCGAGCTTTTGAGCCGCTGGTGCAGGCGCCTTGGCTGCAGGAGTAGCCTTGGCATCCTTCTTTGCGTCCGCTGGCATCAATCCTTGATCGCTCAAGGTGATCATCTCCAATGAACCAGGCTCTTGTGCATGCACAGCACCACAAACCAAAGAGGCCAAGAAGGCAGCACGCACGGCAAGGGTCAAGGCATTCAATTGTTGTTTCATCATCTTCTCTCCCAAATAAATAAGTTCTAGGGCTTGGCGTGTGCCACGGCCACCCAATTGGCGTTTCCACCCAGTGAAGGACCCGCCACTTGTTTCAACTCGGCCGTGTAAGGACTCACATGCCTCACCTCGGCCAAGACCATTCTTTGCATCGCTCCCGCTTGCAAGGCATGAGCGGGAAGGATGGTGGGGTCCACCACCACAAATTGATCCCCATTTTTAAGCCCATTCACACTGCCTGCTGCCACCACGAGTTGTTGTCCTTGCCACTTGGTCACCTCAAACTGAGGCGGAATGCATGTCAACTCTGACTCCATGGACCTCTCAATGGACCTTGCAGCGGCATTGACTTGTGCAACCATCACACCGGAGAGCACTGAACTGTAAGATTTTTGTGGATTGGACTCAAACCACACATGCTCTTCAAAGCTCATCGTTTGGCGCTTGTCCAAACGGTTTTGCAACACGGTGGTGACCTTCAAGCCGGGTGCACGGGTGATTTCATCATTGGCTGGTTCCAAATACAGACTTGCCTGCCAAGTGACCCTTTGGTCTCCACGACCCAAAAGCGCTTGTTGGTACGCATTGATAGAACTAGGAAACACCGCTTGCAAAGTGGCCTTGTTGGCGTTGACTCCAGACAAGGTGACCGAGTCCGCAGGCAATGCGTTCAAACTCATCTTGAAAACACGAGACTCATCGCTTTGCGCGAGCAAGCTCTCTTTGAGCGACTTGGCAATCATGCGTGTGAGATAAAGATCTTGAAATTTGATCTGAGGCGCAATCGCCACATCAAAAACCACCAAATGCTGAACCCCTTGGAGCTTGCTGATTTCTTTGCCGCTTGAGGCCTTGCAACTCTTAGAGGACGGTGTGCCCTCTCGCTTGGATTCCAAAGACAATTCGGCTTGGGTTTCGGCATCATGGGTGTAAGCCAATATCCTCACACCCCTCACCACCATCTCGTTGGTGAACTCAGCACTGTCTCTGAGCGCCCCGTCTTCATCGATCCAAGAGGTACTCCTCACCTGAGTGGGTCCTTCCATGGCCAGTTTGACAAGGGAATTTCTCACGGCCTGCAGCGTGTCTTCTGCAGTGTCCACTGAACCGATCGAGTTCTGAGCATGGGCCCAAAGGGGCAAGAGGCAGGCGCACGCCAAACCCAGGAGCATCCCCTTCAAGAGAAGCTGCCAAGACAACTCAAACATGCTCTCCATCCCCCAATGGGTCGGGCAATCGTTTGGCGCCCCTTTGCTGAGGGCATGCTGGATCGAATCTTTTTTCATGCGTGTGTTCATGGAAGTCACCTGGGCTCACAACCGACACGCATGCATGCTCGCTGGGTATTGAAAACCCTTGAACACATCAAGGATGATCAAACCACACGAGGCAGCAAAGGCAAATCCCCGCCTATCAAGGGGAGGGAGTTTGCCAGGCATGATCAAAAGATCTTGAAAAAGAGAACTAAACGCCTCTTATTTTCAACGACCTCTCATGGCCAGTTGTGTGAGATACAAACGACGCAAATCTTGTACCACAGCGCGGTCCAAAGACATGGTGGTCTCATAGGTGTCATCGCTCACAGGCGTGATGCTCACCAATTGAGCGCCGTAAATGATGCCTTCCACCTTGGCTCTGAATGTGTCATTGACAACAGTCATGTCTGAGACGGTGGTGTTGGCGTCCAATTGTTGGCCGTACACCTGTTCGGTCAACGCGCGGTAGGCGTCGAGCTTGGAGGCGCGAATGGCCAGCAAACGCTGTTGAGCAGGGTTCTTGTGGTTTTGAACGCTGATCACCGCGTAGCCAGTGGCCACGAAGTTTTCGCGCTTCTCAACCATGGGAGCGAGCATCGTGGCGTTCGCTGCGTGCTCGGGCTCACGGGCTGGAGCCTGGGATTTGAAGAGTTGGGTGCTTGAGCATGCGCTCAACAACACGGCGGCGCCCACGGCACTGATAACGAATAGTTTTTTCATGGCAGTTTCCTAAAAAAATCACAAAACTCAAGTGACTGCGGGGTCACCCACTCACGGGTTGCTTTTGAGAATCTACAAAAGCCTAACGTTTGAGGACAACCCAAAAGGCCGCCTACAGCTTTAGTATCGACCGTAACACCGTAAACTTAAATCGGTGAACACAAACCCATGCGGCCCTCTGAAAGCACGACCCAGCGTTTACCAAATTCGCCCATTCTGTTACTGAAAAATACACTCCAAACGACAAGAAGCTCTCCAGCAGAAATGAACTCACTTGCACCTTAGAATCGACACCAAACGCGGCGGCTTAAAGATTGAAGGCCTGAAATCGCTTATTTCCCACCGACTTCTCTCCCAAAACCATCAGCATGGGTCAGCTTTGGGGTGTGAATGAGGGATTTTGACTAAATTTCCTTGCATAACAGTGTCAGATCAAGAACAATAGACCTTATTCAAATGCAAATGAAATCCAGCGCTCAATACATCGGTGAAAGCTCCTCAGCCCAGGCCCTCAGAAGCCTCTTGGGCACGATCGCCAACTCCAACTCCACGGTCATGATCACCGGCGAGAGCGGCACGGGCAAAGAACTTCTGGCTCGCACCCTGCACGAGCAAAGCATGCGAGCAGGCTCCAATTTTGTTCCCATCAACTGCGCAGCAATCCCCAAGGAGCTCTTGGAGAGCGAGCTCTTTGGCCACCGCAAGGGGGCCTTCACGGGCGCCGTGTCTGACCGCATTGGTCGCTTTGAGCTCGCCCATGGTGGCACCCTCTTTTTAGACGAAATTGGGGACATGCCCTTGGACATGCAGGTCAAACTCCTGCGTGTTTTGCAAGAGCGCACCATTGACCCCATAGGTTCCTCCAAGCAAATTCCCATCGATGTACGTGTCATTGCTGCCACACACCGAGACCTTGAGACCGAAATCAGCGCGGGCAGGTTCCGTGAAGACTTGTATTACCGCTTGAATGTGCTTCCCGTGAACACCCCTCCTTTGAGAGAGCGGGTGGAAGACGTTGAAGCTTTGCTCAAACACTTTGCCCTTAAATTTGCTCACATTCAACACGGTCCCATTCGCTTCAGTGCTGAGTTTTTGGACTGCTTGAGACAATACGCTTGGCCTGGCAACGTGCGTGAGCTCTCCAATTTGGTGGACCGCTTCAGCACCCTTTATGCGGGACAAGTTTTAGACTTGCGAGCCATCCCTCCGACCCTCCTACCCAAAGGGCTGGTCGTGATCCAAGGCAATTTGGGCGGATTTGAATCGAATCGCCCCAAACCACAAGCCCCCACTCCCCCCCCTGAGGTACTGGCCGAGTTGGGTGACGATCCCATTGAGCTTGAGACGGATGTCGAAGACATCATCATGCTGGCCCAAGGCATGCCAGAATTACCCCCAGAGGGCATTTCTCTCAAAGAGCGTTTGGCCGAAATTGAGAAAAGCATGATCGAGCAAGCGCTCTCCAGAGCCGAAGGCAATGTGTCAAAAACCGCCAAGCTTCTCAACTTGCAGCGCACCACCCTGATTGAGAAAATCAACAAATACGATCTTCGCTCAGCTTGAGCGACTCATTGAAGCCATAAAGCTTGAACTCCATATGACCGTTTCATCTGCGTTGATGTGGCTTCATAAAACCCTCAACGCACCAAACCCCTCTTCACTGCATCGCGCAATAGAGAATTAATTCTGGTTTGCCAACCGGGCCCAGTTGCCTTGAAAGCTTCTAAAACCTCAGCATCCACTCTCATATTAAGAGTCGGTCTTTTGACCATCAGGGGAGGCCGACCTCGCCCACGGGTGATCGTGGCACTCGCCCAAAAAGCCTCAACGGCCGAGTCATCATTAGGATCATAAAGATCAACCTCGGGGTCATGTGCAATGGCTTCGTTGTATTGGGATTGCTTCTTTAAAGATTCCCAATCTGTGAGTTGCGTCTTTGTTTTACAAGTTCTTGATTTAGATGTAGGTGGCATAAAGACTCCTTTCCCGCTTAGACGCTCTGCGCAATGAAATGGGCCTGATAGACTCCTCTCTCAAGACATACACCAGAACCAAAACCACCCCATTCAATTCAACAATGGCTATGTCCATCAATCGATTCTCTCCCTGGCGATCGCTCTCTAGGGTTATCTTATTGGGGTTGTTAAAGACCAAATTTGCTTGATCTAGTGATATCCCATGTTTGGAAACATTGAGAGCGTCTTTTTGGGGATCAAAGACCAATTTCATTAATTATTGTATGGGCAAATAATAGAATCATCAAGGAACAATTCTGATTGTCAATGGCAAATCCCAAATCCAGCGTTTAAAAAAACGCAAAAAGGGAGTTCAAATCAATGAACTCCCTTTTTCTACATTTACTTGTGGGGCAAAAGGCCCCCTCTCTAGTCTTGATTCAAGACGGTGATACTCATACGTCGGTTCCTGGGGTCGGCTTTGTTATTCGGATTGAAGGGATCTGTATCTGCGACACCCTCAATTCGGTTGAACCTGGACTCAGGAATACCTTGTTTTTCAAGGATCTTTCGGGTCGCCTCCGCCCTCTCCGCTGACAACTGCCAGTTGTTGGAGATGTCTGGATTTTGGAAAGGCACCGAGTCCGTGTGACCTCGAATGGCAATCTTGTTGGGCAAGGTGGACAGTGTTTTGGCAACCTCCGCAATCAAAGCCTCAGCCTTGCCTTGCATATTGGTGGTTCCGCTTGGGAACATCGCAAAGTCGGCCTTGTCAATGATCTCGATTCGAAGACCCTGCTTGTCGCGAGAGACGGCCACTTGGTCTTTGAGTTTTTCAAGTTTCTTGTTTTCACCGAGCGCTTTCTTGATTTCAGACTCCAGTTTTCTGAAGTTCTTCTCATCTTGCTCAGCGGCGATTTCTTTTTTCTCTTCGTCCGTCAATTGACTCGGATCCGCTGTCTTGTCGGACGTTTTATCCGACATCTGATCCGTCTTGTCTGAATCTTTCTTGGGCTTGGAGTACTCGTTCTCGTTCTCTGGACCTGGTGCCGTATCGGGATTGGGACCACCCTCAGATTTGGGCGTCAAACGCTCCAAGAGTCCGGTTTGTTTGGCAGAAAAAGGAAAGCCATCGGGATCGATGATCGAGCGACCACCCAAAACACCATCAGAACCTGCGAGCTGACCAAAAGGCACCAAGCTGTGTGAGCTGGGCTTGAAGTAGTCGGCAATGCTTTTGCGCTGATCCGAGTTGGAGGCACCCAGCAACCACATCAACAAAAAGAAGGCCATCATGGCCGTCATCATGTCGGCCAAGGCGATTTTCCAAGCACCCCCGTGAGCACCACCGTGACCGTCATCAATGATTTTCTTGATGACGATGACTGGGGCTAGGGCCCCATCGGCGGCGGGAGCATCGGCGGCTGGCGCCGCTGCGGCTTCTTGATCGTCAGGCATGATTATTTGCCTCTTAAGCCATCAAAGACTTCAGCAAATGAGGGCTGATTGTGGTGGCTGATACAAGCACGGGCAGACTCAATGACCAAAGGCACTGGATAACCGTGCATGTGGCCAATGAGAATTTGTTGAACCATTTTGTAGATCTCGCCCTCTTCGTCCACGATTTGACCCAAACGGCCAGCAAAAGGTTCGGCGAATCCGTAAGCCAACAACACACCCAAGAAGGTACCCACCAAGGCGTTACCAATCAAGTGACCCAAAACAGGAGGAGGCTGATCGATCGCACCCATGGTCTTCACCACACCCAACACACAGGCCACAATACCCAGAGCAGGGAGCGCACCGCCCATGGAGGCAAGCGCAGCAGGCGCTTTGGCCTCATTGTGATGGTGCAACTTGATGGACGCAGTCATCAAGTCTTCAACCGCATAAGGACTCAAGTTGCTGGAGGACACCACTAGCAAACGCACGGTGTTACAAATCAAGTCAAGAAGACCGTGATCGTGCAAGAGAGGGGGATGTTCTGCAAAAATAGCACTGGACTCAGGGTTCTCAATGTGAGCTTCAAGCGCCACAGCACCCTCGGCCTTCAAGGTCTTCATGATCTTGAAGACCACAAAAATCACACCCAAGTAGTCGTCTTTTTTGTATCTGGGGCCCTTGGCCACACGGCCCAAACCGCCCCAAGCGGCTTTGAAGGTGTCCATGCTGTTGCCAATCAACATGGCACAAATGGCCGCACCGAAAATCATCGCAATCTCGGCTGGTGCCGCTTCGATGATCGGCTCCATGTTTCCGCCCTCGGCAATGAACACGCCGAACACGCAAACAAAGAGCAATATAAAACCAGGTATAGCCATTTTTTAATCTCCCGAAAAGTTCAACAATGGATCAACCCCTTGTTGAACCCACTCTACCTCAAAATCCAATTTGATCCTAGGAGAGGTCTCTTCGTGAGAAAAGCCCCTGCCTCAATTCATTTTCAAGTTCGTGTTGCTGGCAGGCAAGAGGGCTGGCACAGCCTCCCAAGCTTCCCTGATCTCACACATCAAACCATGAATCTCATCCAAAACCTTCAAGTCATTGTGTGCATTGACGTGAATGAGTCTTCTGGTCACATAACTATACAACTCATTCAAATTGGCAGCCAAATCGCCACCCTTTTCAAAATCCAAAGCACCTTGCAAACCAATCACGATGCGACTTGCACGTGACAAACTTTTACCTTTTTCTGCGATCGCACCACGGACCATTTGTCCTCTTGCGGTCACCAAACTCTCGATGAGTCCATCAAACAGCATTTGAATCAACTCGACATTGTTGGCAGAGGACACGCCTGTGACAACTTTGACTTCACCGTAACTGTTGATGGCACGTTGATTGGCTCTCATATTCATTCTTCCTGATTGTTGGATCTGACCTTCAATGAATCGTCCCAACGCTCAGTAACTTGAGTAACCAACGCAAAATTCTATTTAAATTCTTTCAGCTCCTGTGAAATCATCCGACTTCATTCAAACGGCTGTGGGTTGCGGCAAAGATTTGCCACCCACAGAGAGTCCTTCCAAGGGCTCAGCCCCAGCCAATGCCGCTGCACCTGCT
>Ga0208618_1000900_pt1 | contig 12635 bp, 7 predicted proteins | sample CryBogCBE18Jul08_FD_184585 | JGI IMG/M metagenome (GOLD analysis project Ga0208618, IMG submission 184585) | Freshwater microbial communities from Crystal Bog, Wisconsin, USA - CBE18Jul08 (SPAdes) | ecosystem: Environmental > Aquatic > Freshwater > Lake | place: Crystal Bog, Wisconsin, USA...
CTTTAGGGGTCTCAGTGATGACAAGATCCTCTTCTGAAATTTGGGCGACGCTTGTCCCATATGAAATCTCTGCGTTGCCTGTGCTTCGAACTTCTCGAACTAGGGCTGTGGCATCAGAATCGGTGACCGCCTTTGCGATTGCCTGAACATCTGCGCCATATCTGGCGCCAATGCTTCTAAAGTTTGCTTTGATGGAAACGCTCACTAAGTCTTCATTTTCACTTGCTAACTCTTCGAGTGAAAGCACATTGAGCTCCTCTGCGACGTGTGAACGAATTTCAGCGTCCATGGCTTTCCAGCCTGTGGCAGCTACTAGCGCCCTAGCAAGAGGTTGGCGAATCTTTATCTTCGACTCTGCCCGCGCTGAGCGGCCAAGCTCAACGAGACGGCGGGAGAGTGCGACTGAGGTCGAGAGTTTCTCGTTAATCAAATCAGCATCAAATGTTGGAAATGATGTCAGGTGAACTGATTCGTGCGCCGCTGCCTCACCTGCTCGGATCAAAACTTGCCAGACGTGTTCAGTAATAAAGGGAACCATTGGAGACATAAGCTGAGTCAGCGTTTTAAGGCAAGTAAAGAGAGTTTCAAGTGCTTCGGCTTCGCCACCCCAGAAGCGTCTACGTGAGCGGCGAACGTACCAATTAGAGAGATCATCAATAAATGCTGCAAGCAAGCGTCCGGCTTCTTGTGAATCAAAGCCTGCATACGCGCTGTCGACATCTCTGACGAGAGCATTGAGCTCAGAGATGATCCATTTATCCATGGTGACATCTGATTTTTTAGGTGCTGCTGGCATCACAAAATTTGCAGCATGTGCATATAAAGTGAAGAACGAGACCGTGTTCCAGTAAGTAAGGAGCGTCTTTCGCACAACATCAGAGAGGGCGTCATGGCCAACTCGGCGGGCGCTCCATGGAGAACCTGCTGCGAGCATGTACCAACGAACTGCATCTGCTCCATGTTGATCCATGAGCGGAATTGGTTGCAACACATTACCTAGGTGCTTACTCATCTTACGTCCATCTTTATCCAGAATGTGGCCAAGACAGAGAACGGTTTTATAAGAGCTTTCATCAAAGACAAGCGTTCCTATTGTCATGAGGGTGTAGAACCAGCCGCGCGTCTGGTCAATTGCTTCGCAGATAAAGTCCGCTGGGTAAGAGGATTCAAATTCCTTGGCAGAGCCTTCTTTGTGCGGGTATCCCCACTGAGCAAAGGGCATTGCACCTGAGTCATACCAACAGTCAATAACTTCCGGCACACGATTCATTGTTTGCGAACAAGTTGGACATGGAAAAGTGATGTCATCAACATATGGGCGGTGTGGGTCGGTCTTTGAGAGTTCAGTGCCAGCAAGCGTGGAGAGCTCTGCAAGAGAACCTACACAGTAAAGATGTTCATCAGGGCAGCGCCACAATGGAAGCGGTGTTCCCCAGTAGCGATTTCTGGAAACGGCCCAATCAATGTTGTTCTCAAGCCAGTCGCCGTAGCGACCTGTCTTAATAGTCTCTGGGTGCCAATCTGTTTTAGCATTTTGGGCGATCAACTCATCTTTAATCGCAGTCGTGCGGATATACCAAGATGGTTGCGCGTAATACATAAGAGGGGTGTGGCAGCGCCAGCAATGTGGATACGAGTGCTCAAATTGAAGTTGGCGGTAGAGAACGCCACGTGATTTAAGTTCCTTGATCAGAATTTTGTCAGCTTCTTTGAAAAATACTCCGCCTACTAGAGGGGTTTGGGCATTAAATGTTCCGTCAGGGGCCATGGGATTAACAACAGGCAGTCCATATTTGCGACAAACAAGTAAGTCGTCAGCACCAAAAGCAGGTGATTGGTGGACTATTCCAGTTCCGTCTTCAGTTGTGACGTAATCAGCAAGAACAACAAAGTGAGATTCAGGAATTTCAATGAGATCAAGTGGGCGCTTATATGTGATCCGCTCAAGATCGCTTCCCAGGAACGAGGCGATAACTTTACGATCTTCACCTAAAACATGAGCAAGGGGAGCGGCAACGACAAGGCGCTCTACTTTCTCGTCTGTAGTTACTTCACATACTTCGTAAGTAACCTTGGGGTTTACCGCAATTGCAGTATTTGATACCAAGGTCCAAGGTGTTGTTGTCCACACCAAGAAGGAGGCGTTGAGTTCAGCCAGCTTTCCTGATGTCGCTGGAAAGCGAATATAGACAGAAGGATCTTTAACATTTTCATACCCTTGGGCTAATTCGTGATCTGATAAACCGGTTCCGCAACGTGGGCAATAGGGAGCAACTCGGTGGTCTTGAACAAGTAATCCTTTTTTCCAGATTTGTTGTAGTGACCACCACACACTTTCAACATATTCAGGCGACATGGTCCAGTAGGCCTCATCGAAATCTACCCAAAAGCCCATGCGACGAGTCATGGATGTAAATTCATCTACATGGCGCTGCACGGATTCGCGGCACTTATCGTTAAATGCAGCGATGCCATACTTTTCAATATCGCCTTTACCTGAGAAACCAAGTTCCTTTTCAACGGCGATTTCAACAGGAAGACCATGGCAGTCCCAACCCGCTTTACGGATTACTTGATGGCCTTTCATTGTTTGGTAACGTGGAAATAAATCCTTAAATACTCGAGCTTCGATGTGGTGAGTTCCAGGTGAACCATTTGCAGTTGGAGGACCCTCATAGAAAGTCCAACGTGGTGCGCCATCACGGGCTGAAACTGACTTTTCAAAAATGTTGTTCTTTTCCCAGAACTTCAAAATGTCCTGCTCTACAGAAGGCAGGTCAATTTGTGGGGCAAGGGTGCGGAAGGATCCGTCAGACTTTTCGGCCACCAGTACCCCTTCACGCTTAGATGAATTAAGAGGGCGAGTCTAGCGCGGCAGAGTTGGTAAAACTGGGGGTTGGGTTCTAGCCTTCTGCCGCAGCATAAAGGGTTCGCCCGCAGGAAAAACTAGAGAAGCGAAAATTTACATGGCAATACTTAAGAAAAAAGCAGCAAAGAAATCACCTGCCAAGAAGGCGACTGCCAAGAAAGTCGCCACGAAAGCACCAGTGAAGAAAAAGAGCGCTGCAAAAAAGGCTCCTGCCAAGAAGGCCGCACCTGCAAAGAAAGTTGCAGGCCGTTCTCCAAATATTGTTAAGCCATCTCTGGCCAAGCGCAAGCCTGGCAAACCGTTTCCTGCAAAGCTCCAGAGCACAACAAAAGGTGACTCAACCACAATCACAGTGACCCCTCGCGAAGTTAATAATGGGCCTGAAGTTGTTGTTGAAGAGCGCCGCCTGGTTATGCCACCACCGCCTCGTCCCACAAAGAGTGGAAAGAAAGTTGCCCCGCTCAAACCCATTAAGGCCGCTCCCGCACCACACGTTGTTGCAGCTGGTGAGAATCCTTGGACCGCTACTGAACTTAAAGCTATGAAGACTGAATTAGGCAAGGAACTTGTTCGCTTGAAATCTGAGCTTGTTGATGCCGAGAGTGAGATGGAAGATCTTATTTTTGCTGCCGGAGTTGGTGCCGGAGATGATCAGGCCGATGCAGGTACCAAAACCTTCGAGCGCGAACACGAAATGTCATTGGTATATAACGCGCGTGACATGGTCATACAGACAGAGCGTGCCATTGAAAGAATTGATACTAAGACTTATGGACGATGCGAAGAATGTGGCAACGCGATTGGTAAGGCACGTCTACAAGTATTCCCTCGCGCAACACTTTGCATGGTATGTAAGCAGAAAGAAGAACGACGCTGAGCAAACCCAAACCATTTTCACCGAATGCACTTGCGGTTCGGTGGCTTGCCGGGGTTTCACTTATTGTCTTCATCTTTGACGCGGGGAGCAAGGCATTAGCGATCAGGACTCTCTCCTCCGCCCCTATAAAAGTTATTGGCAGCTTCCTTGAGCTTGAACTCACAAGCAACTCAGGGGCCGCATTTAGTTTGGCGACAAGTGCCACGCTCTTTCTCTCTCTTCTTTCACTAGCGGCAATTGTGGGAATCTATTTATTTGCTAGAAGCATCACTTCAAGAGCCTGGGGGATTGCTTTAGGCTTTTTATTAGGCGGAATCTGCGGCAATCTCAGTGATCGAATTTTTAGAAGTCCCTATTGGCTTAAAGGAGCAGTTACCGACTGGATTAAATTGCCTCATTGGCCGGTATTTAATCTTGCAGACACCTCTATTGTTATCTCTGCAGCCACTATCGGCTTGCTCCTTATTAAGAATGTGAAACCGAGGGCATTTGATGACGCTTCCTGAGAGCTCGAAGCGGCAGGAGCGAGTCATCTCTATTCCTGAGGGTCTGGATCAAGAGAGAGTAGATGCAGCTCTTGCACGCATGTTGGGTCTGAGCCGTTCGGTCATAGTTGACCTCATTGAATCCGGAGAAATCAGCAAATCTGGAAAAGTTGTCACTAAATCTGACAAAGTCTCAACGGGTGATGTTCTTGAAATATTGATGCCAGCAGCCAAAGTACCTCCAACTCTTACCGCAACCCCCATTGAAGGATTAGATGTTGTCTTTAATGATGACCACATAATTGTTATTAATAAACCTGCTGGAGTTGCTGCCCATCCAAGTCCTGGATGGCAAGGACCAACAGTTATCGGGGCGATTATTGCTGCCGGTTACAACGTCTCAACTAGTGGGGCTGCCGAGCGACAAGGCGTAGTTCATCGACTTGACGTTGGAACAACTGGGTTGATGGTTGTTGCTAAAGATGAAGCATCCTATGCAAATTTAAAGAATCAGTTTAGAGACAGAGTTGTGAAAAAGGTTTATCACGCGATGGTGCAGGGACATATGGATCCTTCCGAGGGAACGATCGATGCTCCGATCAATCGTCATCCGCGCGAAGATTATCGATTTGCTGTAGTTGCAGATGGCAAACCGAGCATCACGCATTACAAATCACTGGAGTTGTTTCCTGCAGTCTCACTATTGGAGATTGAATTAGAAACTGGGCGCACCCATCAGATTAGGGTTCACTTTTCCGCGCTTCATCACCCGCTTGTTGGTGATCTCACATATGGGGCAGACCACACGATCGCTGAACGACTTGAGATGCACAGGCCATGGCTACACGCAGGCCAACTTGCCTTCACGCACCCGATCACAGGGGAGTACCTGTCATTTAATTGCGAGTACCCAAGCGATCTGACACGCTCACTTGCGACCTTAGCCCGAAACAGCCATGGGAATTAATCTCAGTAGTAATCTGCCTAACCGTGTCTGACAATTCCAGTTTCGCCCACCTCCACGTTCACACAGAGTACTCAATGCTCGATGGTGCAGCGCGAGTCGAGGAATTAGTCCAAGAGGTAGCTAGGCAGGGAATGCCCGCAATTGCGATTACAGATCACGGAAATGTTTTTGGCGCTTATGAATTTAATAAGCAAGCCAAGAAAGCCGGCGTTAAACCAATTATTGGAATAGAAGCTTATGTTGCACCTGAGAGCCGTTTTGACAAGAAGCGTGTGAAGTGGGCAGACGGCGGAGAGGACGATGTCTCAGGTGGTGGTGCATATACGCATATGACGATTCTTGCGGAGAACGACACTGGCCTCAGCAATTTATTCAAACTATCGTCACTTGCTTCCCTCGAAGGTTTTTATTACAAGCCCCGCATGGATCGTCAATTACTTTCTCAGTATTCAGAAGGCTTGATTGCAACGACAGGCTGCCCAGGCGGAGAAATTCAAACAAAGATCCGTATGGGTGCATATAAAGATGCATTGACCGCAGCGTCAGAGTTAAGAGACTTATTTGGTAAAGAGAATTTCTATCTAGAAATTATGGACCACGGGATCGATATCGAGAACCGTGTCAAGGCAGATCTTCTCAAATTAGCTAAAGAGCTAGGGCTTCCGTTGCTCGCAACTAATGACCTGCATTACACAAAGCATGAAGATGCCGGAGCGCATGAAGCGCTTTTATGTGTTCAATCAGGATCCACTATTGCCGACCCAAAGAGATTCAAATTTGAAAATAGTGAGTTCTATCTCAAGAGCGCTGCACAAATGCGTCAATTGTTCTTTGATATTCCAGAAGCGTGCGATAACACCCTATTGATTGCTGAGCGTTGCAACATCACTATGCGTGAAAATGAAAACTTACTTCCTAAATTTAAAGTGCCAGAGGGACAGACTGAAGATACCTGGCTTCGCTCACTTGCCGAGAAGGGTCTAACAGAACGGATGGGCGGAATTGTCCCTTCCGAATACAAAGAGCGTTTGAATTACGAACTCGACGTCATGATCAAGATGGGATTTCCCGGTTACTTTTTAGTTGTTTCAGATCTGTGCGCTCATGCTCGTGAAGTAGGCATCCGAGTTGGCCCAGGTCGAGGCTCTGCTGCTGGTTCACTTGTTTCTTATTCACTCGGAATTACCGCCCTTGATCCAATTAAGCATGGTCTTTTGTTTGAGCGCTTCTTGAATCCAGAGCGTATTTCAATGCCAGATATTGATCTTGACTTCGATGAACGACGACGCTCGGAGATGATCGCTTACGCAACAAACAAATATGGCGAAGGCCGAGTTGCCCAGATCATTACCTATAGCAACATTAAATCTAAGCAAGCGCTAAAAGATTCAACTCGGGTACTTGGATACCCATATGCAATTGGTGACAAAATTACCAAAGCTCTACCGCCAACAATAATGGGCAAAGACATAACTCTTTCTGGGATTTTTGATTCTAAGAACGAACGTTTTGGTGAGGCAGGCGAGTTCCGCTCACTTTATGAGAGTGATCCAGATGCTAAGCGAATCGTGGATACGGCAAGAGGTCTTGAAGGCTTGAAAAGACAGTGGGGAGTACACGCAGCTGGTGTGATTTTATGTCGCGAGCCACTCCTTGATGTGATTCCTATTCATCGTAGAGAAGCAGACGGTGCGATCATCACCCAGTTCGACATGGGAGCTTGTGAATCTATTGGACTACTCAAGATGGACTTCTTGGGGCTTCGAAATCTCTCAGTGCTTGATGATTGCTTACTCAATATTAAAGCGAATGCAGGAGAAACCGTTGATCTTTCTACGCTTGCATTGGATGACAAGAAAACCTATGAGCTACTTGGCAAAGGCGAAACACTCGGCGTCTTCCAACTAGATGGTGGGCCGATGCGGGCGCTGCTGCGTCAGATGGCGCCAGACTCGTTTGAAGATATTTCAGCTGTGATTGCCCTCTATCGCCCAGGACCTATGGGAGTGAATGCGCATACTGATTACGCTGATCGAAAAAATAAGCGCAAAGTAGTTGAGCCAATACATCCAGAACTCTCTGAACCCCTCAAGGAAATCTTGGGTGACACTTACGGCCTCATCGTCTATCAAGAACAAGTAATGGCGATCGCGCAAAAAGTTGCTGGCTTTTCCTTAGGACGAGCAGATTTATTACGCAAAGCGATGGGTAAGAAGAATAAGGAAATCCTAGATAAAGAATATGTAAATTTTGAAGCTGGAATGCAAGCAAATGGTTTTGGTACTGGGGCAATCAAAAAGTTATGGGACACCTTGATTCCGTTCTCCGACTATGCATTTAACCGAGCTCACAGTGCTGGGTATGGCCTTGTCTCATATTGGACCGCGTATCTGAAGGCAAATTACCCAACGGAATATATGGCTGCACTTTTGACGAGTGTTCGAGATGATAAAGATAAGAGCGCCCTCTATTTGAGTGAGTGTCGACGTATGGGTATTAAAGTGCTGCCTCCGGATGTCAATGAATCATCTTCTGACTACACCCCACTGGGAGCGGATATTCGCTTTGGCCTTACCGCGATTCGAAATGTGGGAGAGAACGTTGTTGCTTCTATTACGGCTAATAGAGCAAGCAAAGGTCGCTATAACTCATTTGGAGATTTCCTTACTAAGGTTGATCAGAGCGTGTGTAATAAGAAGACAATTGAATCTCTCATCAAAGCTGGTGCTTTTGATTCACTTGGATCCTCACGGCGCGGCTTAATGATGGTTTATTTGGAAGCTCTTGATTCAATTTCAGAGACAAAACGCGCTGAATCCATCGGGCAGTTTGACCTGTTTGGTTCAGCTAATGCTGAAGCACCAACATCTGTTTCTGGCCTTCAGTTGGATATCCCCACTGGGGAATGGGAAAAGCGGATGCTTCTTACTTATGAAAGAGAGATGCTTGGGCTTTATGTCTCAGATCATCCACTGCTTGGAATGGAGCATGTTTTAAGAGCGGCAGTAGATATTCCACTTTCACAATTATCCGATGATTCTGTCGGCCATGATCAAATTGTGACCATTGGAGGTTTAATTACACAAGTACAGAGAAAAGTTTCCAAGCAAGGAAACGCTTGGGCAATAGTTTCAATTGAAGATCTAGAAGGTGCAGCCGATGTTCTCTTCTTTGCAACCACATATGTGAATTACGCAATGAATTTAATTGAGGATCAAGTAGTGACAATTAGAGGCCGCGTTGACAAGCGTGAAGAAGCCCCTCGCATCACAGCGCTAGAAATGTCACTGCCAGATATAACCGGAGCGCCAGCAGGGCCCCTTGTGATCACGATGAGCGCTGCTCGAGTAACGCCGCCGTTGGTTGATCGCATGAAAGAAATTCTGCGATCCCATCCTGGCTCTCGGGAAGTTCACTTAAAATTAGATGATGGGCAAAAAGGGCTTGTGATGAAGATTGATGATGATCTTCGGGTGACTGCCTCGCCAAGTTTGAGCGCAGACTTGAAATCCGTCCTTGGTCCAGACTGTTTGGTCTCTTAGCTTTTATTTGTACCTTCCGGGACTTCCAACGCTTTAGAATGACTCAGTGAATTCCCCTATAGGCCTAGATATCCGCACGGTAGATTTTCGCGGCAAGTCCTTATCTCGTGGGCAATATCGTAAAGCGCTACCCCGAGCAATTATGGATATTGAGACTGCCATGGTCGCTATTGCGCCGATACTTAAGCGAGTTGAAAATGGAAATGAAGAAACCCTTCGTGAACTTGCGGAAGAATTTGAAGGGGTAAAGCCAGCCCACATTCGTGTTACACAAAGTGAATTAGATAAAGCACTAGCAGACCTTGACCCACAAATTCGCGCTGCGCTTGAAACTGCAATCGAGCGAATTAAGAAAGTGCATGGCAGCCAAATTAGACAATCACAAACAACGCAAGTAGTTCCTGGAGCAGAAGTCACACAGCGTTGGATACCAGTTGATCGTGTTGGACTTTACGTTCCTGGAGGGCTCGCCGTTTATCCAAGTTCGGTGATGATGAATGTGATACCCGCCCAGATTGCGCAAGTTGCAAGTATTGCTGTTGCCTCACCTCCGCAAAAAGAATTTAATGGTCTGCCACACCCAACTATTTTGGCAACGTGCGCCCTACTTGGGATTAAAGAAGTGTATGCAGTCGGGGGAGCGCAAGCTGTTGCGATGTTCGCATATGGTGTTGACGGAGTTTGTGAGGCCACAGATCTTGTTACTGGTCCGGGAAATATTTACGTCGCAGCAGCAAAGCGAGCCTTGCGTGGGAAAATTGGCATTGATTCGGAGGCAGGCCCAACCGAGATTGGGATTCTTGCAGATGAGAGCGCTATTGCCGCAGAAGTTGCTGCTGACCTCATCAGCCAAGCAGAGCACGATGTACATGCAGCAGCTGTTCTTGTGACCACCTCTGAAGCACTTGCGCAAAGTGTTCGGGAAGAACTTGGAAAGCGCGTACCAGCGACAAAGCACTCGGTGAGAATTACGACTGCGCTAAACGGAATTCAATCTGCGATTGTTCTTGTTGAGTCTATTCAACAAGGCATAGATGTGGTTAATGCGTTAGCAACTGAGCACTTGGAACTACATGTAACAGATGTAGAAAAAGTTGCACTATCTATTAGAAATGCGGGCGCTGTCTTTCTTGGACGCTTCACCCCTGTGTCACTGGGCGATTATGCAGCTGGCTCAAATCACGTTCTTCCAACGGGTGGATGTGCTTGTCACTCCAGCGGGCTATCTGTTCAAACATTTTTAAAGGGCGTTAATTTCATTTCTTATGATGAGGCATCCTTTAATCAGATTGCCCCGACAGTTATCACTTTGGCAAACGCTGAGGATTTACCTGCACACGGTGAAGCAATGTCAGCACGATTTGAAGGGAAAAGATAATGGCATCTGCCTGGCCATACTGGCTGCCTATTCGTGCCGACCTCTACGGAATCTCTCCATATGGAGCGCCTCAAATTTCTGATGTGGTTGCGCTCAACACAAACGAGAATCCATTTGAACTCCCTAAAACTGTTCAAGATGCGATTGTCTCTCGTATTAGTGAAGTAGTGCACAGCCTAAATCGCTATCCAGATCGTGATGCACAAGCACTTCGCAGCAAACTTGCGGAATATATTTCTAAGACAACTGACACAAATGTCACAAGTGAGAACATCTGGGCGGCTAACGGGAGTAATGAAATCCTCCAAACAATCATGATTGCTTGCGGAGGAGCCGATCACCTTGCAATTGGATTCACTCCTTCTTATTCAGTGCATCCACTCATTGCTCAGCTCACTAGAACTCCTTGGTTTGCCGGAACTCGCGATCAGGATTTTGCCATCGATATGGCTGTTGCCAAGAAGCTCATTCTTGAGAAGAACCCTTCATTGATATTTGTGACAACTCCAAACAATCCTTCTGGCACTTCAACACCCCTTACTCACATCCGTGAGTTGGCAGATCTCGCCGGACAAGTTGGAGCCCTACTTATTGTTGATGAGGCATACGCGGAGTTTTCTCAAGAAGCCTCAGCGGTGGGTCTGATTGCAGATTTCCAGCATGTAGTCGTTGTCAGAACCATGAGTAAAGCATTCGCTTTTGCTGGAACTAGACTCGGTTACCTCGTTGCGCATCCAGCCGTAGTGAACGCGGCGCTTATCGCGCGACTTCCTTATCACCTCAGCTCGATTACACAGGCATCGGCAGAAGTTGCATTAGATCACGCTGAATTGATGCAGGGAGAGATTGCAACAATTATTTCTGAGCGTTCAAGGGTTGCGGAGGCTATTGCTTCAATGGGTTACAAACCTCTCCCTAGCGCAGCAAACTTCATTCTCTTCAGTGGGTTCACAGATGAAGCAAATGCCGTCTGGCAGCGCCTTTTGGATCGGGGTATTTTAATACGAGATATTGGACTCCGTGGATATTTGCGCGTGACTATAGGAACACCGGCTGAAAATGATCAATTTATAGCGGCGCTTCGAGGAATTACGGAATAATCAGCTCTATCACACCACTGCTAGATGAGAGAGAAATAAATGAGTGCTCCACGTATCGCAACAGTTGAACGTAAGACCAAAGAGTCGGAAGTATTGGTCAAACTCAACCTTGATGGCACAGGTGTTATCGATATTCAGACGGGCGTTCCATTTTTTGAGCACATGCTTTCTCAGCTGGGCAAGCACGCCGGATTTGATCTAACAGTGAAGACAACAGGCGATGTTGATGTTGACTCCCATCACACGGTTGAAGACACTTCACTCGCATTTGGTCAAGCACTCAGAGAAGCGCTTGGCGATAAGGCAGGCATTCGCCGCTTTGGAGATGCGATGGTTCCACTTGATGAAGTTCTCGTTCAAGCGGCTGTTGATCTATCGGGCCGACCTTATCTAGTACACCGTCAACCTGAGATTGTTGAATTAATTGGCACCTTTGATACGACACTTGGACGCCATATTTGGGAATCTATAGTTGCTGAAGCGCGTATTGCTTTACATATTCGTGTTCTAGAAGGCCGTAACGCTCACCACGTCTTTGAAGCCCAGTTCAAAGCTGTTGCGCGCGCACTACGTGATGCAGTGGCGATTGATGGGCGCGTTACAGGAATTCCCTCAACTAAGGGCACTCTTTGATTGCAATTCTTGACTATGGTTCTGGCAATCTTCGTTCGGCCCAACGTGCTTTTGAACTCACTGGAATCAAGACTGTCATTACATCGGATCCAAAGGCCTGCGCTGATAGCGACGGTCTAGTTGTTCCGGGAGTTGGTGCCTTCGGAGCATGCATGAAGCAGTTAGTAGATGCTGGTGGCAAAGAAATAATCTTGAATCGAGTTTCTGCTGGTAAACCTGTTATTGGAATCTGTGTGGGCTTACAAATACTTTTTGAGCAGGGTACCGAAAAAGGTGGAGCAAGTGGAGTTGGTGTCTTACCCGGGGAGGTAAGCGAACTTAAATCTGAGATCTTGCCTCACATTGGTTGGAATACGGTTTCTGCAGGAAAAGGTTCAAGACTCTTTGAAGGACTAGATGGGGCTTCCTTTTACTTTGTTCATTCATACGCAGCAAAGAAGGGTGTCCCAGATGCTGTGAATAGTTGGACTGAGTATGGAGAGAAGTTTTTGTCTGCAGTCGAGTGGAACTCTGTATGCGCTGTTCAATTTCACCCAGAAAAGAGTGGCGCAAATGGTGCGCGCTTAATCTCGAATTGGGCAAAGACTCTCTGATGAATACTTTAAATAAACTAGAGCTTCTACCTGCCATTGATGTTAAAGATGGTCGCGCTGTCCGACTTGTTCAGGGAGAACTCAGCGCAACTAGTCAGTACGGCTTGCCCATCGAAGTGGCTAAAGAATTTGCTGATGCGGGCGCCGAGTGGATCCACCTCGTTGATTTAGATGCTGCCTTTGGCTTAGGT
>Ga0208618_1000906_pt1 | contig 12532 bp, 7 predicted proteins | sample CryBogCBE18Jul08_FD_184585 | JGI IMG/M metagenome (GOLD analysis project Ga0208618, IMG submission 184585) | Freshwater microbial communities from Crystal Bog, Wisconsin, USA - CBE18Jul08 (SPAdes) | ecosystem: Environmental > Aquatic > Freshwater > Lake | place: Crystal Bog, Wisconsin, USA...
AGCAATTTTGAAGAGCTTTGTAACCAATACCTGTATTGCCACTATTGCCGTTAGCGCCGGTGTTATTAGATAGAGCCAAAGACCCAAAGGCTGTATTGGTATTGCCTACAGAGAAGCTAAGTGCGTTATAACCGAATGCTGCGTTGTTTGAGCCGCCACCGCCAGAAGCAAAAGAAGACGCACCAAATACAGTGTTCGTTAGATCCTGACCGTCGCCTAAACCTGCCGTAATTCCGTTGATCGAGGCATCTTTAGCAACCTGTAAAAATATATTTGGAATAAGTGAAGTCGAATTTGTTCCGATACACAGCTGTGTATTTAACGAATCCCAATATAGATTGGCATTATCTTCTGTGTAATATGTGCCGTCGTTATACGGAATAGACCCAGCTGTGCCCCCTGTAATTGTCGTTGTTCCGACAACAATACCGCCGCCGGAAGGTGTCACCCAAGTCGGGACAGCTGCATTACCGTTGCTCTGAAGAACTTGGCCAGCGGTGCCATAATTTACAGCATCAAAACTTACAGCGCCTGCTGAGTTAGCACAGAGACGAATATTTCCATCGCCATCTGAAAGTATGACATAGTTATTACCGCCAGCGCCATTAAATGGCGCACTTGTCCCTCTGTATCTTCCAACAATTGTATTGTTGCTTCCGGTCGGGATCGAGTCGCCAGAATTAGCGCCAATTGCTGTATTTTGAGAACCGACAATTTGATTAAGAGCGCCTGCTCCAATTGCTGTGTTTGCGTTATTATTTGTTAGGGTAGCTAACGCAAAAACACCAAGAGCTGTGTTGTTGGTTCCTGACTGATTACTATAAACAGCTTGAGTTCCAACAGCTGTGTTATTTAAACCACCAATATTATTATAAAGAGCAAGCGATCCAACCGCTGTATTTCTTCCGCCGGTAGTAAACGGAAGGGTGTTATTACCAATAGCCGTGTTGTCTGTTTGAACGCCTGCGCTTAAAAGAGCATTTGCACCAAACGCGGTGTTCGTAACAATATAATTATTGCCCTTGCCGACCGTAAGACCGTTAATTTGAGCGTCATTAGCTGCAACAGTCAAAGCAGCTGCCGGAGTATTTGTTCCGATTCCTAAACGATAATTTGTATCGTCCCAAAAGAACTTAGAATTATCTTCTATTAGTGAACCAGATGGGCCAGCAAAAGGAACAGATCCTGTCGTAAACGGATCAGCAAGATTGTCAGACCAGCTAAGAATGCCAGCCCCATTTGTGGTTAAAACTTGATTTGCTATTCCTGCATCAACAGGAAGAGTCAATGTATATGAAGCTGTCGTAGAATTAGAAGATGTAATTGTTACTTTATTCGCAGGCGTTGTCGTTGGGAAGATTACGGAAGGCGCAGTAACTGAGCCCGTATTAACCATATTGCCGGTGAGGCCGTCCCAATAAGATCCAATGTTGCCTACGCCATCAGATAGAACAATAAAGTTATTTCCCGATAAACTAATCGGAGCCGTTGCGCCTGTATAGCCGCCAAGTATTACGTTGGCGCTGCCAACCGTAATAGCAGAGCCCGAATTTGTGCCGAGAGCTGTGTTATAATTATTCGTGGCATAATAAAGAGAATTATATCCAACGGCTGTATTATAATCGCCCGTGACGCCACGGTTAAGCGCTAACGAGCCAACAGCTGTATTAAAGCCTAACGCACCATGATTAAATTGAAGAGCGCCATATCCAACCGCAGTTGTATCACTTTGGTTGGTATATTCCCGTAATGTAATTGCGCCGACGGCAGTGTTGTTGAAACCGCCTGTTACTTTCCAAAGAGCATAAGCGCCAACCGCCGTGCTCCATGTGCCAGTTCCAGAAGCATCATTAAACGCATGAACACCAGCAACTAAATTTTGTCCGTCGCCGTTTGTGCTAACACCGAAAATTGCATTATTAATAAGCGCATTACTTGTTACAGTTAAAGCGCTTGTCGGAGCATTTGTGCCTATGCCTAAACGGAAATTCGTGTTATCCCAGAATAGATTAGCGTTATTTTCTGAGTAAACTGTGCCATTATTGAACGGTATTGATCCGGCAGTTCCCGAAGTAATCGTTGTCGTGCCAACAACAATGCCCTCATTAACTGTCATCCAACTTGTGACGCCAGTGCCGTCAGTTGTTAAAAACTGCCCATTCGTGCCGCCATCAGCTGGAAGCGTGAGCGTATAAGTCGATGGCGTTGCAGGCGAAGCAGTAAGAACTGTGATCTTGCCTGTGTTATTTACAAGGCCAAGATTACCAGGGGTGCCACCTAATGTGCTGCCAATAACTAAACTACCAGCGCCATCAGTGATAATGCTCGTGGTTTCGCCAACGGTTCCGCCATTGTCATAAACCATATGGCCATTAGCGCCGCCAGTAATCGGCGTTGTATTAACCGTAATGTTGGTTGTCGGTATCGTCGTCCAAGACGTAACGCCAGTTCCGCTTGTTGTCAGAACTTGGTTGTTAGCTCCAGCATTTGGTGGAAAGCTCAGCGTCCAGTTTGTTGCGCCAGCGCCAGTTTGCAGCGTAACACTTCCCGCTGCAGAATTGCCAATAACAAGCGAACCGGCATTAACGCCATCACCAAGGGCTAACCCACCAACGCCGTTTGTTGTAATAGCTGTTGCTTCGCCAAACAAACCCGTATTGTCAAATACCACACGGCCAGAAACGCCGCCTATTACAGGGGTTGCATTAACAGCAATAATAGTCCCACCGCCACCGCCACCACCGCCTGCAGCTGCCCAATAAAAGTCGCCAGCGCCGTCATTGAATAAGGCATATCCAGCAGTTACGGGAATAGAAGGCGGAAGAAGATTTCTCAGAGCCGTCTGACGAGTTGTGCCGCCAGTTCCACCATGTGCAATGTTTAGAACACCGCCAAGCGTCAAAACGCCAGATGACGTGATAGGGCCGTTGGAAAACGTTAATCCAGTTCCAGCACCCGACGCATCAATTGATGTAACGCCTTGCGGAATCCACGACAGAGCGCCTGCTCCATTCGTAGAAAGCACATAGCCATTTGTTCCTGTGCTTGCAGGAAACGTATAAACAACCCCATTAATCGTAACAGGATTGTTTAAAATCGGATTATTTAATGTGAGCGCATTACCAATATATGTCTTTAACTGTAGTGCAGTTACCTTGTTCGGGCCAATTCCGACCTGCTGGACGTCAGGCATCTCATCTGTATCAGATACAGCTACGCCCGAAACCAGTGATGATATTGGTGTATTGCTCACAATAAATCCTTACGGAAGCGTTACTTGCGTATAGCCAGTTGCATTTTTACCCCAAATAGCGCCGCTAAGCGAGAACAACGTAGCAGGGGCATACAAGAAAGTTCTGATCCAACACAGGTTCGTCGCAACGCCAGCAACTGTCAGCTTATGGATAATGGCACCTTGCTGGAACGTTGTCGGTGATGCGAAGTTGATCAGATAAAAACCATCTTGCGTTGTATTCGTAACAAACGATGTCAAACTCGTCAGCTGCGCCTGAGTTGTTAGAACGCCAGACGGCGTTGTTGCAGAACCAAGAGCAAAGCTAAATGCAGGTGTCGGCCATGAGAATGTTCCAACATATGACGATGGAACACGCACAGACGAATCTACGCAGTTTGACATTACAATTGTCGTATTTGCTGCGCCCGTTCCTGTGAAAACCAAATAACTGCCGATTGAGCTTTGGACGCATTGGTTATTGATGTAAATCGTGAACGGATTGGTAAATGCAGGCAATGCAATTGTTGATGCCGCATTGTTAATCGTGGTGTTGTCCAGAGTAATCCAATTCAACATACCTGCATCTAAGCCAAGCCAATCGCCCGAAGATGCTGATGTAATTGCAAGATTCTGGAAGTAATTACGGCAAGCAGCGCCCGATTGGAACGCAAACGCCGCACCCGTAACATTGAAAATAATGTTCTTAAAGTGCGTTCTTGTCGAACCAGATTGGAACGTCTGGATACCAGAGATCTGGTTTACCTGACCAGCCGTCAGCGTCGATACGCCTTGGAACGTTACGTTGCTGTTTGCGCTTGTAAAGGTATTCGCACTCGAATCGGCAGGTGCCCCAGAAAGCGTTACAACTAACGGGAACTGAGTCCCAGCTACCGTATATGCCTTATTTGTCGTCGCATAAGGATAAGCTGATGAACCATTGCCTGTTGAATCGCTTCCGATATAAGTATCAACAAAACGATTTTGAGGGCTTCCGCTAATTGTTGGAGCAGCAGCACCTGTTGGGCCGGTTGCTCCGGTCGCACCTGTAGGGCCAGTAGCGCCAGTGCTTCCAGTTGCACCCGTTGGGCCTGTCGGACCAGTGACAGTAGATGCAGCGCCTGTTGCACCTGTAGGGCCGGTCGCACCGGTGGGGCCAGTAGAACCCGTTGGCCCTGTGACAGTAGATGCAGCGCCTGTTGCACCCGTAGGGCCAGTAGCGCCAGTGGGGCCAGTAGAACCCGTCGCTCCAATAGCAGAGCCAATCACAGGCGTTGCCGTGAGAATAGCGCCAGGAGATTCAGGAGTTGCAGGCGTTGTTCCCGCTGCAAGAGTTTCAATATATACGGATGTGTTTTCCGTCTGCCACATCAATTGAATGAAGTCGTTATTGTTGACTTCAACAATGAAGTTGACTGCGGCAATCATCTGGCCATTTACGCCGCCATGCTTAACTGGAACCGTAAATTGACTGTTGGTGTCCGCAAGATTGCCAGCATCACCCGTATCGTTCTTACGCAACCAGACATTTACGTTGTAAATTGAGCTGGAGCTGTTTGTGAACTGAATGGAGAACTGGATATTATATACGCCCCCGTGAAGGAACGTAACACGATTCCCACTTACAACTGAAACCGTATTGCTGGCCGGATCAATTGTGTTGAAGTTGATTGGATAGGCAACTGTTGTAGACGCTGCTGTCTGCGTTGCACTCGTATCCCAAATGCTGCCCCAATAAGCGACAACGCCGCCTGGGCCTGTTGGGCCAATCAATCCTGTCGGACCAGTAGCTCCCGTTGGCCCTGTGGGGCCTGTTACAGTAGAAGCAGCACCCGTAGCTCCTGTTGGGCCAGTAGGACCGACATTACCCTGAATGCCGGTGGGGCCTGTAGGCCCAACATTACCCTGTGGACCAGTTGGACCCGTTACAGTAGAAGCAGCACCCGTTGCACCCGTTGGGCCTGTCGGACCAGTGACGGTTGAGGCAGCACCCGTGGCTCCAGTAGCACCCGTTGGGCCTGTCGGACCAACATTGCCCTGTAACCCTGTGGGACCTGTCGGACCAATATTGCCCTGTGGCCCCGTATCGCCAGTTGGGCCTGTAGATCCTGTCGGGCCTGTAGCTCCTGTTGGACCAACATTACCCTGCGGGCCTGTGTCACCAGTTGCGCCTGTCGGTCCTGTATCTCCCGTCGGGCCAGTTACTGTTGAGGCAGCGCCCGTTGGGCCTGTTGCACCAGTTGGACCTGTAGGCCCAGGCTGCAGACTTGCTGTAATAAGAGCAAGCGGATCGTTATTGGGGAAGCCAGTAAATCCTGCACCAGTTGCAGAAACATAGGTAACTGGAACAACCCAATAAGAATTAACCGTGCTTGGATTAACGTTAGTCGGAGTTCCACTGATTAGCCATTCTTGGCTATCCGAGCTAGACCCCTGCTGCTGAATAACAAGCGTCTGGCCTACAGCCAAAAGCGCAAGCAATGAGTCAATATCATAGCCCTGCGTATCAACATGGCTAATTAGAATATTGCCAGCCGCAACCTGCGAGACTGCATCCCAAGCGATAAATGTATCACCCGGATTACCAGACTGAACGGTTGTGTTCGCTAAATATGGGTAAATACCGACAGCGTTTCCTTGAGGCCCTGTTGCACCCGTTGGGCCAGTATCGCCCGTGGGGCCTGTTACGCTTGGGCCAGTATCACCAGTTGGGCCAGTGGGGCCTATATCACCAGTAGGACCAACGTTTCCTTGAGGGCCGGTATCACCAGTAGCACCCGTTGGGCCAGTAACAGTTGAAGGTGCGCCCGTTGGACCCGTTTCACCTGTAGGACCAGTTGGGCCAACATTGCCTTGCGGCCCCGTATCGCCAGTTGGACCGATATTACCTTGCGGTCCTGTATCACCCGTTGGGCCTGTGTCGCCTGTCGGTCCTGTCGGCCCCGTATGGCCTGTTGGACCCGTAACAGTTGAGGCAAGGCCTGTGTCGCCAGTTGGGCCCGTTGGGCCTACATTACCTTGCGTTCCTGTTGGACCCGTTTCGCCAATTGGACCTTGAGGACCCGTGTAACCCGTTGGGCCTGTTGCTCCAGTTGGGCCAGTCGCGCCTGTAATGTCAGAAAGCAGGAACCAAGTTTGGATTCCAGCATTATATTGCCACGTTGTATTCGCAGTCGTCTGTAAATACAGATCGCCGTTTTGAATACCCGGAATTGTTGAAAGCGGATCAGCGGGGCCTGTAAACCACTGAGATCCTCTTACGCCAGTTGGGCCAGTATCGCCCGTTGGACCAATTGGTCCCGTATCACCAGTTGGACCTTGAGGGCCCGTATCACCAGTTGGGCCAATATTACCTTGAGGGCCGGTGTCGCCAGTAGCCCCTGTCGCACCTGTTGGGCCGACATTGCCTTGAGGCCCTGTGTCACCCGTTGGACCGATATTACCTTGTGGACCAGTGTCGCCTGTGGCTCCCGTTGGCCCAGTATCGCCAACAGCGCCCTGCGGTCCGGTATCACCTGTCGGGCCGACTGAGCCCTGTGGCCCCGTGTCGCCCGTCGCTCCAGTAGGACCAACGTTGCCTTGTGGACCTGTATCGCCTGTCGGGCCGACGTTGCCTTGAGGACCAGTATCGCCGGTAGCGCCAGTTGGACCTGTTGGGCCAACGTTGCCTTGAACGCCTGTTGGGCCAGTGTCGCCAACTGCCCCCTGTGGGCCAGTGTCTCCGGTTGGGCCTGTATCTCCAGTTGCACCCGTAGGACCAGTAATCAGAGTCGCAAGCGGACCGCTGTTAACCCAATTTGTGCCGTCAGAAACCCAAAGAATATTTGTATCAAGCGCAACATAAGCATCGCCAATAGGCTGCGGCTGAGCTGGCAGACCGCCAGCATTGGCAACAGCGCCCTTGTATGTAATGCCGCCGCCAGCTGGGCCCGTATCGCCAGTTGGGCCGGTTGGACCCGTTACAGTCGAGGCTGCACCTTGTGGGCCAGTATCACCCGTCGCACCCGTAGGACCGACATTACCTTGGACACCCGTTGGGCCGGTTTCGCCAATAGGCCCCTGTGGACCTGTGTCACCCGTCGGGCCTGTAGATCCTGTGGGACCGACGTTGCCTTGTAAACCTGTTGGACCAGTAGGGCCTACGTTACCTTGTGGGCCCGTATCGCCAGTTGCACCAGTTGCACCTGTGGCTCCTGTCGCACCAACATTACCTTGTGGGCCTGTGTCACCCGTTGCGCCCGTTGGGCCTGTAGAACCAGTTGAGCCCGTAGGTCCTACATTACCCTGCAACCCTGTCGGGCCTGTCTCACCAATTGGGCCTTGCGGGCCAGTTGATCCCATAGGCCCTGTAGAGCCAGTAGGACCGACATTACCCTGCAAACCAGTTGGGCCCGTAGGGCCAACGTTGCCTTGAGGACCTGTATCTCCTGTTGCACCCGTTGGGCCAATGTCACCCGTTGCGCCAGTTGCGCCAGTTGCACCCGTAGCGCCAACAGCGCCTGTCATTTCAGTAGCAATAAGAACAGGGCCACCCTGCTCACCAAACTTAAAATTACTGCCGTTAATAGCAGTTACTTTGAATGAATATGTATAGGTACCAGCTGATGGCGTATCAACAAAACTTAATGAATAACCATTGTTCTGGTTAATCCCAGCTGTCGATTCAAGCTGCACAAGATTGCCGATAGGTGTAGAATCACGATACAAACGGACAATTGTATATCCACCTGCACCCGTCGTGTTACACGCATCACCCGAAACTGTTACCTGAACGGGTTTACCGCTTGTTGTAATGCTGGTACTGATAACCGTCGCAGGTAACGATGCACCCGTTGTAATTGTTACTGGCGCACTAGCATTCTGCGAATAATTAAGTGGCATCGCCGTGCCAGCTGGACCCGCAGGCCCAGTTGGGCCCGTAGCACCTGTCGGCCCCGTCGGACCTGCCCCATGCGGCGTCCATGACAATGTGCCAGCGCCATCTGTCGTCAATACATTTGTTGCCTCACCTGTCTGGCTAGGCAACAAAGCATTCGCAGCAGCTGCTGCAGTTACTTCTCCCGTTCCGCCATTGGCAATCGGCAATACGCCCGTCACGCCCGTCGTTAGGGGCAAACCCGTAGCATAAGTGAGCGTAGCGCTTGATGGAGTGCCAAGGCTTCCATCATATTCAACAATAGCGCCCGATTGACCAACATGCGTAGCTAAAGCCGCAGCAACGCCAACACCTAAACCAGAAACACCTGTGCTAATTGGAAGATTCGTCGCATTTGCAAGATTAAGCTGTGCGGGCGTTCCTAAGTCACCGCCATAAGTTACAAAGCCACCTGCAGCATTTACAGCTTGAGCAAGCGCAGTTTGAACGCCAGAACCCAGCGCCGTAAGACCTGTGCCACCATGCGCAGTATTTACAACGCCAGAAAGCGTAATAACGCCCGTTGTTGTAACAGGACCACCCGAAGTCGTTAAACCTGTTGCGCCACCCGAAACATCAACCGATTGAACAGTGCCCGTGCCAATAGCATCCGCCCAATAAAGGTTGCCATTGCCATCCGTCGTTAAGGACTTATTGGTTTGCCCAATCTGACTAGGAAGTAAATTTTCCATTGCAGACTTGGCTGTCGTTGCGCCAGTGCCGCCATTTACAAGGTTCAATACGCCGCTAACAACAACATCACCGCTTGCCGATGATGCAACAAGGCCTGTTGATCCAAAGCTCAGCGAATGAACAGCGGGCTGCCAACTTAATCCACCAAGACCGTCTGATGTTAAAACTGTTCCATCAGGGCCTGCGCCACCCGACGGAAAAGTAAATGTCGATCCACCAAGCGTAAGTGTGCCGTTGATTACAAGATTTGTAAGAACAGTTGTTGTGCCGACAAGTGCAGAAGGCGGCGTATTAACAGCCGCAGCCAATGGCGCAGCTGCCGCGACAGGATGAGCATTTACGCTTGCAGCAGCTCTAAAACCTTGAAACGGTTGCTTTGTAATTGGCATTTATCTGTTCCTAATCATTCAATCACAATCCAGCCTGAATTATCTTCTTTTTCAATGAAAGAATTGAGACTGTTTTCCAGCAAAATGCCGTTATCAGTTTGAGGCGCAGGAGGACCAGGATCAGGGGTTAAATTGGGTGAAAGATTTGCATAATACGCCGTCCCAGGACCAGGAGGCGTAAATTTGTTATACGGATAAACATTAGGGTTATAATTAGGTCCCGTTGAGGGATTATATGGCTGATAAGGACTAGACATAAATCTGCTCCTGTTTGGCTAATGCTTTAGCAGCAGCATTTTTTCTCCGAGTTTCCCAACCTTTTTTAGTCGATTCAGTTTTTCTTTCTGGATCGCTCATGTAGTGGGATTTACCGCGTGGAGTATTAGCTTTTTGTTTTTTGCGAGTATGATCGTTTTGAATTATTTCTAAGTGATGAATTTTAACTTCGGGATTCTTCATCACATTGTTATCGCCAATGCGTTTTGCGCGTGTTTCAGGTCGATTTTGCGAAGCTTTGTGAGCGGCTTTAACCTCCGGCCGTTTCATAGAGTGCAAATCACCCCGAGGAATATTTTTAAATTGTTTTTCTCTTACTTCCGGGATAGCCATTACATTATCATTACCAGATTTACCTGGTTTTCCATACATTGGATGATCAGCGCCAACCATTCTAGGTGGAGCTTTGCCGCCAGGATGATCGTTAGTTAAAAAACCAAGAGGCTTTAAAAAAGCAATTCTTTCCATCTCAAATTCATACGCTGAGTCTTCGTTAACGAACCAAGCAGCAATTTGAATTCTTGGTTTCTGGCCAGAATTTAAAATTTTATTAGTAACATAATTGGTCCAATCGTTATCGCGGACCATTTGCCATGCGCGTCTCTTACTTCCTTTTCCAACGTAGTAAACTTCGTTGTAATCAGGGCGAACCCATTCATAGACGTAATGCGGCGCTATGTTTCTCATTACAATGGCACACTTAAAGCTTGCGTTACCGTTAGCATGGCTATTCCTGTTCCGGCGGTTTGTATTAACCTTATAAACCTAGGAGCAGAATTAAAAAACATTTGTGCAGGGGCGGTTCCGTTTACCATAGCTGGTTGATTGACATTGAACCAAGTCATATAAGCGGGTGGAACGGCACCAAGTGGGTCTGTGGGATCGTCAAGGGTTTCTTGGACGGAGTAAACTACTGGCGGATCACCCGGATTTTGATAAACATTGACTTGAACGCCAACAACTGGGCTTGCCCACGAATCAAGATAAATCCATGTACTCTCTTGCACCCCGTTCGCATCAGCATTCTGCGTAAATGTCGTCCTGGGCATCATGGCTAAACACTCCCGCCGTGACGTTTATGAAGCTTTTTGAGCGTTTCGGCTAACGCGGCCTGTTTTCTTATGTGCGGATCTTGCGAATGCTCCGCTTTTGCAAGCTTTTTAGCAGGAATTTTCTCGCCTTCGGGGACATGAAGCGACTTATGAAGCGATCCAGGATGCTTAATTGCGCCTTTTATCCAATTATCGGCCATTTTATCCCCCAAAAAGCGAAAGAAAGGGCTGTTTTTCACAGCCCCTTCACTAATTTTAGTCGTTAATGTCTTTCATGCCCTTAAAATCAGGACGTTCAGACGTTTTTGACGCTGTTGAAAGAGGACCGCCATTAGCGCGGGCTACACGACCGCCTGATTTACGTGGTGCGCGATCAGAACGTGAGTGAGACTTGTCACCCATGGCGCAACCGCCGTCCTTTTTCGCAACTTTTTTCTCTTTTTCGAGCTTTTCATACTCGTGCATGCCGCCAGCTTCGTGGAAGCGATCCTTATAACCGCCCTTTACACGACCGCCTTTTTTAAACTTGCTCGTGCGCTCTTCAGCTTCTTTACGAACGTTGCTGTCGCCGCCAGCATAGTAATCTGTGCCAGCTTTGTCCGAAACCTTAACGCCTTCTTCGGTCTTACCGCCATCGGCGCGATATGTTCTGCCTTTCATAATCCTAATCCTTTATTAAGCGTTGCCGTTAGGGCCTTGGAGATACTGAACTGTTAATACGCCAACTCCAGCACCAGGAGCTGCGCCGCCATTAACCGTAATAAGAACGTCAGTAGTCCCGACGCTAACCCAATGTGATGCAGTGTTTGGCGCAACAACAGAAACGCCAGCGCCAACCGCAGCCGCAGCCGAAAAATATGTCGGATTAGCAGCGCCACCCGTAGCAAGGTTTTGCGCAATACCAACACTTACGTTATTGGTGAATCCGGTCGTTGCTGTAAACTGAATGCCAAGAATCTGACTGCCAGCAGGAATGCAAATCGCTGTCGTAATCGCCGCAGATGCTTCCGTAAGCGGAAATGATTGCGCCATTACAACTTGGCCAACGTTGGCAACGTTGTTTCCGATAATGTTACCGGATGTATTCAAAATGTTACCAGCCCTTACCGGACCAGTAAAAGTCGTCGTTCCCATGTGCTATACCTCCTGCACTAGGTTTCGCTCCATCGTCTGTGCAGAGTCTGCCGGGCCAGTCGATGGGGCTAAGGAGCCCGGATCAAAGACGGGGGCTTTTGACCCCCGTCATATTATTATTACGAAGTTGGGAATGAACCCCAAATGCTTCTCCAGTTATAATAGCCGAAGCTGTACCTTTCGTAGCCCTTGACCAAAAGATTATCGGTCGTAAAGTCTACCTGCATGTCCATTTCATAAGGTACACGTTCCATATAAACGAGGCCCTTAATGTTGGTCAGCAAGAACCAAGCATACTGGGACGTCAAGAAGTCCATGACCATATAACCTTCTGGCAGACCGCCAGCGGTTGTATGGATCGCATTGACGTCGTTGTCTGCTGTGCCTGGGCGAAGTTCTGTCTTTGTAAGACGGATAGCAACAGGCTCAAGTGACGGTGGAACGATCAGCTTGCGTCCGCGAGCGAACATCTTCAGACCAGCGATGTCTTTGAAGTTCTGACGGATGCTAACCATTGCGTTCAACAGTGAAGACTCGTTCAAGTCTACCTGAACAACAGGCGTATTAGGAATTGTGCCGCCGTCAATCGGGTGATTGAGGTTACACAAAGACACGCCGTCGCCGCCGACTGCAGCATTATATGTCTGCGCTGTGTTCAACACGTTAGCGCCGTAGATTTCCTTTGTCTGACCAAATGACTCGATCAGGCCGAGGTTTGTAGGCGTAAACTGTGTCTTATACAGGTTGTCGTCGATTGCTTTACGAGTGATCGCGTAGCCGAGACCAATCTCATAATGCTCTTGGTTATAGACATAACGCTCAGAAGCGTTGTTGTCGAAGC
>Ga0208618_1000909_pt1 | contig 12514 bp, 10 predicted proteins | sample CryBogCBE18Jul08_FD_184585 | JGI IMG/M metagenome (GOLD analysis project Ga0208618, IMG submission 184585) | Freshwater microbial communities from Crystal Bog, Wisconsin, USA - CBE18Jul08 (SPAdes) | ecosystem: Environmental > Aquatic > Freshwater > Lake | place: Crystal Bog, Wisconsin, USA...
ACCATGCGGCTCGCGGGCGGGGGGGTGGCTTTTGTGTCTTCAACGATGTGGCCGTGGCAGCTCGTTTGATGGCCGTGGAGGCCAAGCGCCAAGGTGCCCACGGTTTTAGAGTGGCCATTGTTGACTTGGATGTTCACCAAGGAAATGGTACAGCGTTGATCTTCAAAGATGACCCAAGTGTCTACACCATTTCCCTTCATGGTGCAAAAAATTTCCCCTTCCGTAAAGAACAAAGTGATCTGGACATTGAGCTGCCTGATGGCTGTAACGATGAGTACTACTGGGAGCAACTGGACAGGGCTTTAAAGCACTTGGAGCAACAAGGCCACTTTGATATGGTGTTTTATCTCGCCGGAGTGGACCCCCATGCCCAGGACCGTCTTGGGCGCTTAGGGTTGAGTGAACAAGGCTTATCTGTGCGAGATGAACGCGTTTTTCAGTGGGCCCGGGCCCGCCAGACACCGTTGACCTTTGCGATGGCAGGTGGTTATGGCCCCAGCATGGAGCACACCGTTCAACTCCAGCTCAACACCTTTGGCCATGCTTTGAGGGCTTGGCGAGAGTGGCAAGCCTGATCGCTTTAATCTGGAGTGATGGGTTTTTAAGCCCATTCAAAGCATGCTGATGAGTCGCCACTGAAGGCGGTTCAAAGACGGCCCAGAAGATGGGCTGAAGTATTGGGGGTTTGGAGTGATAATCTTGGCATATCCGCAAGGGGTCAACTAACCCCCTTTGTTTTAAGAATAATTCTAGGGTGGAGATGCTTTGAGCGATTCTGATTTGAAGTCAGTGTTCACGCCTCAGACAAGGGAGTCTGAAACCCAGCCCAACGACACTTTACGCCGGGCCATGGATGAGCTCATTGGTGCACGCCATTCAGTGCGCGCTTTTCTGAAGCAAGACGTCCCCCAAACCTTGGTGGAGGAGATTTTGCAAGTGGCCTCACGTGCACCCTCAGGCTCAAATATTCAGCCCTGGAGAGTCTATGTCTTGACGGGCCAAGCCTTGCAGAAGGTCTCTCGTGAGGTTTGTAAGGCGCATGATGAGTCGATTTCAAAGACCTCAGACCATGGCGATCCCTCCCCCTATCAGCCACCCTACCCCTATTACCCACGCCAGTGGAGTGAGCCCTATCTTCAAAGGCGTCGTGACAATGGCTGGGGTCTCTATAAAAAGTTAGGAATTGAAAAAGGTGCGAGGGAGAAAATGCACCGACAACACCAAGCCAATTTTTTGTTCTTCGGTGCACCCGTAGGACTCATGTTCACCTTGTCCAAATCGCTCGAGCGTGGCTCCATGCTGGACTTGGGGATGTTCATGCAAAACACGATGCTCGCAGCCAAAGCACGCGGTCTTGATACTTGCCCCCAGGCCGCTTGGCTGCCGTTTGCGAGTGTGGTGATGCCACTGATAGGTGCCGATCAGGCCCAAGAAACTCTCATGTGTGGCATGAGCTTGGGGTATGCAGACCCCCAAGCCCTTGTCAACTCATACCTGACCCCTCGAGAGAGTGTAGAGAGCTTTACGGATTGGGTCAGCATGACCGCACCACACGCCGCCCAAGGTGCCCAAAAGCCTTGATGCTTTGAAGGAAATTTGATTTTAAGCACCACCATGATCATCACCAGCTTACTCGACACCGACCTCTACAAGTTCACCATGATGCAAGCCGTCTTGCATCAATTCCCTGGTGCACAAGTGCAGTACCGATTCAAGTGCCGCAACGCCGGAATCCAACTCGGTCATTTGGCCAATGAAATTCGTCAAGAAATCAAGTCGTTGTGCTCGTTGAGCTTTACTGAAAAAGAGCTCAAGTGGCTCTCCAATCTGCGCTTCATCAAGAGCGATTTTGTGGACTTCTTGGCGCTTTTTAAGCTCAATGAAAAGTACATTCAAGTGGGGTGCTCAGACTCGGGTGAGCTCGAAATCTCCATTCAAGGGCCATGGTTGCACACCATTTTGTTTGAAATTCCAGTGCTTGCCATTGTCAACGAAGTGGCGTTCAAAGATCTCTATCCCGTACCGGACTTCTTGCAAGGTCGGGCCCGTTTGGAGACCAAAATTGAACAACTCAAAGGGGCCAATTTGGGGGACCTCAAAATCGCTGACTACGGCACTCGCAGGCGCTTTTCTAAGCCCTGGCAAGAGGAGGTGCTGCGCGTTTTGAGTGCCAAACTGGGCACCGGAGCTCAGGGCCAACTTGCTGGAACCAGCAACGTCTACTTTGCCATGACTTTGGGGCTCACTCCCTTGGGCACCATGGCTCACGAGTATCTACAAGCCTGTCAGTCCCTGGGACCCAGGCTCAGGGACTCTCAGGTCTTTGGCTTTGAATCTTGGGCGCGCGAGTACCGGGGAGATCTTGGGATCGCACTCTCGGATGTGTATGGTATCGAGCCCTTTTTAAGAGACTTTGATTTGTACTTTTGTAAGCTCTTTGATGGCGCACGGCATGACTCGGGTGACCCATTTGCCTGGGGCGAGCGCATGATTGCTCACTACAAAGCCATGCGGGTTGATCCAAAAACAAAAATTCTGATTTTCAGTGACGGACTCACGGTTCCTAAAACCATTGAGCTCTATCAGCAGTTCAATGGGCGTTGCCAACTCGCCTTTGGTATAGGAACCAATTTGACCAACGATTTGGGCTATGAGCCATTGCAAATTGTGATCAAAATGGTTGAGTGCAACGGCCAGCCTGTGGCCAAGCTCTCCGATACCCCATCCAAAAATATGTGCACCGATGAAAAATACCTGGCTTATTTGCGCCAAGTCTTTGACATTACGCCTCCATAGCCGCATGAGTTTGAAGAAAATCTGTCCCAGAGTTCACGCATGAGACGCGGCCCGGACTCAGAAAACTCTAGCCTAGAGAACTCCCAGCTCGACTCAGACCCCGCGCGGGTTCTGTCCCCCGTTGGCCGAGTGCTTCGCATGGTGCTTGGGGGGCTTGTTTTTTCCCTGATGGCCTTGGCACTGAGCCTTTGGATGTTTCCCGACTGGGTCTCACCAAGGTTGGGGTTGAGTGACAGCTTGGGTGACAAGTTGGATGCGAACACGGGGGGCCACGCAACGGCTGCTTCCACTCTCACGCAGTGGCTCATGGTGGGTCTATTTGTCCTCACCTATGCCGCCATTGTCCTTGAAGAGACCTTGGCACTCTCGCGCGTTGGGAGTGCGCTCACAGGTGCAACATTGATGCTCGGTGTCTTGGCCCAAGAGTGGCATTGGGGGGGACAGTTTTGGTTTGCCCTGGGACAGTCTATTGAAAGCGTGGGTGCATTGTTGGTTTTTTTGATGGCGGTGATGGGCGTGCTTCAATGGATGAACCACCACGGTGGGCTCGAGCGAGTGCTTCAAGTGCTGTGGTCTTCAAGCCCAAGGGTGTTCTTATTCAGGGTCAGTTTGGCAAGTTTTATCTTGAGTGCCATATTGGACAACATGACCACTTGTTTACTCATGCTCACCATGCTCAAGGGCCGTTTGTCTGATTTAACTATGCGGTGGTGTTTTGCCGGCATGGTGGTGGTTGCCGCCAACGCTGGCGGGGTGTGGTCTCCAATTGGTGATGTCACGAGCACCATGCTTTGGTTGGGTGAGCGTTTGGGTGCGACTTCACTCATCACATTGGGCTTTTGGCCCTCTTTACTGCACTGTCTGGTGGTGCTGGCGATCACCGTTTGGCAAATGCCAAACACACCATTGTCCTTTATGGCATGTGCTACCACTGCAATTCATACCACTGCAATTCATTCCACGGTAATGAGTTCTCTCAGTGAACCCCCGACTTCAAGCCCAGTGCCCGCGTTTGGCTCGTCGCCATCCGAGGCGACTCCTGCTGGAGGCGCAGATCGAAGTCTGTGGGTCCTGGTCTTGGGGCTCTTGTCTTTGCTGGCCATTCCGTGCGTGTCATGGTGGGGGGACATTAAACCAGCTTGGTGCGCCGTGATCGTGTTGGGTGTATTGTGCTTCCTTGTTTCACCGATCTTGAACCACCGTTTGAATATTCCTGTTCAGCATTCGCAAGCAAGACTCTGGCGTGATATCTCTCAAATAGACCTCTCCAGTGTTTGCTTCATCGGCGCCATTTTGATGTGCATGGAGGCCATGGGCCACAGTGGTGTTTTAAGCGTCTGGGCGCAGGTTTTGGGAGACACTTTAAAAGGGCCTTGGAATACGGTCTTGGTTTTGGGGTTCTTGAGTGCAATCGTGGACAACATCCCTTTGGTGAGTGCAGGCATGCAGATGTTTGATCCTTCACAATTCCCCAAAGATGACTTGTTGTGGGTGTTTTTGTCCTACTGTGCCGGCACCGGTGGCTCACTCTTGATTGTGGGCTCCGCGGCGGGTTTGGTCGCCATGGGCCAGGAAGGTTTAAAATTCAATTGGTTCTTAAGGCACTTCTCTTGGAAGGTGCTGCTCGCTTACTGTGCAGGGGCAGGGCTTTTTGCGCTGTGGGTCCCCCGATAATTCCGGTCCCGAGTCTCCCCGATCTACAGTGCTTAGTCCAAAGGACTTAGTCCAGAGGGCTCAGTCGAGAGAGTTTTTGGTTTTTTTAAATCCATTGTTCAGGTATTTTTGTGTCCAACTCCATCACCCTTGCGGTCGCAAGACCTATATTTTCTGAAGTTTTGGTGCGTTTGAGAAAGCATTTCACGGTCTTGGACAACCAAGAAGGAAAGCCGTGGAGCACCGCTTCTTGGAGCGAGCATTTGCGCGGCTGTGATGGCGTGCTCACGACCATGGCCGACCCACTCAATGCCGATTTGCTCAAGGGCAATACTCGACTCAAAATCGCAGCCAATATGGCCGTGGGGTTCAATAACTTCGTGTTGCCTGAGCTCACGGCGTTGGGGGTTGTGGCCACCAATACGCCAGACGTGCTCACAGAAACCACTGCAGATTTGGGCTTTGCTTTGCTGATGGCCTGTGCTCGCCGCATGAGCGAGAGTGAGCGCTATTTGCGTCAAGGTTTGTGGACCTCTTGGCGCTATGATTTTTTTGCCGGTGCTGAGGTCCACGGCTCAACCCTGGGGATTTTGGGCATGGGGCGCATTGGCCAAGCCGTGGCCAAGCGGGCCAGTCTGGGCTTTGGCATGCAAGTGCTTTATCACAATCGCAAAGCCTTGCCACAAGAGACGGAGCAAGCCTTGAAGGCTCAATGGGTAAGTAAAGAGGAGTTGCTTGAGCGCTCAGACCATTTGATGCTGGTGCTGCCCTACAGTCCCGAAGTGCACCACACCATTGGAGCGTCTGAGATCGCCCGCATGAAGCAAGGTAGCCACCTCATCAACATCGCCCGAGGGGGACTGATTGATGAAAATGCCCTGGCCGACGCCTTGGAGCGTGGTCACCTGGGAGGAGCTGCTCTAGATGTCTATGAAAACGAGCCCGCTGTGAACCCAAGGCTTTTAGCTCAAAACCGGATCGTGATGACTCCCCACATTGCCAGCTCAAGTCTCAAGACCCGACTGGCCATGGCCAATTTGGCGGCTGACAACTTGATTGATTTCTTTTTAAAGGGCAGCGTTAAAACCCCCCTCAACGCAGAGGTTTTGTCGAGGAAGTCGTTGTGATGGATGGCTCCTTGTACCTCATCCTCATTGCGGTGATGATGGTGTTTGGTTTTTCCCTTTTGCGCCGACCCAAAGTGCCAGAGAGTGTTGAGCTCTTGGTGCATTTAAAGCAGATGCAAGAAAAGCTCGACAAATTCGAGCGCGACTTGAGGCGTGAGGTGGATGAGAGTTCACGCGCTGCCCGCATGGAAATGCAGCAAAGCCTCACACAGTTCCAGGCCAGTCAAGCCCAGCAATTGGGGGTGCTCCAAACAGGCTTGAGCGACTCTTTGAGCACCCAAGTGCATGCTTTGAGTGAGAGCAATTCTCAACGACTCTTTGAAGTCCGTCAGACCCTGGATCAACAACTGCAGCAACTCCTGGCCAGCAACGCCACCAAGCTCGATGAGATGCGGCAAACGGTGGATGAAAAGCTTCAATCGACCTTGGATCAACGCCTGAGTGAGAGCTTCAAGCAAGTTGCTGAGCGGCTCGAGCAAGTCCACCAAGGCTTGGGGCATATGCAAAGTTTGGCCCAAGGTGTCGGCGATTTGCAGCGAGTGCTCACCAACGTCAAATCGCGCGGAATCTTTGGCGAGGCACAACTGGAGTCCTTGCTGGAGCAAGTGCTCACCAAAGAGCAATACGCCAAACAAGTGGAGACCCGTCCCAGAAGCAATCAACGGGTGGATTTCGCCATTAAGTTTCCCGGTCGTGGCATTGAGGGTGAGACCGTGTGGTTGCCCATAGATGCCAAATTCCCCAGAGATGACTATGAAAGACTCTTGGACGCTCGCGACCAAGCCGATGTGGCGGCAGCCGAAGCGGCGTCTAAAGCCTTGGAGAGTCGCATCAAAGCAGAGGCCAAAAGCATTTCCCAGCAGTACCTGTGCCCGCCCCAGACCACAGACTTTGCCATTCTCTTTTTGCCCGTCGAGGGTTTGTACGCCGAGGTACTTCGTCTGCCCGGTGTCATGGACACCTTGCAGCGTGAATACCGTGTGACCCTGGCAGGCCCCACAACCTTGTTGGCCATGCTCAATAGCTTACAAATGGGCTTTAGGACTTTGGCCCTGGAGGAGCAGGCGTCTCAGGTTTGGCGAGTTTTGGGGGCCGTTAAAACCGAGTTTGAGCGATACGGTGAGTGGGTCTCCAAAGTCAGAGAGCAAGTACAAAAAGCCGCTGATACTTTGGACAAGGCCGATACCCGAGGGCGTCAGATGCGCAAAGCGCTTAAGGATGTGGAGAGTGCTGGTGAGGAGGATGTTTTGGCCTTGTTGCCTGAAGCCCTGCCAGGACTAGGTCCATCGGAAGAGGACGAATGAAGCGTCAACTGGCAAGACTGATTGCTTCTCAGATATGTTTGCATTCTTGCATGACGGGCTTGAGGCTGGCGGCCCCATTGCTGGCACTGCGCTTGGGGTATGGTGCCGCTCAGGTTGGGGTGATGCTTGCTTTTTTCTCACTCTCTCAAGTGTTTTTGGCCTTGCCTGCAGGCCGCTTTGCCGATCGTCACGGTATGAAGCCTTTGATCGCCATAGGCGTGTCGATGTCCACTTTTGCGAGTGTCTTGTGTGTATTTTTTCCCATCTACCCCGTGCTTTGTTTTGGCGCTCTCTTGACCGGTGGCGCCACGGGCATCACGACCATTGCCTTACAGCGCCACGTGGGAAGAATGACCCATGATCACGATGAGCTCAAACTCGCTTTCAGTTGGCTCTCGATTGGACCTGCCATTTCCAACTTCATTGGTGCCTTTTGTGTGGGCCTCTTGATCGACCATTCGGGGTTCACTTCGGCCTTTGTCTTTTTGAGTGTGATTCCTTTTTTTGCATGGCTGGGGATTCGTACCCAAGCCCAGCAAGAGCGCGTGGAGCCTGAGCCCATTCCCAAAGGGCAGCGGGCCTGGGATTTACTCAAAATCCCCATGCTCAGAAGACTATTGTGTGTCAATTGGTTCATGTCCTCTTCTTGGGATGTGCACACCTTTGTGGTGCCCCTATTGGGTCACGAGAGAGGCATCAGCGCCTCCGCCATCGGTACCATCATGGGGGCCTTTGCCATTGCGGCTGCCCTGATTCGCACAGTGTTGCCGATCATCGCGCAAAGACTCACCGAGTGGCAAATCATGACCATTGCCATGTTGATGACGGGGCTCATCATGGGAATTTACCCCTTCGTCTATTCCGCTTGGATGATGGGAGTGTGCTCGGTGGCGTTGGGCGTATTTTTAGGTTGTGTACAACCCATGCTCATGAGCACGATGCACCAAATCACGCCACCCAGTCGTCAAGGCGAGGCCTTGGGTGTGCGACTCATGATGGTGAATGCCTCCAGCGTTTGCATGCCCATGCTCTTTGGGCTTGCTGGGGCCACCATTGGTGTGAGTGGCCTCTTTTGGTGCGTGAGCGCCGTGGTGACTTCGGGCTCTAGGGTTGCTTGGGGCTTGCGAGGTGGGGATAAAAGTCCTGGATGATTCGCCAAGTCTCCTCGACTGAATCGACGTAGTGAAAGAGCTTCAGATCATCCTCTCCAATGGCGCCCTCTTCAAGTAGGGCCTCGGGGTGAAACACCCGTCTCCAGTAGTCTGAGCCAAACAAAATGATGGGCACAGGTTTGGATTTTTTGCACTGGACCAAAGTAAGAGTTTCAAAGAGTTCATCCATGGTGCCGTAGCCCCCAGGGAAGGCCACCAAAGCTTTGGCGCGCATCATGAAATGCATTTTCCGAAGCGCAAAGTAGTGAAACCTAAAACTCAACTCTTCAGTGATGTAGGGATTGGGGGTTTGCTCAAACGGTAAGACAATGTTGAGCCCCACGCTTTTGCCGCCCACATCGTGGGCGCCTCGGTTGGCCGCCTCCATGATGCCTGGACCACCGCCTGTACAGACGTAGAGTTGGTCCTCAGGTGACAAGGCTTGGCTTGCTTGGGTGATGAGTCTTCCAAGCTCCCGGGCCTGATCGTAGTAGATGGAGTTTTTGATAATGGCTTGGGCGCGGCGGATGGACTGCTCGTTCCCGCTTGACTGTGCCTGAGCCAAGCCTTCTTGCGCTTTTTCGAGACTACAAAACCTGGCAGACCCAAAAATGACCACCGTGTTCTCAATCCCCAGTTGGCTTTGATCGAGGTCGGGTTTTAAGAGCTCGAGCTGGATTCGAATGCCCCGGGTCTCGCGACGGGTCAGGAACTCAGGGTCAGCAAACGCCAAACGGTTGGCCTCGGGTGCCAAGCTCTCCAAGGCCTTGGCGTCTTCCAAGGCTTGCCAGTCCTTGAGTAACTCAAAGCTGTGGAGACCAATTTTGTCATTCATGGCGAGTACTTATAGAGAGAACAGGAGGCCAGCTGGTCGAGAGGCCTGGGTTTGGAGGCAGCAATGGGCGTGTGCAGTGAGTTGGTAAAGAGACTGAAGACACTAAAGAGAGTAGAGAGCGGAATGTGGAGATTAGAGAGCGAAAAAAATGCAATCAACCCACAGGTCCCCAAAATCTATAAGTTCCCAGAGTTCCCTCAGCTCACTATAACCAGCTCCTCTTCCTCTCGGGCTGTGGCCTTCAGAGCCAATTAGACGCGGCGGCGGTACTCGTTGGTTCGGGTATCGATCTCGATGCGATCGCCTTGGGCCACAAAAATAGGCACAGGGATTTCGTAACCTGTGGAGATTTTCGCGGGCTTGAGAACTTTACCTGACGTGTCGCCTTTGACTGCGGGCTCAGTCCAAGTGACCTCACGCTCAACTGAGGTGGGCAGTTCGACAGAAATGGCCTTGCCATCGTAGAACACGACTTCTGCGGTCATGCCGTCTTCCAAATAATTGAGTGAGTCACCCATATTTTCGGCTTCGACTTCGTATTGGTTGTAGTCGGGATCCATCCACACATACATGGGGTCAGCAAAATAAGAGTATGTGCAATCCTTTTTGTCCAAAATGACTTGATCCATTTTGTCATCGGCTTTGAACACCACTTCGGTTCCGAAGTTGTTGAGTAAGCTCTTGAGCTTCATGCGCACGGTGGCCGCGTTTCTGCCGCCACGGGCATATTCGGCTTTTAAAACTACCATGGGGTCTTTGCCGTGCATGATGACGTTACCGGCGCGAATTTCTTGAGCTATTTTCATATTAATTGAGGCTTTTTTGACCAAATAAGTGGAAGAACAAACTTGAGAGCCAGTCTCCAAGTTAGTGCCGAATTTTAACATGAAGACACGTCTCAAAGGCGTGATGTGAGCCAATGCTGTCACTGGCCCAGCGTGCCACCGACTTAGTCGGGGTTAGGAGGGTGGGCTTTGAGTTCCTGGCTAAAAAGCACCAATTCTGTCGCCAAATCAGGGACATTTTGCATTCTTTTGGCGTACTCTTGGCTCCACACTCGCCATTCTTCTAGAACGCTTGCGCCAAGCTCGGGGAGTGGCTCAGAGGACAAGCCGTTCCATACCCGCATGAAAATCTCTAAGCTCTGAGGGGCCTGCAGGGTTTCCAGGAACGCCTCCAATTTTGGTCCATGAGCACCGTCGTCTTGGGGATAAATTTGCCAGATGAAGGGCTTTTGTGCCCAAATGGCTTGAACCAAAGAGTCTTCTCCACGCACAAAGTTGAGGGAGCTTTGAAGCAGCAATTGATCAAACTCAAACTGATCCATGTAGGGTAAAAAAGAAAGACTCAAATTGCCCAATTGCATTCGTGTGTGGTTGGGGTCTTCTAGGGGGGCACCGGTTGCGGTGCGCTCTTGCACGCTCTTTGGCCATAGCAACTCTATACATTCAAGCGTATGGTGAGTGGCCCGCCCGGGGGCCACTTGTAATAAAACTGGGGTTGATGAAACGCTCAGTTGAAGTAGCAAATCCTTCAACGCTACAGGCTCATAACAAAATAAGACCCATTGGAGTGGCTCCGAGTTGACCGTGTCTGGCTTGAAAGCCCCGGGGGAGGGAACAATGCAGGCATCAACGCAGACCTCAACGAGGGCCACGCCACCCAGATCCTCCCTCTCCCTCGGTACGGGGTGGGGCCGCAGCAAACCACCGCTCTTGGGGGTGAAGCCTGGTTGATAAAACCATTTGGTCAGTCCCTTAGCAGGGCCCCAAAGCTGGGGCGAGGGCATGCGGTGAATGTTTTGGTAAAAAGCCTCGGCACTCATGTAGTCCAAGTTGATCCACACAACGCTTGAGGAGGGCGAAGTGTGGGCTTGATGGGCCAATTGAGTTATATAAAGTGGGGGTAAATCACACCCAAACGCCTCAATGACCACTTGCGGTAAGGGGCCAGGGGGGCCTGGGGCATCATCGTTGGGCCATGGATGAACGCTCACGCCTGAGTACGTGGGCGCTATCCCATTGGGTTTGGCCCAATGGGGCGCCATCCAGTTTAAATCTTCAGGGCGATCAACATAGAGGCGCACGGTGCACCCCAGTCTGGCCAAGGACTGCGACAATCGCCAGCACACTCCCAAGTCTCCATGGTTGTCAATCACGTGACAAAACACATCCCACAGCCCCAGGGGCTGTGAAGCCTCGGAGGTCGAGTTGGGTTTTTGAGCAATCTCAGACTTGGAGTTCAGGGACAAAGCGGTGGAAGGGGAGATGTAAAGGGTGGATGTAGAGGGCAGATTTTAGGTGTTTTAAATTTCAAGCTATAGTCACACTTCCTGAGAAACAATTTACCCAAAGCCTAGGTTCAAGAGCAGCTCCCATGCAAGACCCATTGGTCCCAGTTGATCATCTTGCAGTTCAATCGCAAGAAGTCAACAATCCCTCCAAAATTCACCCCAAGGCTCCCGAGAAGTCCAATGACCCCTTGGTGCCCAACGCTGCCCAAGAGGCGATGAGCCTTGGTGAAACCAAGGCAATGGTCAAGCCTACATCAGCCCAAAAGCGGAAAAAAGGCGACCTACCAACGAGTGCCAAGGCGCTTGAGTCAGCCCTGAGTGCTGATGTGTCTTCGCCGGTTGAGGGGGACGTGTCACCTGAGGTCAGTGGTGAATCAGGGGGTCAAGAGACCCAGCAATCTAAAACTCATTCCAAGACTCAAACCAAAAAACAATCTACAAAAGAGTCCTCAAAAGAGTCCTCAAAAGAGTCTACAAAGGCTTCTTCAAAACAATCCACAACCTTGGTCCATGGTTTTGCGGACAATTTACTCGAACAAGTGAACGCCTTACCGAGTTTGCCCGGCGTGTATCGTTACTTTGATGCACAAGACCAAATTCTTTATGTTGGCAAGGCCAACAGTCTTAAAAAGCGAGTTTCTAGTTATTTCCAACGGGACCACGGAGGCACGCGCATCGGCCACATGGTGAGCAAAATTCACCGCATGGAGACCACTGTGGTGCGCTCAGAGGCAGAGGCTCTGATCTTGGAGAACAACCTCATCAAGAGCTTGAAGCCCAAGTACAACATTTTGTTCAGGGACGACAAGAGCTACCCCTATTTGAAGATCACTCGGCCCAAGACCGTCACCACTTCGATTGCACCTCCCGCCAAGATCGAATCAGCGTCTTTAGAAGACTCACCCATCCAACCCAGTGCAACGCAGGACGCGATCTCCACGCGTGGTGTCCCCCTTCGACAAAGTGGACTGCCTGGACAACCTGGGCAGGCTGGCTCCGTTGGCCCGAATGTGCGCACCCTTGCCAACCCCAAAGCCCAAGACATCCCCCGGGTGGTCTATTACCGAGGCGCGGTGGACAAGCAACACGACTACTTTGGACCCTATCCGAGTGTCTGGGCTGTGCGTGAGGCGATTTGGCTCATGCAAAAGGTCTTCAAATTGCGCACCTGTGAGGATAGTGTTTTCTCTCATCGCTCACGCCCATGTTTGCTGTATCAAATCAAGCGCTGTTCGGCCCCTTGTGTGGGTGCCATTTCAGTCAAAGATTACATGAACGATGTTGAGCACGCGCAACGCTTGATGCGTGGTGAGACCCAAGAGGTGCTAGCGCAACTGGAAGAGCGCATGAATGCC
>Ga0208618_1000917_pt1 | contig 12475 bp, 20 predicted proteins | sample CryBogCBE18Jul08_FD_184585 | JGI IMG/M metagenome (GOLD analysis project Ga0208618, IMG submission 184585) | Freshwater microbial communities from Crystal Bog, Wisconsin, USA - CBE18Jul08 (SPAdes) | ecosystem: Environmental > Aquatic > Freshwater > Lake | place: Crystal Bog, Wisconsin, USA...
CTTCTTAACTGTAACCGCATAACCACCTGTGGTGTTATTAATTACTACATAAGTTTTACTTGTTGTTGGAACAATAATATTTCTTGCTGCAGTTCTTGACCCACTACAGTTTAAAACATAATATTGAGCAACCGTAGAGTTTGTTCCTGTGGTTGCAAAGGTGGATGTGTTTGTACCATTGGATACAGCTAATGTTATATCCCCATCTGTGGTTAGATTGTTAGTCCCAGCAACAGAAATATCGACAAGCGCAGTAAAGCCATTGTTTACTTCATCCCCCCAAATACCAGAGTCTCCACCGGTCGTTGGCTGATTTAAACCCAATAGAGTGGTATTGCCTGACATTATTTATTCTCCAATGCTTCAACACGTTTCAGCAGTTGGGCAATAGCACCAAAAGCCAATGTACTTAACTTCTCGTAGTCTACCGCAAGTGACCCATCTTCTCTAGTTCTAACTGCCCTAGAAAATACTTTTTCCACGTCCTGGGCAATCACACCAAAATCAGACTTACGGATGAAGTATCCGTCTTCCCCGCCGTGGCTTGTAAGGTATTCATCTTTCCAATCAAATATCTTAGAACCAATAGCGCAGACAATCTGTAAAGCATCTGGTACATCGTGGATATTTTCCTTGAACTTTATGTCAGAAGAATAATAAGCTGTGACGTTGTTGGTGGCCCTTATCTCACCCGTTGTACCTGAAGCGGCCGTACCAACACCAAGCGAACCAAACTGAACGCTGGAAGAAGTACCAACTGCTTGACCAATGCTGAATGTAACCGCTCCAGTAGAACCGCTGACTGAAACGCCTGTACCGGCAACGGCAGAAGTTACACCGCTATTTGTAACCGTTACACCACCAGTTGATCCGCTAACGCTAATGCCGGTACCTGCGGACAATGAAGTTACGCCTGAATTGGTAATAGTAACAGCACCTGTTGAAGCTGATACTGAAATACCTGTGCCTGCTGCATTGGATGTTACGCCTGCGTTGCTTAAAGTAACAGAGCTACCAAGCGAAACTGCGCCCCCACCAGAAAGGCCTGTACCGGCAGTTACTGTGACTGATGAGTTTGTTAATTGGCTGTTAGCGATACTTCCAAGTGTTCCACCCAAAGTCAAAGAGCCAGATGACGTCACCGTACCGGTCAAGGTAATACCGTTGACTGAGCCTGTTCCGGAAACAGATGTTACAGTGCCGCCAGACGATGGGCTGGTATTTGTGATGGTAATAGAACCAGAGGCATTGGAAACAGAAATACCTGTACCAGCCGTTAGAGTTGTTCTGGTAAACCCTGATCCATTGCCAATATCAATTTGGCCATTGGTGGGCGTTGATGTAAGTCCTGTTCCACCGTATCCAACACCAACCGCTGTTGCATTCCAAGTTCCAGTGGTAACTGTACCAACAGTAACAATGCTAGATGAACCTGCAACTGGAGATGCGCCTAGCGTGTTGTAAGATAAAGTTACAGCACTTGATCCGTTGTACGTTGTTCCAGACGCTGCACCTGATCCGCCATTATTAAGCGTCAGCGCATTGGTTACAGAACCGGCTGTAGCTGCATTTAAGTTGGCGACCTGTGTGGTGCTTGACACAACAAAAGGAGCAGTGCCTGTGGCCACAGTGTTGGTCAACTGACCAGTCATATTTAAAGTCGTAACACCCTGAAGATACTGACCGGACATATTCAAGCCCGCAGTTCCCCAAGTCAACGGTGCAGTAGCGCTATTTCCGGGAGGGAGTAAGTATCCGGCCCAGTTACCTGTTGCAGAACCGTTAGACAAAGAGTAAATCCAACCAGCACCCCCCGGTATTGCGGTTGCTAGCGTATTACCTGCGCTATCCTGAATGGTTACATTGCCAGATGAGTCATTGTCAACAATGTATCCGGTGGCTGTTGGTATGGTTGTTTCATCAGGAAGTTTAAGTGTCTGAGTAGTTGTCCCGCTAAAGTGTTGGTAGTACGTTGCAGAAGCGGTTATTGTTGTTGTGCCCGCAGCCGTTACCGTGTTCGTATAACCGGGAGCTTGATTAGTCCATGCCACGATACCGTTGGCATCTTGAATAACAACTTTCTCTGCTGGATATGTGATGAACACATTAACCGTACCACTAAAAGTCACAACACTCCCAGAATTACTGGAAGCCAAGATGGTTGTGCGAGCCAGCGCTGGAGTGGCAGATGTGTATGCGCCATACCCAACTTCCCAGTTACCACTTGAATCTGTAGCGGCGTAATAAGTTGTGTTTCCGTTTGTCAGAGCAGAAAAGCCTTGAAACCCGGTGACAGCAGACCCCAACGTAAAACTACTGGTGGTGTACGTTGAGCTTGTGACTTGTACTCTATCAGCGACTTGAAGAGCCATTTTTTATCCTTGAATCAGTGTCCAGCCGGGGGCCTGGGTAATATTGATATTTTGCCAGTTTGGAGTCTGGTTGTCATTGATTATGAACCATCCAACCGTGATATTTGAATCTCCTGCTACCAAGTTTTCGATGATGCTTTCAAGGTAAGCAGATTGCGTAGCAGGTGCGTCAGCCAACATAGCATTTTCAATCAAAGATAGCGCAAACTGGGCTGAGATTGTTTGCGTGTTTGCTATCCCTGCATTTTCTGTGATCGTGAATAAAACTATCAACCCGGAAGTAATAACATCCGCAGGTTTTAAGTTTTCAGCAATACTAGTTGCAAATGCCGCAGCAATAGCCGCCGTATCCCCAGATGTTACGCCTTCGGTATCCGTAAGCACAAATCCAGCTTTAATACTTGGAGTATCCGCTAAAGTGGAACCTTCTGTGTCAGACACGCTGAACTGCGCAGAAATTGTTGGAGTGTCTGCTAAACCAGAGTTTTCAGTATCTGTAAACGTGTACTGAGATGAAAGAGTTGCGGAATCACCGGGCGTTAGATTTTCAGTATCAGAAACACTAAACTGCGCCAATATGGACTCGGAGTCCCCTATGGTGCTGCCTTCTGTATCAGTAAAGAAGAACCCTGCGCTTACAGTCGGTGTATCTGCGCTTGTTAACCCTTCTACGATGCTGTCGTAGAAAACATCAATTTCTGCATTGGTGTCGCTGGAGGTAAAGGCTTCTGTTATGGAATTTACATACGCATACGCTTGCGTACTGCTATCCGCCAGCCCTGAATTCTCTGCAATCGAAAAAGCGTAAGAATTACTACCCGTTGCTGCGAACGGGGATTGGGCAAAGGCGGATAAACCAAACATCTATCAAGATGTGGCGGTCGTACTGTAAGTTACAGATACGGTGTCGCCAGCAGTTGTAGTTTTGGCTGTACCAAACAAACCTTCTGAATACAGAATACCTGCCGTTGAACCTTGAGTGCTTACAGCGCCTGTTCCGGTCACCAAGAAACATCCGTAAACTGTACCACCTGAACCTGTGATCGTGTAAGTAATCGCTGTTGCAGTACTTGATGTCACATTGGAAGGAGTAGAACCAGTCGATGTGGATGATCCAAACACAGCCGTACCACGAACAGCAGAACCGCCAACTGTATAAGCTGTGAACTCAGTCCATGTGTGCGAACCCATTGTGTCTGATGCAGACGCAGTAAATGTATTGGAAATCAAACCAAGGTAAGGTCCAACTACTGTATAGGAGCTGCCTTTCAGGAGCGTGTCCAACATCAACTGCTTACCAACAGCAACCACCAAGTTGGGGAACTTTTCTTCCCACTTTAGATTGCCATCTGCATCGCGGCAGACCACTTCGTACCAGCCTTCAATACCCATGCCTTCGGGTACTTTGGCGTTTGCTTGGAGTGTCACAACAGCGTTGTCTCCAAAATTTGAAAGTTCGTTTGTCATGATAACTCCTTATGCGATTCGCAATATTGCGTTTGTGTTGGTAACTGCTGGGAACTGAATCGTGAATGATGTATTGCAGATCTTATCTGCCCCAAAATCCAAAATGGCCACTGATGCATTACTCTGACTTGCATTGTAAATCAGAGCGCCGCGAGCTGTAAATGAAGCTGGACTCCACACTACATTCTGAAACGACCAGTACGCAACTGTGCCGCCTGTAGCCCCAGATGTTGGTGTCTGAGTAATCGTTAACTGCTGGCCACCTTGCGTATAACCGCCGCCTGTTACTTCTCCAACCAAAGCTGTTGAATACTGGGTTGTGGCTGCATTGATGGTTGCGCTTGAGGTAAACAAAGCAATGTAGAACGTATTTGGACTTGTGGGCCCAAAATTGTGCAGCCCTTGAGCAAGCTGCACTTTGAAACTGGTGGTGGCGGTCTGTACTATGCTCATGTGACTTTCTGCCTAAACTGACCGTCTCTGTATGCATCCTGGCGCTCCATACCATCGCCAAGACGTTTAGCAAGAGCAAGCGCTTCAACATACTTCTGGTTGTAGAGCGTCATCATGTCGGTCTCGCCCTTCATGAAAGTGTAAGCCTCAACGAGAGAGCCGTAAAGAAGTACGGTATCAAAGTTGTCGCCAAGCCAAGAAGTGCCAGACGGGTTATTGGTTGTATCCGCGATAGAAACAGGATAATAGTAATAATGCAGCTCGGCAGTATAAGCAGCATCAGGAGTAGGGCCCATGATGAAAGAGAGCTCATTTGTCACTCCGCTACCGTTAACAGTTGGGCCAAACAAAGCGTAATACTGAGGTGTTCCGTAAGCAATTGGATTTCCATACACTTCACGAATGAAGTTAACATCTTTATTAAGTAAGTACAGGAAATTGCCCTGAAAATTCACACTGCCAGACACAGCGCCTGATAATGGTAAATTCAAAGTGATTACAAGCCCATTGATGTTGGTAACTGTTGCACCGTTTGGAATATTTGTACCAGATACAATCTGTCCAAGCGCTACGTTGGTGTTTGAGCCAATCGTGATGGTATAAGTACCAGACGTGCCTGTAGCGGTGGTCGTTGTGTTTTGATAAATAGCCAGCGAGTAAGGCGCCAAAAAGTCCGTAGGAGCAGATAAATACTGGCTGTACTGCGTGATGTTACCCGTCACGTTTTTGCGCAAAGACGGGAACTGTACCGAGTTGTAAATGCGTTGCTCAGCTTGCTCAACAAACGTAGGAATATCCGCTACGAAAGTAGTCTCGTAGTTTTGTGTGTAATCCTGTATCAGTTGTTTAAGCTGAGTGTAATTCACGCCATTGGTCCTCTAGCCATCACGCCACGTTCAGCAGCTCCGGTACCACGAATCTTGATGCCGTCAGTCTTAGCGGGCTCATTGCCAGCAGACTTACTGATTCCGCCAATAGACATATCTAGTGTGTCAGCTTTACTGCGGTTTGCCCTAGCGTCTAAATCAAGTGCGGCTTCTTTATAACGACCGGCATACTGTTCTGCTGGGCCGTTATCAGAGTTTTTACCTTGATGAATAGCTGGGCTATTCTTTTTTGTAGGTTTGATTTGAGTAGCCATCATTTGCTCCCAGGTTTTTGGTTGTGAGCGCGAGCCAAATTGCGGCCAACAGCTCTCATGGCTTTACCAGTGACGCCACCCTTGGCCATCTTGTGGATTTTGCCACCCTTCTTGAGTTTGCTCAAGTCGGTGTGCTTGCCGGGATGCTCTTGTTTATCGTGCATACCAAAAGCCTTCTTGATCAGCTTCTTGTCTTCTTGAATATCGTCATGTTTAGCCATTTTTAGCTCCTACGTTGTAACTATTGTAACTGTACCCACTTGTACGTTTGGAATCAAATAGTTTTGCGTCAAAACTGCATCAAAACTACTGGCTCCGCCAACTGGATTCCAACCCCACTGAAAAACTCTACTACCGCCGCCAATACTTCCATCAGCAGTCACGCCAGAAGCGTAATAGGTGGTGTCAGGGCGCGGATCTCGCAGTCCTTGTGGGTCATCTACAGGGTACATGCCCAATTGCAACTGAGGCTGATCTGGGTCCCAGCAAGAGGGGCATACCAATATGTTGTAATTCTTGGTTTTAATGATCTCTTTTCTTAAAACCGTCAACTTATATTGGAACCCACAACGATCACATTCCGCAATCGCATTCTTACCAGAGGCAAACCTGTTGCCCATGATCAGTAACTCCCGCCTATGTACATCCTGCGTGGCACAAAACGCACCGCTGCCTTTTCATGATCTTCACCAGCTGCCAATTCCCAAGCCTCATCGTATTGAGACTTCAAAATTGGTAATCTTTCCAGCGCATTTGGTACTTTTAACGCCATGTAATAGGACAATCCAGCCACTAAGCATGGAACAAATCTAAATGGCACGTCAGCAATATTAGTACCGCCACCCATATCCTGTACTCGGCGCATTCTCCAGTACACAAACTGGTAAACCTGCGATGAATCAGGGGTTGGCCATACGGTAATACTGTTCTTTTGCGACAAAATGACCGCAATACCAGCGTTGTGCGTAGCAGCCGTGGTATTTCCTTGACCGCGAGTGCAGTTCAAGAGGTAAGCAGGGTTGCCATTCGCAGCTGGCTGGAGTTCGTTGTACCCAATCAGCTCGGAATCGAGCTTAATAAAACCAGCATTTGGTAGTCCATTGAGGGTACTAACGGCAATCGAGGTGTCCGTTGTGCCGACTGCGGAATATACAGTCGCAGCAGTGACTTGATCATTGGCTGAAAGGCGCTGAATCCATACTTGGATGGGGCGACCTTGAATAAGTTTGTTGGGGATGGTCGCATAAGTAGAAACACTGATGCGTGTAATTGTCAAATCGGCCTGATTATTGGCCACGTTTTGCTGAGTTCTGATGACGTGCTCAAGCAAATCAACTGTATCGTCAGGCAATGCGTATGTGGGCTGTCCGGGAACCAATGTAATGGCGTCTTGCTCAAACGTCCACATGTTGATGCCACGGTTGGCCCAATCGGCAAAGAGTAAATTCAATGACCGACGGGCCGTCCTAACATCATATCCCGAACGGGATTCGCCACCACAACGCTCAAAAGCCTCCTCGACTAACTCGGGAAGCTGTAGATTGAACGCTGCAACGCCGGATGTTGTTGCCATTTACTTGTCTTCAGTGGCATTAATGCCAGCAGTTACTTCCGCAGGTGCTTCAACAGCAGCAGGAGCAGGATCAACAGCGACAACAGGTGCAGGAGTCTCAACGACAGGTTCATTGGCTTTGCTCATAAAAGCAGCAAACTTTTCTAAGAGTTTGTGCTCGTAACCAGAAATAGAATGTCCGGCTTCGCTTAAAAAACTAACGATTTCATTTTTCATTTTGCGGCTTTCATATTGTCAATTAAGTTGGGGTATGGACGCCCTGCCTTTTTGGCCGATGCTTTCGCGGCAGCTTTCTTTGCAGGGCTCAGCTTTTTGTGTTTTTTCTTGGGGTTTGGTGTATCCCACACCGCGCCCCCTTTAGCATACACATCTACATCGTTCGGTTTATCCTTACGATGTATTACCTTTTTACCAGGCATTTTTGACGGGCTAATGTCACCCATACCCCTACTGGCCATCATTTGTACATCCCACCTTTGCAGGCTACGATAGTACCTTTGGTGTGGCCGCGTTCGCAGCAACCATCAGCACGCTCATGCGCACGGTGAGTAGCACCACCTTTTTTCATACCACCAGGACGACGCGCAGCCAACATTGGATTAACAGGCATACGTCCAGCCATAGGAGCTGCAACAGTAGGTGCAGCCATCGCATTACGCATTCTTGGCATCATGGGCATGATTAACTCCTTAACCGGCGTGTTTTTGGTGCTTGTGCATGTGCTCTACAACTTCATGGTGCAGCTTGTGGCCAGCAGCATGCTCTTTGTAGTGATGATGGTGATGAACGTGACCACCTTCTTCATGCTCTTTCATATGATGAACATGGTGCTTGTGCTCATGGGGGTGCTCATGGCCAGCTGGGTGAACGTGCTTGTGGTGCTCGTGATGTTTCATGGTATGCCTCACTTTTTGTGATGATGTTTAGCAGCTCCGCCGCGCTTCATACCAGTTGTAGAACCAGCCATCTTAGGCATCATGGCCTTTGTATGACCGCGCTCTTGAACTGAGTGCTCGCCGTGCTTTTTAATGCCGCCAGCTGTAACTTTGCCCATTTTGGCTGTAGTCATGCCGCGCTTTTCTTCAGTACCGTGCATACCAGTAACTTCACCGCCTTTGGCGTAAGCTTTGTGATGTGCTGTACCACCATGTTTCATCGCTTCTTTCAAGTGATGATGAGCCATCTTCATATGATGATGATGCATTTCGTGTTTCTTTTCCATATCTCCACCTTGTTTAAATGTGCGGCCTTTGTCCGCTTTACTGAACTCCTGCCCCACATTTTGAGGGACCCCTACTTTCTTGGAGAACGCTGGACTGTGAGCCACCGCTTCCATGAAATTGTGCTGCTTTTTGCTAACTGACGGCATGTGCGCTCTCCATCAATCTATCAATCTTGCTTTCCAGACGATCCAACCGGTCCAGAACTCTGTTTATATCGGCATGGACTTCTGCTCTGCTCACATACTCTTTGCCAATCTCTTCCCGAGTCTTGTTTAGCAAAATAGTTACGCGTTGCAATTCTGCTGATTTCTCTCTCAACACCCAGCCTAACAAAGCGACAAGTAAGGAGAGAACCGCATTCCATATCGTCGAGTCCATTATAGGTATCTGCCTTTGGTGTGTCCACGCATAGCAATTCCATCGCCACGCTTAGAGGCCATTGTTTTGGATTCTTTTTTGTTTAAAAATTTAACTTTAAACTCTTTATCCCCACGTTTTTCAGCAGCCTTTAAAGCAGCTACTGCGCTTGGATAATGTTTAATTTTTCCGCCTTTTTTCTTGCCCATACTTTGACTGGCTTCATTGTAGGCCGCCTCGTTTTGAGCTTGCTCTTTTTGCTCTTGACGTTCTTTTTCCATCTCATAACGCTGTGAAGGCGTTACATACGTTTCATCGGGCTCGTCGGTACGTTGTGGGTTTACAAAACCTCTACCAGCTCCAGCATTTTTTGTAGCCATGTTAAACCATCCTGCCTTTAGTGTGTCCTCTTACAGCGCAGCCATCGGCACATTTCCAAACACGCAAACTCTTATTGATTCTGCTGTTGGGGTCGTTGGCTGTTTTTGCTGATGTCAATTTCTTTTTCATGCCTTCCATCCTGGCACAGAAGGATTTCTTCCTTGATCCGCCCTCTGGTTGGGGAGCTTTTAAATTCATCCCCTCCTTCTTTGCGGATGCCCGACCCTTGGCGTTTAAGCCACCGTTCTTGTTCTTCCCTTCTTTGCGTTGCCATGCTGGAGTGCTCATGATTATGCATTCGCAATTAGTTTACCGGCAATAACAACGCCAGCTGCAACCGTACTTGTACTTGTGGCCAACTGCCATTGAATGTCAGTCTTTTCAGTATAAGTAAAAGGCACAGTCGATCTGTTGATTGTGTAAATGGAAACAAACGGTTGTTGTAATACCGTTAACGCTACACCAGTTACATTGTTGATTGCTTGTACTTTGTAGGTAAGGATTGTGCTGCTTGTATAACTGTTTGATGAGTTAACTTCAGCAATGTCCAAATAGAAAGTATTGTTGGCGGGCACCGTGTAAATGGTGCTTTGTGACTTGCCAATACCTGCGTTAATCTGAGCAAGCGTGTTTGTAGACTGCTTAATGGTAATAGTTCCAACATTGGAAGTCTGACCAGAAGCAACGCCAACCATATTTATACCGTTGATTCGGAAATACGATTTTGCAGTCGTTACGCCAGTTGTTCCGTTTAGTACAACAACTTCAGAAATAGGATTAAAGTTGGCATCCAAACCATTAACAAACACCGCCGCAGGAGAAACATCAGATGTAGATGAACTCACCACTGTCAAAGTGGATGCGCTTGTTGGGTATGTGTAAGTGGATGCATTTTCCCAAACGGGAATTGCCGTCGTACCAACTGCTGCTTGGTAACCAAAAATACTGACAATAGAATGACCACCAATTTGACCGCGTGCAACTTGCAGGTCAAAGGGCTCTGTTCTTGATTCGCGAGTGATGGAAGTCCATTGGTTATTTGTACCAGGAATTCCACTTGAGCTTTGTGCTGCCATGAATAATCTCCTTAATTAAAGACGGGGGCCGAAGCCCCCAGAAGATCAGTCAAAGTTACCGTAGGGGTAAGTTGTAGCGTTGCCGATGTTGGGATCAGCTTGTGTATAACGGATGGTAATGTTGAATTGACCAGCGTTAACAGAAGTCAAACTTGCCACTGTCATCTTCAAAGTCACAACGATTTGAGAGAACCATGTGGGTTGTTGGCCGGGCTGAATGTTCTGAACATCTTGCAATGTGCCGTTGGCATTGTCCAACTGAGTCGCTGTGTAAGTAGCGTTTGTACGGCCTGCGGCTGTGATAGCGGCAGAAGTAGCATACACGCCAGCAGACGTTGCAAAGTTGTTGGAAATGTAAGGCTGTGTTGATGTAACGGCATTTGTTCCATCGGTAGGTGTTGTACCTTGGTCGATGATCACGTCAATCAAATTAGAGTTAGCGGGAATCAAGAACACAGCACCGCGATAGTTGGTACCTGTTGCATCAGCTGTAGGAGCTGAAGCTACTGTAGGACCGCTATTGCTGAACACGCCAGACTGGGGTGTCCAAATGGTTCCGATGTTATTGGGGATGCCATTAGAAGAAACAAACTGACCAGATGCGCCACCGTAGTTAAGCGTGCCGGGAGTTGAAACTGAGAAATCCAAAAACGCGTTTTGGGTCAAGAGAACTGTTCCAACATCACGTTGGGGTCCAAAACGGTTGTCGCCCGATAGAATTGGGCCTTCAAAGGTACTGCGTGCCATGATAAGTGTCCTTATGCAAAAGTCTCTTGTTAATCGTTGCATCGTCTGCTGGGCCAGTGGCAACAAGAGAAAAAGTCCCAGACAGCCCTCAATATACACTATTCCTGTTGAGTGTCAAGAAGTTTGTTCGATTTTTTGAGGTTCTCATCTTGAGTAATTACGCGTAGATTCCAGGGCACATGAAGGCCGCAAACTTCAGGAGAAATCAATGGGATGATATGGTCAACAACATATCGCTCGCCTGTTATCTTAGTTATCTTTTGAGCTTGCAAATACATCTCGCGCATCGCCAACTTTTGCTCGGCTGTAATCCACTTTGGGGTGGCGTTTTTATGGCGCCGTTTACGAACACTCGTTAGTGCTTTATATAACTCTGGATTCTGCGCTTTATATTTTTCTCTATGTAAACGACGTTGCTCCGCGGGACGCGCAGCTGCTCTAGCAATAACTTGTTCTCTGTTGCGCTCATAATAATCACGCTTGGCTTTTTGTCCGGCTTCAGATTGGTTGTATTGTTTAAAGTATTCTGCCCGCGTCTCAATGCCTTTGGTCCACTCAACTTTTAAACACTCAACACATGCGCCTTTTGTTTTTCGCAAAGCTATGTGTCCGTGTTTGCAAGGTTGTCCAGTGAAATAGTACTTACTGCCGGTTTTCTTTGCTTCTTCTCTTGTGTTTGGATATTCCATATGTACTCCTTGATTACGACACGGGTAATTATAGCACAAGAAAAAAGGCTCCTTTTGAGAGCCCTCCAAACAAGCATTTATGCCTAATTTGATTAGTAAGAAGCGTATGCGCCGAGTGGATCGGAATAGCCAAAGCTATAACGCTCACGGGCTTTGTAACGCACGTTGCCGGTGTCGAAGTCCCCGTCCATTGAATTCTGGAGAGGTGTACGCTCAAAGTGCTTGAGGCCGTTAGGCACGTCAGTGATCAAGAACCATGCATTGGGCGCTGTCAAGAAGTGGTTGACAGTGTAGCCTTCAGGAATGGAACCGTTGTTCTTCAATGCGTTAATGTCGTTGTTGTTTGTACCAACGCGCAACTCAGTCTCTAAGAGGCGAGTAGCAACGAACATCAATGCTGGAGGAACGATCAATTTCTTGGGACGTGCAGCGATCAAAAGGCCACGCTCGTCTGTCCATGCTGCGATTTGAATAACGGCATTCTCAAGAGAAGTCTCATTCAAGTCAGCAGGAGTTGTGGGCGTATTGGCATTGGTGCCACCAGAAACCAAGGGGTGAGCTGTAGAGAACAAAGACACGCCATCACCGCCAACGACGGTGGGGTTGAATCCATTGTTCAATACGGCAGCTGCCTTAACTTGCTTGGTATAAGCCATAGCGCGGGCCAAGCCTTTGGTGTAGCGAGCAGACAAGCTGTCGTACAAGTTATCTTCAATCGCCTCTTCAGTGATTGAGAATCCAAGAGCAATGGTCTCGTGGTTATAACGAGCTGTGAAGGCTTCTTGTGCGTTGTCATAAGACAATGCAGTACCCTCGGGCTTGACTGGAGCAGCAGAGAAACCAGACAATTTGGTCTCTTCTTCAAAGCTACGCTCAGATTTCTCTGTTTCGTAGATTTCTTTGTGCTCTTCGCCGTAACGTGCATACTCCAAACCGAACAAAGCGTTCAAGCCTGGGAGCAGCTCTTTCAATAGTTGTGCGCGTGAAATAGCCATT
>Ga0208618_1000920_pt1 | contig 12451 bp, 8 predicted proteins | sample CryBogCBE18Jul08_FD_184585 | JGI IMG/M metagenome (GOLD analysis project Ga0208618, IMG submission 184585) | Freshwater microbial communities from Crystal Bog, Wisconsin, USA - CBE18Jul08 (SPAdes) | ecosystem: Environmental > Aquatic > Freshwater > Lake | place: Crystal Bog, Wisconsin, USA...
CCTGTTGTACCAGATAAACTAATTGTAGTTGATATCGAGGTATTGGCAGCTGCTGTTAGTCTACCATAAGCATCAACTGTAAATGTTGGAATCTGTGTAGAAGAACCATATGAACCAGCAGAAACTGATGTTGTGGCTAGTCCAATTGCAACATTACCTGTTGCAGCATTAGCAGTCAACTGGCCAGAATTAGCAGTAATTGATGTGCCAACTGGAATATAAACTGTGTTATTAGAAATCGCTGTAACACGACCTAGAGCATCAACAGTAATCGATGGAATAACGGTTGTATTACCATAAGAACCAGCAGTTACACCAGAATTGGCCAATGATGTTAGTTTAGTGCCATCATAATAAATGATTTGACCAGTTGTATATGATGTGTTATTGGTACCACCACGTGAAAGTCCTAATGTACCAGAACTGATTTGTGATGTATCAATTGAAACGGCAGTATTACTTACAGAAAATATACGACCATAAGCATCAGTAGTAATAATTGGTATGTAAGATGCTGAACCGTATGTACCAGCAGTACCAGTATTTGCTAATGAAACGATTGAAGTGCCGTTGTATTGTAACAAAGCACCAGTTGTATATGTTGAATTATTTGTACCGCCATCAGCGATGCCGATTGTGTTAGCCAATCCAGAAACCATACCGCCTGTTAGGTTGGCTCTTAGAGTACCGTAGTTAGCGAGTGTAATTGAACCAATAGAATTTGTTGTTGGATTAGTTGCAAGGTCTTTGAACAACACAAATGTTGAACCAGCACTTCTTGCCAAACCAGCATACTTGTTACCAGAACTATTGTATAGACCATAGAAACCGATATCAACAGCATCACCAGTATTGTTAGCTGCTAATTCAATCAATGAATCAACTGATTGGTAGATAGCAGTATTGGTGTAGGTATAAGCACCTTGTACCGTTAGATTACCAGTAATATTAACATCACCAGTTGTAGACAAACCAGCAAATGTTGGTGTGGCTGTTGTTCTTAAATCTTGTGGTGTGTTGATTGTAATTGTAGAACCTGTAATAGATTCTGTAACACCATTTGTAGAATTGAATGTTAATGTACCGCCACCAGAAACTGAACCAGTTCCTGTTGTACCAGACAAACTGATAGATGTTGAAATCGATGTGTTAGAAGCTGATGTGATACGACCAAAAGCATCAACGTGAATAACAGGTATATTTGTAGAACTACCATAATCACCAGCAGTTACACCTGATGTTCTGAGTCCAAGGTCAATAGTCTTAGAAGAAGGATTGAGAACATTAATACCGTTAGCAGTAGCAGCAGTGATTGTTAATGTGTCATTGTTACTTGATGGTGTGATTGAATTACCATTAGCAGACACAGTAACGAAAGCAGTTTGTACGGCACCGTTAGCCTTATTGAAAGCAGCCTGTGCAGTTACGTTAGCTGTATTAGCAAGGTTAAATCCTGCTTGAGCATATTGTAATGTGTTGTTACCATTAGCATATGCAGAGTAAGCATAAGTGTTTATGGAGTTGGCAAATCCGTATGCTGATTGAGCATATTGTAATGTGTTGTTACCGTTTGCATATGCAGCTGAAGCATAAGTGTTAACAGAATTAGCAAAGGCATATGCTGAGAAAGCGTATGTATTCACAGAGTTGGCAAAGTCAAACGCTGCTTGGCCGGTTACATTAGCAGTATTGGCCTTGTTAAATCCTGCTTGAGCAAATTGAAGTGTGTTATTACCGTTGGCGTAAGCTGCAAAGGCGTAAGTATTAACTGAATTGGCAAAAGCATAAGCTGATTGTGAATACTGTAAAGTGTTATTGCCATTAGCGTAAGCTGATGAAGCATATGTATTTACAGAATTAGCAAAGTCAAAGGCAGCCTGAGCAGTTACATTAGCTGTATTAGCCTTGTTAAATCCAGCAGTCGCATATGTCAATGTACTATTAGCAAGACCGTAAGCTGCGTTTGAGTAAGCATAAGGTGCAGCTGCCGTATTTTGAGATGTACTATCGGCAAAAGTGATAGGCATATTTTTCAATACAAGGCCTACACCATTCTTAAACCTTGCCATCTCATTTTCAACATTAACACCACCAGTAGTGAAGATAATATCATTACTCAAACCAGTGGAGACAATCATATTACCGCCACCGGTAATTGTATTACCATAAGCAATCAAATATGCATCATTTGGTGTAATTATTGTGTAACCGGGATAGCTATATGTGCTACTGGCCATACCCAAATCTAAGAAGGTATCATTTGCTGAACCATTATTTGGTGTAAAGAACGCATCGACTGATGATAATGTGCCATTATTAATGTTTTGATGATTAACACCTGCATAACCATTATAGTTAGCAGTAAACTGTGATATCATCTGCTGTTCAACTAGATATCCTGATGGAATACCAGCATAGATAGCATTAAAACCATTTGATGAATAACCAAAAAACTGACCAGTGTTACCTGTAATAGATGTGGTCGTTACATTACCAGTATAAGAAATATTACCCGATACAGTTAAGTTGCCAACAATCGATGTGTTACCTGTGATGGTACCACCAGATGAACTGAACTTTGTATTGGCTGTATCATATGCAGCTTGTGCTAGAATGTCAGCTGTATTTGAATTGATGTATGCTAAATTAGCTGTATTCCATGCCGACTGTGCAATATCAACATTGGTAACCAAAGCCCAACCAGTACCATTATATTTCCAAGTTTTTCCTTGAAATGTATATGTCTGGTTAAGAGATGGTGAATTGGGAAAACTAAATGTTGCCATGTTTTATTTATCTCTTAGGTCGGTGTGATTGAGCAGTATACGTTTGATGTAGATGTTCCAAAAGCAAAGAAGGTAAAAAACGCTGTTGTTCCTGAGAATACAGTTGCAGTATTGGCCGGTGAACCATAGTTACCGTTTCTTCCTCTAGTAGCTGTACAATTATTTATTGGTACACCTAGGTTGATTGTTTGGTCTGAACCTGAAGTGTTATTCACAACAACCACGACTTTTCTACCAGCAGCAATGTTTTGATGTACTAATGTTGTTGTGCCAGTTATTGGTACAAATTGTAATTCTTGTGTGTTGTAATTGATATACTGTGTTGTATTGGCTGTATCGGTTTGATAAGCATATGTGAGAGAACCACCAATATTCAAGTTAAAGAAACTTGAAGTTGAATTTGTACTATTTGCAATTACATTGCCTGCTAGTGTAATATTGTTTGCAGCAAAAGTAGCAGTAACAGTTCTTACATTTGAACCGTTTGTTGTAGTTGCAATTATAAGTTCAGCGCCTCTTGACGTATCAGTATAGTTTTCTGTGGCTATCATCTCAACCGAAGCGCCACCAGCATTTACACCGTATCCTGATGTACCGTATCCGTTACCAGTAAACTTAGCTAGAATATCACCATTTTGTGCAGCAGTTGGATTTTGATGTGTGCCTCTTGCTTTACGGCCAATAAATGCTGAGTAAGCGGAACCATCTGTACTTGCAGCATCAACAGCAACCCTAGTGGTTGTATTATCCAAACCGGTAATTTGCATCATGTAACCGTTGGATGTTGGTTGCTGTGTATAATAACCGTTTGAACCAACAATATTAATGGCAGATGAGTTAGCTTGAATGGTAGCCGTATTAACACGGAAATAAGCAGATTTAAGATTATTAAATGTTGCAGTTCCGTTACCAACATTGGCAATAATATTACCGGAGAAATTAACGGATGGTGCTGTCAATAAAATATTACCTGTACCAGAGCTCAATACTGTAATATCTCTATTTGGATATGTACTGAAGATAGTCTGGTCAGCAAACTGTAGGTTGGCCGTAACGTTCTGTGGAGTACCTAGTGGTCCAAATTCAACCCATTGTACAGCAGAGTTAGAACTGATATTCACATACTCAATACCGGAGTTAGGATCAATCCAAATGTCATCTACTTGTGCTGATGTTGGTGCTGAACTTGTATTGTATACAGTTGCCTTAGTATTAGACGAAGCATAAGCAGAACGTGCATATGTATTGACGGAGTTAGCAAAGTCAAATGCAGCCTGACCAGTTACATTTGCTGTGTTGGCTTTGTTGAATCCTGCCTGAGCAAACTGTAATGTATTGTTACCGTTGGCATATGCAGCAAAAGCGTAGGTATTAACTGAATTGGCAAAGTCAAACGCAGCTTGTGCTGTAACGTTTGCTGTATTAGCCTTATTGAAACCAGCAGTTGCATAAGTTAGAGTAGAATTACCTTGTGCGTATGCTGAGAAGGCATATGTATTTACGGAGTTGGCGAAATCAAATCCGGCTTGTGCTGTAACATTGGCAGTATTTGCTTTGTTAAATCCTGCGGTAGCGTATGTTAATGTTAAGTTACCGCTATCATAAGCATTTTGTGCTAGTGCGTTAGCTGAGTTTGCTTTATCAAAAGCACCATTTGCTTTACCGTAACCTGATGTAGCATATGTTAAGGTAGAATTACCAGAATCAAAGGCGGCTTGTGCTAGAACATTCGCTAGATTAGCCTTATTAAATCCTGCTGTAGCATATGTTAGTGTGTTGTTTCCAGAATCATATGCGGCTTGTGCTAGAACATCTGCCGTATTGGCATGGTCGAATGCTGCTTGTGCCAGTACATTAGCCAAGTTAGCCTTATTAAAACCAGCAGTTGCATACGTTAGTGTACTTGTGATGTTGGCTGCATCACCAACAACTTTATAAGTCGTACCATCGTTTGTGAATTCCCAATCTTTATTGGTTTCGTTCCAAATGAATGATGTGTTTGTTTGATTGCCACGATTAACTTCTATACCAGCATTGAGTGATGGTGTACCAGTTACATTACTATTCAATGTAATGATATTGTCTTCAATCAATACATTTGTTGTATTGGCATAGAATGTGGTGCCTGTAACTGTTAGGTTACCAGTAACTGTTGTATCACCAGAGATTGTACCACCTGATGAATTGAATTTTGTATTAGAGTTATCGTATGCTGCCTGTGCTGTTACATTAGCAGTATTGGCCTTATCAAATCCAGCCTGAGCAAATGTATGTGTCGTATTACCATAATCAAATGCGGCTTGTGCTGTCACATTTGCTGTATTGGCTTTGTTAAAACCGGCCGTAGCATATGTCAATGTTAAATTGCCAGAATCATAAGCATTTTGTGCTAGAACATTTGCTGAGTTTGCTTTATCGTAAGCTGCTTGTGCTGTAACATTGGCCACATTGGCCTTATCAAATCCAGCGGTAGCATACGTTAATGTTAAATTGCCTGCATCATAAGCTTGTTGAGCTAAAACGTTGGCTAAATTTGCCTTATTGAAACCAGCCGTAGCATATGTCAATGTTAAATTACCAGCATCATATGATTGCTGTGCTAATACATTGGCAGCATTCGCTTTATTGAATCCGGCAGTTGCATACGTTAATGTTGAGTTACCTGAATCAAAAGCAGCTTGTGCCAAAATCTTAGCAGAATTGGCCTGACTATATGCTGAATAGGCATAAACATTGATATCAGTAGCAAAATTGTAAGCATTAGTTGCATCAGTATATGCTGTATTTGCTTTATCAAATGCTGAATGGGAGAACACATTAACTGAATTAGCAAAATCAAATGCAGCCTGACCTGTTACATTAGCCGTATTTGCTTTGTTGAATCCTGCGGTTGCAAAAGTAAGAGTTGAATTACCAGAATCATAGGCTTGTTGTGCTAGAACATTGGCAGAATTAGCTTTATCAAAAGCACCATTAGCGTGATTGTAAGAAGCAACAACAGTATCATTAGAACCGGCAGAATTTGCAGCATCATAAGCATGTTGCGCTAAAGAATTGGCTGCATTGGCTTTGTCAAAAGCTCCTTGTGTGAAGGTAAGTGTTGGTGCTGGCCAACCACCGGCAGTAACATTGTCGTGTACAACTACAACATTTTGATCCGTATCAACAGTAATTTCACCGGCAGCACCTGTAAAGGCCGCTGTCTGTGCTGTATTACCCCTTCTCCATTGAACTCTTGTTGACATATTTGTTTACTCTTTTAAATGTAACTTATTCTATTTATGATACGTATCCATAATCAAATGTGATGACACCTATTGTATCCGTGACTTGACCATAATCTAGAATAACATTGGCTGCACCAATTAAATCTGTGGCAAAATACACTGTTGAATTTGCTGGGTCTGTACCAATGGCCAAACCTAGTTGTGCATTAAAAGTTAGTGTTGTGTTGGATGAACTGGCAACAATATCATCGTAACCAGCTGCAGCAATGGCACCAAAATAATTACCTGATGTGCCCGCTGGTCCAGTTGCACCTATACAACCTTGAGGACCCTGAGGACCTGTGGCACCAGTTGCTCCACATCCTCCTGTTGGTCCCATAGGACCTGTAGCACCAACACAACCTGTAGCGCCTTGTGGTCCTGTAGCGCCTGTGGCACCAACAACCATTGCAGAATTGAAGCCAATTGAGATTTGGCTATTGATGGCATTACCAGTTATAGTAATGCCATTGTTGCCAACAAAGTTTAGTGTATCAGCATAATTACCCGCTAGAATAAGGGTATTATTGGCATTGATTGTGGAGAATGTTTTTTGATTATAAATGGCCTTGATACCAACACCATTCTTATAATACAGTTTACCATCAGCCCAATTCAAGGCCAACTCACCGTAGTTCAGAGAAACTGGTGTGTTACCTGTTGTGCCGGATTTTTTAACCTGTATTACTGTATTGGATGCCATTTATTTAAAAAGTCCCGCCGTCTTCTGTTACTGTTTCTAGTGTTGATGTTTCTACACTAGCTTTCTTTGTTCGTTTCACAGGAGTAGGAGCAGTCTTTAAGGCATCAATCTGAGAACTTAAATCATTAATTGTTGAGTCTCTGTCTCTCACCATGTTTTGGGTAGCAATCAATTGGTTCTTTAAAGATTCCATATTGTTTACTTCCTTTTCTAAACTAGAGACTTCTACTTTCAAATCATTAACAAGTTTGTCAGATTGATTTAATCTACCAGTCAAATCATTGTTACTAGCTTGAAGGTCAGCAACTCTCTTAGTCAATTCACCAATTGTATTTCTCAAATTACCATTATCAGTTTGCTTTGAGGCATTGGCTTGAGCAACTTGACTTTTCAAAGTTTCAATTTGTTTGGTCAAATCTTGTTCTCTCTGTGATGCTGTGGCTTGTAACTCAGCATTAGCAGTTTGAATTTGATTTGACACTTCACCCAATTGTGTATTCAAATCACCTATAATCTCCGTTTGTGTTTTGGCTGTTGCCTGTAACTGGAGATTACGGGTGACTTGGTCATTCAATGTGGTTTTTAATATCTCCACATAATTATTCAAATATTTTTCTTGACTCATTTCACACTCCTATAATTAAAATAATATATATGTATCTCTTTTAGAACTCTCCACCGTCTAGTGTGTATGAGTAACTGAACTCTTTGGTACTTGCATTATAGAAGGCAATACCATCGAATGTTGCATTTGCTGATTCTTCATAACGAGTAGAAGACACATAGAAACCAGCATTTTCAGTACTCAAATCGGAACCAGAAGCGTTCAATATGATAGATCCTGTGGCTGCTTTGGTGTATCCAGCGTAATATCCAATTGCAACTGCGTATGAACCTTGTGTGCAACAAGCGCCATAACCTGCACGAGCACCAATTGCAATAGCTCCAGTACCTTGACCAGTACAAGTACATGCAACACCATAACCAGCATTTGTACCGATTGCAATAGCATTGGCACTTTGGTAATATCTACCAGCACCTCTACCAATTGTAATACCGTCATCACCTTGAGTGTATTCACCAGCAGCATGACCTAGAGCAACTGCAGCAGTGTGTTGAGAATCTTTACCTGCATTATAACCAAGAGCAACTGCAAAATTGCTTTGATGGCAATTACCAGCACAAGCACCAACAGCAACCGTTTTGTTACCTTGGTTACAATAACCAGCATTTTGACCTATAGCAACAGCGCTGCATGATTGGCAAGTTTGTCCAGCGGAAACACCAACTGATACAGCATAAGATTTTTGATTATTTTTACCAGCATAATAACCAACAGCAACAGATTGATATCCTTGAGTACATCCACCAGCATGAGCACCAACAGCAACAGCATATTGCAATTGACCACTTTGAGCGGCATTATAACCAATACCAACTGAGGCCCAAGATTGATTTGCTGAAGCAGCACAAGTACCAATTGCAACTGAATTGGCGTGTTGAGTTGTTTTACCGGCACAAGTACCAATTGCAACTGAAAATGCATGTTGGCCACAAGAAGCGGCATTATAACCAACAGCAACTCTATATTCATTTGAATTAGTTAAATCTAAACCTTGGCCAATAAGAACATTAGTTGCTGAATCAGCAATCTCTGTACCTGCATCAGAATACAAACGACCATTAGAAGCGTCAACTTCCCAAATGTATGAACCAGCTTGAATCTTATCTGGTGACAATCCAGCAAGTGAACCGTATACCAATTCGCCAGTTACAGTATCGTAGTAAGCAATGTTACCTGTTTGTGTTGCTGTATTTGCTGCTTGTAGATACTTGATGAACACGTTAGCAGAACCAGCGGTATCAGTAATACTTGTACCGTTAGCCAATGTAATACCATTGTTATTAACTTTAACATTAGTATAAACAAGTTCTTTTGTTGTTGTATTGTATGTGGTAACATTACCACCTACAGCGTTGTTGGCACGAATTGGATCAACATAGAAACCGGCTTCAGTAGAATTTAAAGTACAACCTGAAGCATTCAATATGATAGAATTTGTTGCTGTGTAACAGTATCCAGCATGAGAACCGATAGCAATTGAGTTATAACCTTGTGAATAACAACATCCGTAACCAGCTCTGTTACCAATAGCGATTGCACCATTTTGTTGAGAATAGTGACCAGCAGCAACACCTAAAGCGATTGCATCATTTCCTTGACAGAACGCTGCAGCTGCATGGCCTATCGCAACAGAAGAATGTCCTTGAGATACGTTTGCTGTATTTGCACCAATCGCAACTGATAAGTAACCTTGAGTTGTGTGACCAGCACCAGCACCTAAAGCAATTGATTTATAACCTTGACATGTTGCACCAGAAAAAGCACCAATTGCTACTGATTGGTCGCTTTGAGAAGTTTGACCTGCTTGAGTACCAATTGCCACTGCTTCGTATTGTTGATTAGTTTCACCAGCGTAACGACCAATAGCGACTGTTTTATAGCCTTGGCATAATGCACCAGCACTTCTACCAATAGCAACAGCATAATGAGACTGATTTGTTTGACCAGCACTTCTACCAACGGCAACTGCATCCCATGCTTGAGTTTGACCAGCTTCATAACCAATCGCAACAGCATTAGATAACTGACAATTGCCAGCATTATAACCAAAAGATACTGCATAGCATCCTGTATCTTTCAATACTGAACCGTATGTTACTGTTATTTGGCCTGCTTGTAGGTTGGCATAAGAACTACAACCAACAGCAATATCAAAGTTACCATCTTCTGGATTACCTGAGTAGTTATTGAACAGGTAATAGTTTTTATCACCAGAACTACCAGCATGCCTAACCAAACCAGTCCAGACATTAGCCATACCGTTGTTGTATTGACCAACGAAACCGATATCAACAACATCAGATGTATTGTTAGCACCCAAGAAAATGAGTGGTTCGTCTACGATAAGATTCTGTGTATCGATGTATGTTGCTGTACCTTGAACAAGCAAATTGCCAGAAATGTTCAAGTTACCATCAATCATCTGGTTGCCGTTTGTATTGGCAAAGATAACTTGTGTATTATTGATTGCAACTACAACATTGTTTGCACCGTCAGTTGAAGTTTCAATACCAAAACCACCGTTAATGTGCAAAGTGTCTGTGGCTAGGTTGATTACGTCTTGAGTACCAGAATCACCAGCAACATTCAAGTTTGTGGAGATAGTTGATGTGGTGATATCGATAATCTTACCGTGTTTATCAACGGTAATATTTGGAATCGATGTGGTTGAACCGTATGTGGTAGAACCATTTATTGATGTGATATTCGATGATAGGTTAGACCAAGCACCAACCTCTAAGTAACCATCAGCACCAGGAGTACCAATGAAGAAGGTGTTTGAAACGTATGAATATGCTAATTCACCGGCCTTTAGTGATCCTGGCGTTGCGCTCGATGACGAACGCTTAATCAGGATGTTTGTATTAGAGGTGTTTGTTGTCATTAAAGACTTCTCCTGTTGTTATTATTATGACGAGAACTTATTGAGGTATTTATGAAATTTAATCCGTTAGTTAAAATGTTCCAGCATCAATCGTAGCATCAATTTCAGTTACATGAAGTGTACTTGTAGTGTAATTGTAGATGAAATGTGAATTTGCCGCTAAAGTGCCGGCAACATTGTACTGAACTTGATACGTTTGACCAGCCGCAGCTGCTGTTCCTGCTGGTCCTGTTGCACCTTGTGGACCTGTAGCGCCTGTAGGACCCATATCACCTTGACATCCTTGAGGTCCCGCACAACCCGTGGCACCAGTTTGGCCTGTTGCACCTGGAACACCTGTGGCTCCAGTAGCACCACGACCTGTTGCACCAATATGACCTGTAGCTCCAATTGGTCCTGTTGCACCGATTGGACCCGTAGCACCTTGTGGTCCTCTAGCAAGACAAGTAATTGTATTGGCGTAGTTGTAAGAACTTTGTGCTAAACAATAAGCCGCATTGGCCTGATTGTATGCTGAGTTTGCTGTACTGAAAGCAGCATTAACATATGGACCAGTAACACCACCGCCACCACAACCGCCACCGTAAGAGATTGTTCTTACATAGTTTGATTGGCCTGTGCCTTTAATGACACTAACAATTGTTGGATTTAGTATGTTTGCCATTGATTACCTTGAAACAGATGGAGATACATCGATGATACCTTCCAATACTCTTACAACATTGCCTGAGTTGTCAGTAATCTTGGTGTCATACACATAACGACCAGGAATTAGATTAGATGTTGTGTTGGCTGGTAAAGAAAGAGAGATTGTGGCAGTAGGCACATCAATACTCGTTGAGAAAGTGACCATTCCATTAGAGGAATAATATGACTTACGCATTTGGCTGGTGGCCGAGAAGTTTGTTAGGTTATAGTTATCGCCATAGATATCGTCCAAGACTATGGATACAAGGAATGTGGTACCTTGTTCAAGTAAAAGATTCTGATACGCCGAGCTCATATTAGTCTCATATCCTATAATAGTTATATTCTAGGATATTTATGCCATTATTAACCAGAAGTATTTTCTGACGGATCAATAACCGTTGGTCTATCTGGTTCATAAGCATCAATTGGTGCCACACGCCAATGTCTATGAACCATTCTTAAACTTGGTTGTAATGTTAAATGTTCAACATATTGAAATAAATTAGGATCCCAAGATTCATGTGGATCCTCATGTTCAATTAGTTTGAAAATGCCATGATATTGGAGATAATCGTCATCTTCTTGTTTAGGAGTGACAAGTTGCCAATTCAAATCTGGTAAATGTTTAACATATTTCATGCTGTGTTACCTGTATTTGCTGTTGGAAATTTTGTTTCAACCCAAGATAGTGTTGGTTCATCCCATGTATAATATGAACCTTTAGTTGCGGGTGTTGTAGGCCTTGGTGTTGGTGGATCAATTGTCAATGTGTCTGTGTTTACTGTCCAAGAATCATAAGGTTTGTTTGCATTTAATTGAGCAATCTTTGCAGTAATTTCTTCAGATGTTAAATCACGAATAAAGTAATTGTCTTGAAACCCAGCAGCCGAAGAACCGATATAATTAGAATCATATGTTTGTTTTGCTGTGATTGGATTTTTAGATACAAAATCACTTTGATTTGTTCTAGTAAACCAAGCATAACCAGCTGGTGCAGTATCACCAGTAATATCTATATCTGGAAAAGCTTGCACAAAATTATCTAATGTAATTGGATGGTTGACATAATTGCCTGAGCCACCTATTTGTATAATACACTTCATTTATTTTTCTTTTAAAAAGATAACTATATTTATTATGGACTTCCCACACATGTTGATGGATATTGGCGAGTTGAACCTGGCCATATAATACGAAGTGCTCCTCCTGCACTTGTTCCAACATGACAGCTTGACAAGCCACTTCCACCAGCTCCGCCATATGATCCTCCATTTCCTCCAGTAGCAGTACGATAATTACAGTAAGCTGATCCACTTGCATTGGTTCCAGAACTTCCTCCAGAACCTGCGCCACCGCCACCGGCATTTCCACTTGGTGTACCACCGCCAAGGCCACTCAAACCTGTTCCACCGCTACCACTTGAACCTTGGCCATAAATTCCTACGCCGCCGCCACCACCTCCGCCGGCGCCGTAATAGTGTGTGCAGCAAGCATAAT
>Ga0208618_1000921_pt1 | contig 12425 bp, 10 predicted proteins | sample CryBogCBE18Jul08_FD_184585 | JGI IMG/M metagenome (GOLD analysis project Ga0208618, IMG submission 184585) | Freshwater microbial communities from Crystal Bog, Wisconsin, USA - CBE18Jul08 (SPAdes) | ecosystem: Environmental > Aquatic > Freshwater > Lake | place: Crystal Bog, Wisconsin, USA...
TTGAAGCCAGATGGATCAAAGATGCAGTACCGTACGGCTGTTAAAACAGGGGTAATTTTCAAAGATGCTAAAAACAAAGCCGCCGCCAAAGAATTTGTGAGCTTCTTGTTGCAAGAGGAGAATTTAACTCCCTACGTTGAAGGCTCATTAGGAAGATGGTTCCCAGTTACGACAGAAGGCCAGAAGAGAAAGTTTTGGCAAGAGGATGCACACAGAAGGTCCGTATTTAATCAGTACGCTGCAGGGACAACAACTTTTGAGTTTACAAAAAACTTTCACTTTACTCAAATCAACAATGAAAATGTTTGGGCAAAAGCAATGAACCGTGTAATTAACGAAAAAGTTCCCGTTGACAAAGCAGTTGACGAGATGATTGATCGTATTAAAACAATTGCTAAGTAAAATTAAAATAACTTAGCTTAGCTTAGAAGTTGTGATCTCTAGGAGATGAGTGCTGATTTATATCGCACTCATTTTCCTTATTTAAGGCTTGAAAGTAACAAATAATTGTGAATCCAACAAATACTATCTCACAAGCTATCAGCGATAGGCCTGTTTCTGCCAAAAGCACAACCACACAATGGGAGTTTTGGGGCAGGGTCATGGTCGTGCCTTATTTGCTAATTTTCTTTATTTTCGTTGTCTATCCTGTTGGTTACGGTCTATGGCTCGCGAGGCACCCAGATAGCTACGAGAGACTCTTTGCAGACCCTATTTTTTATAGAACTGTTATCAACACTTTGGTATTTTTAGTTGTTGGTATCAATATAAAAATGGTCATAGCTTTAATGCTCTCAGGCTTCTTTGTTCAAAAGAGGTGGTGGATTAGCATTATTTCAATGATCTTCATATTGCCTTGGGCGCTACCCTCCATTCCAACCATTCTCTCTGTCCGATTTATGTTGAATCCGGAGTGGGGGATTATCAATACACAAATATTTCAATTAACGGGTGCTGATGGTCCAAATTGGCTCAACGACCCTGTGCTTGCCCTTTGTCTTGCAATGGTGATGCATATTTGGAAATCTTTGCCATTTTGGACTCTTATTTTAGTGGCCGCTCGGCTCTCTATACCTGGTGAACAATATGAGGCCGCTTCTGTTGATGGAGCTACCAATTGGCAAAAATTTAGATTTATTACATGGCCCTCCATGAAAACAATCTATCTCACTTCAACCATACTTTCCATGATTTGGACTTTGGGTGACTTCAATAGTGTGTACTTGCTCACTGGAGGTGGACCCGCTGATATGACTCACGTATTGGCCACTCTTGGTATTCGTTATCTTAGGCTTGACCAGGTAGATTTGGCTATGGCATCCATCGTTGTTGCAATGCCTTTTGTGTTGCCGCTCGTATTTTTCATGATGAAAAGACTCTCCAAATAACCTAAGCTGGCATGAAAAAATTCACTCTAAAAAACATAGCTACAGAGGCAAAACTGCTTTTAATAGGGATACCTTTGATTATCTGGACTTTAATTCCTGTTTATCATTTATTCTTATTTTCTATTTCAACTAAGGATTCTGCTACCTCAGGCCACTTGTGGCCTGTTCACCCAACGCTTCAAAATTTTGAGTTTGTATTAATGCAAAAGCATTTTTATCTGAATTATTTTTGGATTCAAATGTGGAATTCCTTATTCATTGCTTTAATGGTCGGATTTTTTACACTGCTGATCTCTACGTTTGCTGCTTTTGCAATATCAAGACTTAAAGTGAGGGGTGGGCGCACGGTACTTAATTTGGCTTTATTCACGTACTTTATTCCTGCAGCATTCTTGGCAGTCCCAATGTACAAAACAATGGGGCAATACGGTTTGCTGAATAATCAGTTGTCCCTGATTTTGGCGATGATAACGATTGCTTCTCCTTATTCAATTTGGGTCTTAAAGCAGGCTTCAGATAAATTACCTCTTGAACTAGATGAGGCTGCTCGAATGGACGGTGCGACCCCAATGCAGTTGTTTCGATTGGTCTATTTACCCTTAATGGTTCCCTCCCTCGTTGCAGTTGGAACCTATTCATTGTTGCTTGCTTGGAATGAGTATTTGTATGCTTTTTTGTTGCTCTCTAAAGAGGACTCTTTTACAGTAGGCGTTGCACTAGGTAACTTTTTATCTGCAGATGATTCGCCCTGGGAACTCTTAATGACCACCGGCCTTATATATGCACTCCCGCCAGCAGCAATTTATTACACCTTTAAACGCTACATGGTGTCTGGTTTGACAGCGGGTGCTGTCAAGTCTTGAGTATTAATTGACTACCCAAATTAATCCCATCCTAAAGCTCCCTAATTAGTGAAAGAAGAAAATGGCAGAAGTTGCTTTTAGAAATATTCAAAAATCTTACGGTAAAACCAAGATCATTCACGGCATTACCTTTGATATTGCAGAGGGTGAGTTTGTCGTATTAGTTGGGCCATCGGGTTGCGGTAAATCAACGCTCCTTAGAATGATCGCCGGCCTTGAGGAAATCACAGAGGGTGAGATTCAAATTGATGGTCGTGTAGTCAACGATTTGGAGGCCAAAGATAGAGATATTGCAATGGTTTTCCAAAGTTACGCTCTTTACCCACACATGACTGTGCGTGAGAATATGGCCTTTAGTTTAAGACTTCGAAGTGCATCAACTGCTTTAACGGATGAGAGGGTCAATGAGGCTGCAAAAATACTCAACCTTGATCACTTGCTGGACCGCTATCCCAAGGAGTTGTCTGGTGGACAACGTCAGCGAGTCGCTATGGGGCGAGCGATAGTTAGGGATCCAAAGGTTTTCTTATTTGATGAGCCTTTGTCAAATTTGGATGCCAAATTAAGAGTGGCAATGAGGGCTGAAATAAAATCCCTTCATCACCGCTTAAAAACCACCACAGTCTATGTAACCCACGACCAAATAGAAGCGATGACGATGGCGGACAAAATCGTTGTTATGCACGATGGTATCGTTGAGCAAATAGGCAGTCCACTAGAGCTATTTGACGCGCCCAGTAACTTGTTTGTTGCTCAGTTTATTGGCTCACCCTCAATGAATGTTGTTAAAGGCGCTGTGGGTTTAGACAAGTCTGGACAATCCTGTGTGTGTGTTGCTGATTCAATGTGGCCACTACCTCAGGGTGTGAATTTAGCAGCTGGGGCAGATGTTTATTACGGTGTAAGGCCGACTGATATTTACTTTGCTGAGCAAAACTCTGGCATCAGCGCACAGGTGGTTGTTGTGGAGCCAACTGGTGCCGAAACAGAGGTTCTTTTGAAGATAGGAAGTGACACCCTAACTCTGGTAGCCCAGGGGCGTGTGAATCTTAAGCCCGATGATGTGGTCCACCTAGGGGTGAAGATTGAAAAAGTGCATCTTTTTGATGGTCACACACAGGTTCGGATCAATTAGCAGCAATGTCAGAAAACTCCAGTCAATTTGCCTTTGTTGTTATGGGCGTGAGTGGTTGCGGCAAAAGCACAGTGGGGCAATTACTTGCTGAGCAGTTGGGGGTCGAATTCATCGAAGGCGATCAATACCATTCAATAGAGAATGTCCAAAAGATGGCGTCCGGTAATCCGCTGAATGATTCAGACCGGATGCAATGGCTAGCCATATTGGCTGAAAAATTGGCTCAAGTTAAGGCCAGTCAAAGCTCCTTAGTCATGAGTTGTTCAGCTCTTAAGAAAAGTTATAGAGACATCCTACGTTCGGGAAATCCAAATGTTTGTTTTGTATATTTACAAGGGACTTTTGATGTTTTAAATCAAAGAGTTTCCACACGAAGCCATCAGTACATGCCTGCTTCGCTGCTAACGAGTCAGCTTGCAACTCTTGAGCCGCCACAGCAGAGTGAAAACGCGCTTACTTTTGATGTGAGCCTGACTGCAAAGGAAATTGCAAATAACGTTGTAGCGTATTTGCAAAAGCCAATTTAGGAGCAGTGTTTTTTATCTGGAGAATCCGCTGGGTCCTCTTTTTGGGCCACCACTGGATCCACCACCGCCACTGCGAGACCTGTTGGGACGTTTACCGCCTACAGGTCCACCACCGTCACCGCCTGCTCTTGGGCCAGAGTTGGGGTTGGAGGAGCCTCGGCTCTTATTTCTAGAACCCCTGTTACCTTGTGACATCAAGTCAACAGTCGTCATTGTAGGATCAGGTACTCTTTGTGAAGAGTTGTTGGATTTGTGTCCAAAAGCATTTACACCACTTTGTGTGCCAAGGTGTGCATTGGCTCTTGGTTGAAAATCATCGTCACCTCTGGCCATATGTGGCTCAGAGTTGTAGGGGTCTCTGGGTTCCCTGGGCTCCCTTGGCTCCCTTGGCTCTCTTGGCTCTCTTATTTCTCGAGAGTCTCTGGGCTGATTAGAGCGGTTGTTACGGTTTGAATTGTTTCTTTGACCGTACCCTGAAGGTGAGCGGGGCGCTTGAGCGCTTCTTGGCGCTCTTTGCTCGAATCCATTATCGCTTGGGGTGTTTCTAGCCGGTGAATTTGTATCGTTTAAAACTTCACCATTCGAGCCATTGATTGCAGCTTGGTCAGAGTACCCGTTAGCCGCACTTGTATGTTGATTAGGACGATTTTGCTGTCCTTCGTTTCTTCTGGACGAGGCGTGAGGTCTGGGAGAGTTGTTGGGGGTGCTAGAGTTTGAACCTGTGGGTTTCTTTTTATCTCTAATCCTCTCCATCATTTCTTGGCGAGCCGCTCTTGCAGCTTTAGCCATGACGTCTCTGCTGGGGGGTCTTCCAACGCCTCCCCAAAGTGTTTGACGACCCATTGCAATGGGCTCAGCCTTTTCGTTTGCATCTGGTGCAAACTCTTCAATTTTCTCAACGGGTATGGTTTGATTTGTGAATTTTTCGATTTCTTGCATAAATCCCTGCTCATCTAAAGAAACAAGACTGATAGCCTCACCACTTGCACCAGCACGCCCTGTGCGTCCGATTCGGTGGACATAGTCCTCACTGACGTTGGGTATCTCAAAATTGACAACGTGAGGTAGATCGTCAATATCGATTCCGCGAGCTGCGATGTCTGTTGCCACCAATACGCGTAACTCTCCACTTTTAAATCCGGCTAGAGCCTGAGTTCTTGCGGATTGGCTTTTGTTTCCGTGTAAAGCCATAGCAGTGATACCGGTTTTATTTAAGAACTCAGCAACATGATTGGCGCCAAATTTAGTCCTTGTAAATACAAGCACTTGATTCCAATTGTTGGATTGAATAATGTGCGCTAATAAAGCCTTTTTCTTATTTCTTCCAACCGGATGAACAACTTGTCGAATTCTTTGTACCGTCGTGTTGCTAGGCGTAACTTGGATACTTTGTGGATTCCTGAGGAAAGTATTTGCTAGCTCTTTAATTTCTGGGCTGAACGTGGCGGAGAAGAGCAATGTTTGTTTGTTTTGAGGGATCAGCGCAAGAATTTTCTTCACATCATGAATAAAACCCATGTCTAACATTCTGTCAGCTTCGTCAAGAACCAAAATCTGTACGGTCGACAAATCTAAATGACCTTGTTGTTGTAAGTCAAGGAGTCTTCCCGGTGTTGCTACCAAAATATCGACACCTCTTCTGATTTTGTCGATCTGTGGGTTCATCCCTACTCCACCGAAAATGACGGCTGAGTTGAGTTGTAAATATTTGCCGTAGTTCTGGACTGACTCCTCAATCTGTGCAGCCAATTCTCTAGTTGGAGTTAATACTAGTGCTCGTGTTCCGAAAACGCCAAACTTATTAGTAGCGCTCCTTGACATCGTTAATTTGTGCAACAACGGCAGTGTGAAAGCCGCTGTCTTGCCGGTCCCAGTTTGTGCCCCTGCTAATAGATCGTGTCCATCAAGAACAATTGGTATTGCTTTTTCTTGAATCGGTGTGGGATTTTCATAGCCTTGCTCGCGCACAGCCTTTAAGATGGCAGGAGCCAAATTCAATTCTTCAAATTTCATGAAATAAGCGCAATATTAAGCGCGTGCAGCAGTCTTACTCGTTACAAAGATTTAGTAACATCCAGTCAAAGACCGACAGGAAACACAATTGGAACCAAAATAGTGCAAAAATTAAAAAGTATCTTTTGCTTGGATCCCAGCAAATTCGCTGGCGTTGAGGCAACTGGTGGCGTCAACACCTCTATTCTCTCACGAAAAGCTGGTTTTGCCTAAAAATACTTTTAAAACGTTCATTTTGCGCAACTAGGCTTGCCTAAGCAGTTCTAACGGAACTGAAGCGATAATCCGAGGTTGAAAAACATTTTTAGGCATTTTGCCCGCTAATTTTAGAAAGAGAATAGCTTCATGGCTCAATATGTATTTACGATGAACAGGGTGGGGAAAATCGTTCCACCCAAGCGCCATATTTTGAAAGATATCTCCCTTAGTTTTTTCCCTGGCGCAAAAATAGGCGTATTGGGTTTAAACGGCTCAGGTAAATCAACGCTGCTAAAAATTATGGCAGGTTTGGATACGGAAATTGAGGGTGAAGCCTTGCCGATGGCAGACCTTAAGATTGGGTACCTACCTCAAGAGCCTCAGCTAGAACCGACACACACTGTAAGGCAAGTTGTTGAGGGAGCAATGGAAGAGGTGCTCAACGCGAAAAATAGGTTAGAAGAAATCTACGCTGCATACGCTGAGCCTGATGCTGATTTTGATAAATTAGCTGCCGAGCAAGGAGAACTTGAGAGTATTATTGCCGCGGCCGGCACGGACAGCGAGCATCAATTTGAAATTGCTGCTGACGCTTTGAGATTACCTCCCTGGGAGGCCCTCATTGATAAGCTCTCTGGTGGGGAGAAAAGACGTGTTGCGCTTTGCAGGTTGCTCTTATCAAAACCTGACATGTTGCTCCTTGATGAGCCAACCAATCACTTAGATGCTGAGTCAGTTGATTGGCTTGAACAGTTCCTTCAACGCTACCCTGGAACCGTTGTTGCCATTACCCACGACAGGTACTTCTTGGACAACGCAGCAGAGTGGATACTCGAGCTTGATAGGGGCCACGGTATACCTTGGAAAGGTAATTACAGTACTTGGCTGAGCCAAAAACAAGACCGATTAGAGAAAGAACAAAAGGGCGAAGAAGCATTATCAAAGGCTTTGAAAAAGGAACTTGAATGGGTTCGACAAAATCCCAAAGGTCGTCAAGCCAAAAGTAAAGCGCGTATTGCAAGGTTTGAGGAGTTGTCAAGCCACGAGTATCAAACCAGAAACGAAACTCAGGAAATCTTTATCCCCGTTGCAGAGCGTCTTGGTAACGAAGTGATTGAGTTTGTAGGTGTAACCAAATCTTTTGGTGACCGAGTGTTGATCGACAACTTGAGCTTTAAAGTCCCAGCCGGTGCGATCGTTGGAATTATTGGTCCAAACGGAGCGGGTAAGTCAACACTATTTAGGATGCTCGCTGGCAAGCAACAACCCGACACCGGGGAGATTAAAGTTGGATCAACCGTTAGGATGGCATTTGTTGATCAAACCAGGGACGACCTCTCTAATGATAAAACTGTTTGGGAAGATGTCTCAGGCGGACTCGACATACTGACTGTGGGTAAATTTGAGATGGCCAGTCGAGCTTACTGTGGTCGCTTTAATTTCAACGGTGGTGATCAACAAAAAAGAGTTGGCACCCTATCAGGAGGTGAGCGTGGCCGACTTCACCTTGCTAAGACTTTGATAGCTGGCGGCAATGTCCTTTTGTTAGATGAGCCCTCCAACGATTTGGATGTGGAGACATTAAGGGCGTTAGAGGATGCTTTGTTGGAGTTTGCAGGGAGCGTGATGGTCATCAGCCATGATCGTTGGTTCTTGGACCGAATTGCAACTCATATACTTGCTTGTGAGGGAGATTCCCAGTGGGTATTCTTTGATGGCAATTATCAAGAATACGAAGCTGACAAGAAAAAACGCCTAGGTGAGGAGGGTGCTAAACCCAAACGAGCTAGATTCAAAGCGTTAAAGTAATTTAAAAATTTATCGACCAAGAATGTTAAAACTCTCAGTACTTGATCAATCCGTTGCGATTAAAGACCGAAGCGGATCCCTTGCAATCCGCCAGACGCTTGACCTTGCAAGATATTGTGAAGAGCTTGGGTACAACCGGTTTTGGGTCAGTGAACACCACTCTCATCCAAGTATTATTGGAACTGCACCTGAAATTTTAATGGCTGCGATTGCTGCTCAAACTTCGCGCATACGCATTGGAAGTGCTGGGGTAATGTTGCCACATTACTCCTCCTTGAAAGTCGCTGAACAATTTAGAGTTTTAGACGCTTTGGCCCCTGGGCGTATAGATTTAGGAGTCGGAAGGGCGCCAGGCAGTGACGGTCGAACAGCTCAAATCTTGAATCCAGATCGCTTCGCCTCTGACCGTTTCCCTGAGCAAGTCATTGAGTTGATGCAGTGGGTTAAAGGTCAGTGCCCACCCGTTGGCCACCCAGGTCACGGTGTGTTTGCTTACCCCACTAGCGAGACTTCGCCGGATGTTTGGATGCTTGGGAGCTCAGATTACGGGGCTCAACTCGCTGCTTATCTTGGTTTGCCCTATGCCTTCGCTTACTTCATAACAGAGGGGCAGGGGGCCACTCAGGCCCTTGAGCTGTATAGGCAAGCCTTTAAACCTAACGCGAACTCCTCCACACCCTCCAAGCCCAATGCCGCGGTCTGTGTTTGGGCCTTGGCAGCAGAAACTGAGCAGGAGGCTTGGTGGGCATTTAAGAGCCGTGCAAGGTGGCGTACAGACAGGAATACAGGTCGAATTGGTCCATTGCTTCACCCAGACGAAGCTGACCGAGAATACTCTGCTCAAGAGCAACACAGTATTGATCAATTAAAGGCAAATGCCTTGGTCGGCAGCGCAGCGCAAGTAAAACTAAAAATTGAGAAGCTCGCTAAAAATTTAGGGGTTGAGGAGATCGTGATCATCACTTGGAGTCACGATGCACAATCCCAATTCAAATCTTATGAGCTCATCGCAAAAGAATTTGGTTTGCAAAATGGCCAAACCAAACAGGAACACACACAACTTAACTTTGGAGACGTACAACATGTTTAAAACCACGATCGCTGGCAGTTTGCCCAAACCGGATTGGCTCGCTGAGACCAATAAACTTTGGCCCCAGTGGAGAGCAAGTGGGGATATGCTTCTCTCCTACAAATCAGATGCCACTTTGCTTTGGATTAAAGAGCAAGAAGACGCGGGTCTTGATATTGTGGGAGACGGTGAACAAGCACGTCAACATTTTGTGCATGGGTTTTTAGAGCAAGTCGAAGGCATCGATTTCGAAAATAAAGTGACTATGGGTATTCGAAACAACAGATACGATGCTCAGGTCCCTCAAGTGATCGGCCCACTCAGGCTAAAAGGCAGGGTTCATAAGTTTGAGGCCTCTTTGGCTCGAGCACATACTAAGAAACAACTCAAATTCACACTGCCAGGACCGATGACAATTGTGGATACAGTTGCTGATCGTTATTACGGCAAAGATTCAAATGAGCGTGATGGACGGATCAAAATGGCGTTTGCTTTCGCTGAGCTCCTCAACCAAGAGGCTCTAGCTCTTCAGGCTGACGGAGTGGATGTGATTCAGTTCGATGAGCCTGCATTTAACGTTTACATGGAAGAGGCCGCTGATTGGGGTGTTCAAGCGCTTGAGCGGGCCGCACAGGGACTGTCATGCACCACGGCAGTTCACATTTGTTATGGCTACGGAATAAAGGCAAATAACGACTGGAAGAAATCTTTGGGTCAAGAGTGGCGCCAATATGAAAAGATTTTCCCAGCCCTTGCTAAAAGTAGCATCCAACAAGTCAGCCTTGAGTGTCAGCACTCACAAGTTCCAATGGACTTGATCTCCCTATTAAAGGGTAAGGACGTCATGGTGGGTGTTATTGATGTAGCCAGTGATGTGGTTGAGACCGCAGAGGAGGTGGCTGACACAATTGGTCGCGCATTGAAATTTGTCGGATCAAAGCACCTTATCGCATGTACAAACTGTGGAATGGCACCCATGAGCCGTGAGACAGCAATTGGCAAACTAAAAGCACTGGTTGGCGGTGCTGCTTTAGCCAGTGAGCGCTACTTGTAATAAAAATATCCGGCCATAAAGACCGGATTTATGCAAGAAATTTAACGACTAAGGGCTTGTGTTTTTAATGACGCAGCCCTTTTTTATGAACTTTTTATTGGCGTTAGAAAATTGCTGCAATGCCTTGACCCCCTCCAATGCACATGGTTACAAGTGCATATCGGCCCTTAATTCTTTCAAGCTCATAAAGTGCTTTAACCGTGATCAGCGCACCGGTTGCTCCTATCGGATGTCCAAGGGAAATGCCAGATCCGTTTGGGTTGACTTTGGCTGGATCAAGTCCAAGGTCCTTTGTGACTGCACAGGCCTGGGCTGCAAATGCCTCGTTCGCTTCAATGACATCTAGATCTTGAATCTTCAGACCTGCTTTTGCTAAAGCCTTTTGTGTTGCTGGCACGGGTCCTATACCCATGAATTTTGGGTCGACCCCAGCGTGTGCATAAGCGACGAGTCGAGCCATTGGTTTGAGTCCTCGGGCTTTTGCAGTGGATGCCTCCATTAACACCAGCGCTGCAGCTGCGTCATTGATACCGGAGGCATTACCCGCTGTTACGGTGCCGTTCTCTTTGATAAAGACGGGCTTAAGTTTTGAGAAGTCTTCAATTACTGGATTGTCTCGAATGTGTTCATCCGTTGTAAAAGGAGTTTCGCCTTTTCTGGATTTAAGCATTACAGGTACGATCTGTTCTTTAAAGTAACCCTCTTGGGTTGCGTGTGCGGCTCTTTTATGGCTCTCATAGGCAAGCGCATCTTGCTGTTCACGTGAAATGCCCCATTTCTGCGCGATATTCTCCGCGGTAACTCCCATATGGATTTTATTAAATGGATCATGCAAAGCGCCAACCATCATGTCAAGCAAAACAGAATCCCCCATACGGGCGCCGAACCGGTTGGCCAGACTCAGGTAGGGGCCTCTGCTCATGTTTTCTGCTCCTCCGCCAATAGCGATCTCTGCATCGCCTAACAAAATGGCTTGGCTGGCAGAAACTATGGCTTGGAGACCGGATCCACAAAGACGATTTACATTGAATGCCGGTGTATCTTGTGAGCAACCCGCATTGAGTGCGGCAACCCTAGATAGATACAAATCCTTGGGCTCGGTATTGACCACATGACCAAAAACCACATGTCCTACGTCCTTGCCGTCCAATTTTGCACGCTCCATAGCAGAGTGGACTACGGTCGTAGCAAGTTCGCTGGGTGGGGTATCCTTTAAGGCTCCACCAAACGTACCAATGGCTGTCCTAACTGCGCTGACTATGACGACTTCTCTTGACATGATGCTGAGCTCCTATTTTTAAAAAATCAAATTTGTTCTTCATTTTGCCAGATACCTTTAGAGTTTTAAGGCACTTTTATCAGGTGGGCTATCCTCTTTACACCTAACCAAGCTTACTCCCAATTTGCAAATTCTGGATTACTTTCAAATCTCATCTCTGCATTTGTGATGGGATGGTGAAAAACGATCTGATTTGCATGTAAAAGCATGCGATCGTATGGGTTTTTAATTTGAGTTGATCTTTGAATTGAAAATGTTACCTCAGACAAACTCGGTGCCACTTTTGTTGGGCTAGTAAATGGGGGATCAAACTCTGAATAACCGGTCGCATACAAAGTATCTCCCAAAATAGGTAGTCCCACGCTTTGCAAATGAACCCGGATTTGATGCGTTCGACCGCTTAGAGGTTTGACCTCTAAAAGAGTAGACCCCATCTGTCTTATGTGTCTAAGAGCGCGCCAATGGGTTACCGATGGTTTACCAGACTCACTCGTTTTTTGTTTCGGGCGGTTGGGCCAGTCAGGGCGTAGTCCTTTGTCAACGGTTTGCCATGTCAGCAGGGGCGAGATAAAGTTACCAACGATGGCCAGATAACTTTTTTGGATAAGTTGTTTCTGAAAAAGGATGCTTAGTTTTTTTTGAGAGGGGATGTTTTTAGCGAGCAACATCAACCCAGAGGTTGCCTGATCCAGTCGATGCACGATCAGCGCTTCAGGATGACTTAGGTAAAGCCTGCCTTGCACACAGTCTGTTTTCTCAGGTCCTCGCCCAGGCACAGCCAAAAGTCCCGCTGGTTTTTCGATCACCAAGAGTTCTGAGTCCTCAAAGATAATTTTTGGATCCTCAGCTCTTTGGATGTCTTTGGGGGCATCTAAGTCGGTTACCATTTAATATTAATTATTTTGTAGAACATGCCAAGCTCAGCGCCTCAAGTGAAGAATTCACCGGATCCAAATTTACCAAAGGTTGATGCTTCATTTAAGGGGCTTTGGTCTCAAAAGATATTCATCTGGTTTTGGTTTGCAAGGTTACTCGGTACCACCGCCAACCAGATGTTGATGGTAGCACTTGGGTGGCACATGTATGAACT
>Ga0208618_1000924_pt1 | contig 12384 bp, 12 predicted proteins | sample CryBogCBE18Jul08_FD_184585 | JGI IMG/M metagenome (GOLD analysis project Ga0208618, IMG submission 184585) | Freshwater microbial communities from Crystal Bog, Wisconsin, USA - CBE18Jul08 (SPAdes) | ecosystem: Environmental > Aquatic > Freshwater > Lake | place: Crystal Bog, Wisconsin, USA...
ACCTAGACCCAATTTGAAACGACGATTGCAATAGCCATACCGATGATTTGAGCAACCATAAACCCAAAAACATCCGCAGGTGCTATTCCTGAAAATGTATCCGTCATTGAGCGGGCAAAGGTAACTGCAGGATTGGCAAAAGAAGTAGAAGAAGAGAACCAATATGCTGCTGTAATATAAAGCCCAACAGAAAATGGGACACTCGCTTGGTTATTTGCCAAACATCCAAATATAGTCAGCAGCAAGCCGAAGGTTGCTATTACTTCGGAAAACCACTGCCCAGACCCTGTGCGGATATGCGTTGAGGATTGGATGATGTCCAAGTCAAACATAAGATGTGCTGCATATACACCTAACAATGCTCCGATGAATTGGACTGCAATATAAGCAACGGTATCTAGTAATGTCAGCTCTCTGCGGAAAGCAAATGCGATGCTGACAACGGGATTAAAATGTGCGCCAGATACTGGACCTAATATCGTAATGAGAACAACGAGCATCGCACCTGTAGGAATTGTGTTTCCCAAAAGTGCAATTGCTACATTACCACCAGATAGGTTTGCACCCATTATTCCAGAGCCAACAACGGTAGCAAGTAGAAGGGTTGTTCCAAGTCCTTCTGCAAATAAGCGCCGAGATAGGTTGCGTCCGTAAAGTGCTGTAAATTCTGAGGTGGGCAGCCACCCCTTCGGCTCGGTAAAAGACGGTTCTGAGACGTTTTTCACCGAAGGAGCGAAGCGATGGCTGGATATGATATTAACGTCGGCAAGGATCTCTTGCCAGGACTTTTGAGCGGTCAGGATGGGCTTGCGAAGCTGGTCGAGGCAGTTTTGAACCAGATTCTAGAGGCGCAGGTGGTTGAGAGCCTCGGGGCGGACAAGCACGAGCGCTCTGAGGAGCGCCAGGGGTATCGCAACGGGTACCGGCCTCGTACGCTTTATACGCGGGTTGGCCCTGTCACCCTTCAGGTGCCACAGACCCGGGACGGGAGCTTTTCGACCGACATCTTCCGTCGGTATCAGCGCAGTGAACAGGCTTTCGTTCTGGCGCTGATGGAGATGGTGGTGCAGGGCGTTTCGACCCGCAAGGTCAATGCCATCACCGAGGAGCTCTGCGGGGCCAGCTTTTCCAAGTCGACGGTGAGCGGGCTGTGTGCTGGCCTTGATGCTCGCGTCAGAGCCTTCAACGAGCGCCGCCTTGATGGCCATTATCCGTTTCTGCTTGTCGATGCCCTGTTCTTTAAAAGTCGCGATGATGACCGGGTTGTCGGCCGAGCTGCCCTGACGGTGTCCGGCATCACGGAAAATGGCAAACGCGAAATCCTTGGCGTTCGGATTGGCGACACTGAGAGTTTTTCGACCTGGGACGAGACCTTTCGCTGGCTCAAGGGGCGCGGTCTTGGCGGCGTCATGTTCGTGATCTCGGACAGCCATGGCGGATTGACGCAGGCCATCACCAAGCACTTTCAGGGGGCAAGCTGGCAACGATGCCAGGTTCACCTGATGCGGAACCTGTTGTCCTTCAGTCCCGTCAAACTCAGGTCCGAGGTTGCAGCCCAGGCAAAACTTGTCCTCCACGCCCACGATATGGTCGAGGCCAATCGCCAGCTTGATGTCTTCATCGAAAGGTTTGGAAAATCTGCACCAAAAGCGGTCGCCTGCCTGGAAGAAGGGTTCACCGATGCGATGGCTGTTATGGCTCTACCGGAGGCGTATCGCCGCCGGCTCAGAACGACAAATATGCAGGAGCGGCTGAACGAAGAAATCCGCCGTCGTGAGAGGGTGATCCGGATCTTTCCGAACGATGAGTCGGCTCTCCGTCTCATGGGCGCCCTTCTCGCCGAGTTCAACGAAACCTGGGCCGAGCGCCTCTACATCAACATGGATGAGTTCAAGGAGTGGCTTGTGAAGCGAAGCGAGAGTGACGTTGTCAGCAACGTCGTAACAATGGCTTTATAATCATGCCGTCATCAATCGGGCTGAAGCGAATTTACAGCAATTTTCGGACTTGACCAAAAGCATCTTGTTTCGCAAAAATATTTAACCGGCAAGCAGGCAGCCCGTCTCCCGCTCGGAGATCCGGAAGTTCCGCAAAATGAAAGTCCTCTGAAGGATCTAGCTACACCTAAGGATGTCGAACCGAATGTATCCACACCTGAACTAAGAATTAGTTCTGATATGCCATTGAGTTTGCTCTCAAAACAAGAAATTTGCCGATACGCCGTAACCAGCACGCATCTTGGAACAGTACCGGCCGCATGGGATGATCGTCCAGCCTATAGCGAGTATTTGAAGGAGGCCAAATTCCGAGGCTATAGCCTTGAAGATTGCGCTCAAGCTATTGTCCGATAGGCGCTATGATTTGAGGGATTTGGTATCTTCGGTGATGTACCGTTGCTTGCATTATGTGCCTGATTAATTGAAATTTGTTCACGAAATTATTTTATCCCACAAGATACCAAAAAGACGACTTGTTACCGTATCCAGCTTTAAGCTTCGCAATATAGGCTTCATGAGTATCATGAACTCCAAAGTCCTTTATTAGTGGAGCTAAACTCGTACACTCAACCAAATGGCGTGCCGCATGTTTAAAGCGCGTGTGTTTATTCCATTTAAGACAGTAATTAACGATGGATCGGAATATCAGCGTAGCGGCTAACGGATATTTTCCAGCGAGAAGCTCGGCGCATCCAGGTAATAATTCATAACGATCGCCATCAAGTTCATGATATCTCATTTGAATAAGTTTATTAGCCTTATCTAAATTCGGCCATTCGACTAAAAAATAAAGCGCGCGATGGATATCTGGATAAGACAAAGCCAATGTCATTGCACTTTCTTCAGCTTCAATATCTTCAAAATCTGGCAAAGCTTTTAAGAGCTTTCTGAGGTGCTTATCATTCAGAAAGCGAGCAAAACATTCTCGACGAAATTCTAGCGCTTCATCCTTTCGACCAAGTTTTAGCAGAATCTCACATCTCATATCTTCCCATTCGAATGGGACGTGTTCCTCCTTGTAATTTAAAACGGCATTGATTGCTTCCCAAGCCTCAGTCTCACGGTTTGCGGCTAATAGGCGTTGTGAAATAGAGGCCGCAACGGCCGGAAATACTCTAGACCGCTTACTTTGTAGGGCGATGTACCCGTCAACATCCCCTTCAGCATCGGCAATTTTTTGAAGCGCAATAATAGCGCCAATGGTTTCATAACTAAAATGATCCTCATTGGCATCAAATTCATCCATTTTTGAAGAAAAACGGCTACCAATCACACGATTCTTGCTACTTTTAGGATGTTTATTCTGAATAACTTCGATGAAAAGTGCTTTAAGTTTTTTTAATCCAATTTGCCCAAGTGGTTCAATGAGGTGATCTAACAGTTTATCATATTGCCCATAGCCATTGTCCGACAGCGCAGAAAATATTCGAATGGCAAATGCTTCTTGATCAATTTTCTGACCTGCAAGGCATTTACCGAGATCAATGATAGATTGTCTAAAAATATGGCTTATTGTTCCACTGCTGTCGTCGCAGCGAGAAAACACTGAATCTGCAATGTCAAGAAATTGCCAAATCAACTCTTGTGCAAGCAGAGGATCTTGTGTGGCTAATCGATCGACGATTGAACGTCGATGCGCTTCTAACTCAGTGGCGAGAGCTTTCTTTTTCTGCCAATCAATAAATGTTGTAGATTTTGCTAGGGTTTTTAGACGCTTAGATATCTCCCTAGCCATCTGGTTAGGATTATCATTTCCAGCCAACTCAAGTTTTAAACTGCGTTTAATCGAAGCATTTCCAGTGCTCAGTTCAATCAATAGCTCTGCCAAGCGTTCTTTACCCAAGGCTTCAAGATTTTTTGCATTAAGTGTCGTATTTTTTGCCATGCAAAATCCATCGATTTAAGCCAAATTATCACGATCGAATAGTCAGACACATATTAGCTTCTCTGTGAAGGGTTTTAGCGTCACTTGAATAAACAGCACAGATTTTCCCGTTAATAATCGCTCAAAGCTTCAAAACAACAAATCGTCAACCAAATTATCTACCAAATTCCATCGATTTGAGCTGATTTTTCGGTAGGAATGCCCAGCATTCAGAAAGCAGTGTCGCTCAGTAGGAGGCCATCCCGGCCCTTAATGAGGAGAACTGTAATGACACATCTAAGCAAGCTGAAATTAGTTGCCCAAGGCCAACGCCGCTCTGAGAGCAAGACCGAACATCGCCGCACCAAAGTGATTGAGAAGCTGGAAGAGCAGCTGAGCATGGCGGAAGCGCTGATCAAAGGCGATACGTTCCGTAAATTTAAGACGGTTTGGCGCACCAATGATGAAGGTGAGCGGGTCCAGTTTGATCGGCAAAAACGCGTTCGACCTTGGTACTGGATGAACGCATCAGGCTGTTTCATCAGCGTGTGGTATGGCAGCAAGATCATAAAGCTTGATGGCGATAACACTGCGATCAGCGTGGGCAAGCGCGAGCAGCTTCCCGAAGCTATCTTGAACCTGATTGAGGCGGTCCGATCCGGCGAGCTTGATCGTGGATTAGAAGACATAGCTGAACGTGGCATCCCAGAAATCAAGCTCAAGGGGCCTGCTAAAGCTCTCAAAGTAGCAAGCTGAACCCCTGCCCTATAGCGGCCCCCGATCATGACACTCGGGGGCCGTTTTCCATAGATTATCCACAAGTCATCATTAATGGAGATCCATATGGGGAAGCTACCAGCACTGGATCCTGAACATCTCGTCCAGTTCACGGGGTCACAAGAATTCTACCGCCACCCAATCATTCGTGACATAATATATACGCAGGGCGCCAAATACGTGGCTCATGCAGCTCATGCCTACTGGCTCTTGGATGAGATTGCACTCGCCCAGCGCTATATCTCAAGCGTGTCAGCTGAAGAGTTCCAAGTTTGGGATCTTGCGATAAAGGGCAACGGAACGGCTGAGCTGACTTGCGGAGATGGGAATGGCCGCACGGTATTTGCCAAACGTATTGAGCACACAGACTTTCCCGCGCCAGGTATCCGCTTTTATTATTGCAATAAATGCATCCATCTACCCAGCGAGTATTGAACGCAAGGCTCAAGCTAAAGCGTGAGTGGCTTTAGAGCCTTTATGAAGACTGTTTTGAACAATAGACTAGGCGCGCTCGTTTGATGCGCAAATTCAGTCTATATTATAGATCGACAATTACCTGGATTTGAAAGTTTTACATGAATAATTCACCACACCCTGACGTGAACACATTCAAGATATCTGACTTAAGGCCAACTCAAATGACGTTGGGAATGCGGGAAGTTGAGTCAAAACGCCGCGAGTGGCGTGATTTGAAACCTAATAAAGATGGGACGTTTTTAGGCCATCACTCAGTACCCGTAATCATTGGCCCCAAAAAGCGTATTTTTCTCATTGATCACCATCATCTGTGCAGAGCACTCCTCGAAGAAGGCGTAAACGAAGTGCTGGTCCAAACTGTCCAAAATCTATCTTGGCTGAAAAAAGAAGAATTTTGGGAGTTTATGGAGATCAAACGTTGGGTCCATCCTTTTGATGAGAATGGCCACCGCCTTGAATTTAAGCAATTACCAAAAACTATTATGGCTATGGTTGACGATCCCTACAGAGCTTTGGCGGGCGCGGCCCGACAAAATGGAGCCTTTGCAAAAGAACCAACCCCTTTCGCAGAATTTGCTTGGGCTAATTTTTTGAGGGCTCGGGTTAAGCGTAATATGGTAGAAAATGACTTCGAAAGCTCCTTGAAGCTCGCCAAGAAGCTCTGCCAATCGTCTGACGCCCGCTATCTACCTGGCTGGTGCGGTATAGAAGAATAAAGAAATACGAGCGAAAATACGCTAAGTTTTGCGCTAAAATAATTTTGATTTTTTAGATGCACTATCATCCCTAACCTACTGTAATTTCAGTAGGAATATTTTTTCAATGACAGCACTATAAACCAGCAAAATCTTGTTCAACAAATGCTGGGATAGCTGCTCGATGCCTAGGATCAATCGATTAAAAACAGTCCGCCAAGAGGAAAGAAAGGCGCGGGAAAAGCTTGAACGAACCCGAGAGAGAATAACCAATCGTCTCAAGGATCAGCTAGGTCTCGCCACCGCCATTCTCACAGGTGGCACTTACTATTCCCCCAGAGTGGTTTGGTACACGGATGAAGACGGCGAACGTCGAACCCGGGAGCGAGCTAAACGCATCTATCCATGGTGGTGGAAGGACAATAAAGGCAATTTTTACATCAATATTTGGTATAATAATAAGAAACTCGTTCTGCCCGATGGGACAACTACGATCCTCGTTGGCCGCCTAAATATGTTGCTTGAGACGATCCAGGCGATCATTGATGCGGTACAAGAAGGCGAGCTCGATGAAGCCATGGAGCAAAAATGGAACTGGCGGGAACTTAACTACTATCTTTCGGAGCCTTTAAGCGCTGTAAAGCGAAGGCACGAGAATCAAAGAGAAGAGCAAGCAAGGCGATCCAATGCTGAAACGAAATAAACTGTTTGAATTTTAGAATATATCATGTATATTTTTAATATTAATTTGAACATTAATAGCTTATCTACAGTTTGAATTATAAAATATAGTAAATATGAATTAATTCATACTACACATATGCGGCAATTTGAAATTTAATACTATAAGTTATTGAAAAATATGATCAAATTTTGTATGTCTGGACTATTCCCGCTAATTAGCCTTCCACTTGTCTTTAAGCTTTTTAAGCGCTGCCACATGGTCCATGTGGCAGCGCTTTTTTATGATGCATGAGGCGAACGCGGGTAGAACGCTAATATGAAACATTCAAGCAGCATCCACCGCGATAGGGCGACATGGTCCGCCTATCTCCTCCTCACCTTTTTAACGCTTCAAGTCAGCCTCATTGGCCCGATCATGCCGTTCTTACGGTCCGAAATGGGCCTCACTTACGCGGAAGGTGCGCTTCACACGAGCGCTTTTGCGCTTGGGATGATGATCGCTGGCTTCCTATGCGCCCCTTTGGAAAAACGCGTTGGTCGTAAGAAAGCCATGGCGATTGGCGCGTTAGGCTTGGCTATCGGCTTTACCATCATCACACTAGCCACAAGCCCGATTGTTTCGATTATAGGCGCAGGCCTTATGGGTCTCATCGGATCGATGGTCGTTGTCTTTGTGCCTTTGGTCTTGATGGGCATTCATGGCGATCAAACCGATCAAGCCATTTCTGAATCCAATTTCATGAGCTATCTAGGCGCTCTATTGGCGCCTATCGCTGTTTGGCTTTTCGCTGGCGTCTTTAGTTGGAAAGCCGTTGGCCTTATCAGTTGGGCTTTCGCCATTCTCTCGGTTCTTGCTTTACGAAAAGCGCAACTTCCTTCTGATAACCAGCATTCAACAAAAATCTCATCGCCTCTCGGGCGTTCCTATTGGGCCTATTGGACGCTGCTTGGCCTTTCCGTCGGCGTTGAGTTTTGCTTCAGTGTTTGGGGCGCAAGCTTTCTTGAAAAAATAAGCGGACTAACACTCGACAATGCCATCATCGGCTCAACCATCTTCGCGTTCTGTGTCTTGTGTGGCCGCTTATCCGGAATCTTTATCATTCAACGCACAGGCCCATGGAACTTGGCCTTCGTTTCGCTCATTATTGCGCTTATCGGATTTTTTATTTTCTGGCTTTCAACGCCCGTGATCTTCGTCCTGATAGGTTTAGGAGTAGCAGGCCTGGGTGTTGCCAATCTTTTCGCAACAACGCTAAGTTTGGCGCTCGCCGCTGAGCCGAATAATTCCGCAAAAGCCGCTGCACGCACTCCGATTACCACCGGACTGGCGATTATCATAACGCCGTTAATGCTCGGCGCACTCGCGGATCATATTGGCCTCTACGCAGGCTATGCGATTGTACCGGTACTCATCGTGCTATGCATCGCAGCCCTTATACTGGGGCGCTATTATCGAGTAGAAACGCACATTTAATAAGATTTAATTTTGCTCGATCAGCGATTTAACGAAGCCATCCAATTCAGCCTTCGTTGTGCACATTGTCTTGTCATCATAAGCCACACCATAGGTGCAGTTCAGTGGTGGCTCTTTAGGTTTCGAACCCATTCTTTTCGACACTTCGAGATAGGCCGCATAAATCCGGTTTTCAAACGCATCAACAAGGTAATAGGTCGTCATTAATTCACCGGGCTTCACAATTTTAAAATTCAATTTGAAAAAACATTGATTGGTTTTTTCGCGATAAATTGGCTGGAACTGAATATCGCGGACCTGTCCACCTTCTTGGCTCCAAATCAGTTTTTCTTCTGTCAGATGATTTTCTAGCGACTGCTTTGAGGCTTCGATGCAAGCGGGATTTTTTTCACTGCTCGTGGCGTAAGAATGCGATGAAGCCATCATGCACACGGCGGATACAATAACGGCACACTTCGATATCATTGCCAAAATCCCGACGCCTACAAACGGAACACACTGCCTAGCCGACCGAATCGGCACCCATTCGCACCGATCAATATCGATAATGACAATTATGTGTCAAAGGGAATGTCACCCAAAAGCCCGTTTCTGATTGGCAAAGAGGGTTTGTTTTGATGGTGGGCGCTGAAGGGCTCGAACCTTCGACCCGCTGATTAAGAGTCAGCTGCTCTACCAACTGAGCTAAGCGCCCATCAAAACAAAGGCGGGGCAAGCCCCGCGGTGGTTGTGATTAGCAAAGCCTTGCCCCTGTTGCAAGAGCAATAGCGGCAAAATTAGTGGGTCATGACAAAATTATAAACATCGATATCGAAGGAATGGCAAAAGCCTGGCTGGATCATTCGAGGCTTTTGCCGCTTTTTATCGAGTTCAGCCCGCCATCAAAGTTTGCGGGTTAACCCCCTTATTGCGCTTTACCATCAATTTATTGAGTGCTGCGAGATAGGCACGGGTCGAAGCAACAAGCGTATCCGGATCAGCAGCCTTTGCCGTCACGGAGCGACCATTCTCTCCAAGACGAACGGAAACTTCCGCCTGCGCATCCGTTCCCTCGGTCACAGCATGAACCTGATAGAGCTCAAGCTGCGCCTCATTCGGCACCAAGGCTTTTATGGCGTTAAAGCACGCATCAACCGGACCATTGCCCGAAGCCTGAATGGTTTTATGGGTACCCTCAACATCCAAAGTAAGCGTTGCCAATTGCGGGCCTTGCGTGCCGCAAATCACGGTCAGCGATTCAACCTTGATGCGATCCTGACCGGAACCCACCTCATCACCAACCAGCGCTTCGATGTCTTCGTCATAGACGTGTTTTTTACGGTCGGCCAAATCCTTCATGCGATTAAAGGCTTCTTCAAACGCATTTTCACCGAGCTCATATCCAAGCTCGCGCAATTTATCGCGGAAGGCCGCACGGCCCGAATGTTTGCCCATCACAAGCGACGTCTTCGAAACACCAACCGATGCCGGAGTCATGATCTCATAGGTCTGCTGGTTTTTCAGCATACCGTCCTGGTGAATACCGCTTTCATGCGCAAACGCATTCCGGCCGACAATGGCCTTGTTATATTGGACAGGAAACGATGTTACCGCCGCTACCAATTTCGAAGCGCGCGTCAACATGGTTGCTTCAATACCAGTCGCATAAGGCAATTTATCGCCGCGCGTCTTGATCGCCATCACCACTTCTTCGAGCGCTGCATTGCCAGCGCGTTCGCCAAGTCCATTGATGGTGCACTCAATCTGCCGCGCACCTCCTTCAAGCGCCGCGAGCGAATTGGCCGCAGCCAGCCCCAGATCGTCATGGCAATGCGCGGAGAAGATCGCCTTGTCGGAATTCGCCACGCGCTCACGAACTTGCCGGAACATATCGCGATATTCATCCGGCGTTGCATAACCAACAGTGTCGGGCAGATTGATGGTGGTAGCGCCCGCTTTGATTGCCGCATCAACGCAGCGGCAGAGATAATCAATCGGCGTGCGCGTCGCGTCCATGGCCGACCACTCGACATCTTCGACAAGGTTACGCGCCCGCGTTACCGTCGCCGTGATGATATCAAGCACTTCAGCCTCGCTCTTTTTCATCTGGAATTCGAGATGGATGGGAGAGGTTGACACAAAAGTATGGATGCGTGGCTTGGCCGCAAAGCGTACCGCCTCGCCTGCCCGATCAATATCGGCATTGATCGCGCGGGCCAAACCCGCAACGGTTGCCCGCTTGATGCGCTTGGCAATCTCGGCAACGGCTTCGAAATCACCGTTCGATGCAATGGGGAAACCCGCTTCGATAATATCGACACCCATCGCATCGAGAAGATCAGCCACTTCGAGCTTTTCTTCCAACGTCATTGAAGCGCCGGGCGATTGCTCCCCATCACGCAAGGTGGTGTCGAAAATGATAACACGATCTTTGTCGGTAGCAGCTGACATATCTTGGTCCTCTTATCTTGTTAGAGCCCGGAACGCGCCTTAAGGGGTCACACGGGCCGTTTGGTGCGGCGTGATCTCGATGAACCCCTGAGCGCCCAGGCTGATGCCCGGCCGGCCCTCAGGGGCGGCTAAGAAGGAGAAGAGCTGCAAGCGGACGCGGCAAAGCTTGGCTCAAGGCGAGAGCCAAGGTCAATACTGCTAAAAAGGTCGCTGATGCGGCCACGGCGTCCTCTGTCGTTTTCGACCCATTCCCGCAATCAGTTGATCACAACAAGGGTTAAGATTGCGTAAGACTACAGGAAAAGCCCCAGACTAGGCAAGGCCCGTCTTTGAGGGGGTATCCAACACCCGCTTCCTGTAGATTGTGACAGTATATAAAGGGCTTTTTGTACTTGAAATTCCATGCCACCAAGCGCATTTTAAGTCTACTTTGGTTCTGCGTCACCCAAATGCACCGTAAACACGCCTAAACGGGAAGCCGCCATGACCGCCCTTGCCTTCGATACGCTAAAATTCGTCCAAACGCTTCGCGATAAAGCGAAGTTCACGCAGGAACAGTCCGAAGGGCTGGCCAATGCGATTGCAGATGCAACGTCAGATCAAATTGCGACGAAGGGCGACCTCACCCGGGTTGAAGGCGATTTACGAACCTATATCCAAAGCGTAGATGCCTCGGTTCAACGCCTTGAGATATCGCTGAAGTCCGAATTGAAGACGGTCGAATCTCGGCTTGAAACCAAAATCGAGCTATTGCGTTCCGACGTCCTCAAATGGATTGTTGGCTCGATTGGCTTTCAAACGCTTGTCATCTTGGGCGCCGTCATCACACTCACACGCGTGATCGGACATCCTTAAGCGTATCTCAGACGCGCAACATCCCCTCACTCACAATCACGGCCGAGCCACCAATCCGCGCAGCTTTTAGAACACCGCCCGCGCAATCCACCTCCAGCATAATCTGCGAAGGCCGCACCATCGCATAGCCTTGCTCGATGATAACGCGTGTCGTGCCATCACGAGGCTGCTCGAAATCGACAAAGGTTCGGGCGAAGGCCGCAACGGCGCTCCCTGTCGCCGGATCCTCTCCAATCCCAAGATGCGGCGCAAACATACGCGCGTGGAAATGGTGCTCCGCTTGAACCGTCTCACGCGAATAAATAAACGCATTCGGCCGCCCCGCTGCACCGAAGGCGTCATTCCATGAAGTGCCTTTGATCGAAGCGCGCGTGACCGCATCCTTCGATTTCAAAGGCACGAACGTAAAGCCTACACCAGCCGACGCGATCATCGGTTCATGCGCATCAAACCCGATCTCGTCCGATGAAACCCCAAGCGCTTCGGCAATCAATGCATGAGGCGCCGCATCGCCAACACGTTCAGGCAGACGCGGCAACATAAATACGGCCTCGCCCTTCCCCGCATGATCGCTTGAAACCACACAATCGACGCGTCCAATTTTTTCTTCCAGTCCAAAACTGGCGGATGTTTTACCATCCAGCACTGCAAGCAGCACGGCGGTACCGACCGTTGGATGTCCGGCAAAAGGCAATTCGCTTGCGGGCGTAAAAATCCTGAGCGCCGCGCGGTTCACGCTGTCTTGCGGCGGAAACACAAACACCGTTTCAGAAAGATTGAACTCGCGAGCAATGCTTTGCATTTTCAAATCATCAAGCCCGTCGCTGTCGAGCACCACGGCCAATGGATTTCCGCTAAGCGGCATCGTTGTGAAAACATCGAGCGTGTAAAAACGGCGGTTCATGACAATGGTTCCGGATGAAACAAAAGACCGGGAGAAACAAAAGTGTCCTGCGCAGCGATGAGCGCCAATTCACCGCCGCCTTTCTTGAGCGTCTCCTGCAACACCGCATGAACCGATGATGCGACCATTGCCAACGCCTCCGACACCGAGCGCGTACGGAGATAATGGGCCGTGAAAAGAGAAGCCGTAAGATCCCCCGCTCCATTAGGCGAAAAGCCTAGCCGAGG